>Ga0172381_10006173_pt1 | contig 12038 bp, 10 predicted proteins | sample Leawel6488metaG_FD_119754 | JGI IMG/M metagenome (GOLD analysis project Ga0172381, IMG submission 119754) | Leachate microbial communities from a municipal landfill in Southern Ontario, Canada - Leachate well 64-88 metaG | ecosystem: Engineered > Solid waste > Landfill > Unclassified | place...
CAGTTTAAAGATGGATTTCGATAAATTAACTTCAAAGGATTTTTGGCTTTCTATCCCAGCAGAAAACAGTTTTAACGATCTAAAAATCTCATTTATTATTTTTGGCGTTTTGATAATTATCGGTTTGCTGACTCTTTTTAATCGTTATCTCTATAAAAAAATGCGCCAAAAATTTGCGACCTTCTTTCTAACGACTGGACTTTTAGGCGCATTTTTGTTACTCTTACGATTAGAGAGAATTAATTTTTTTTCCAGCCGATTCGTTTTCTTAATTTTTTCTTTAGTAATGATTATCTGGGTGGGAACGCTTTTCTGTTATTTGATCGTTCAAATGCCGAAAGAGATCGAGAATACTCGCCGTTATCAAAAATTCTCTGCTTATCTACCGAAGAAGAAACGAAAAGAATAATTTTTCCCGATAAATACAAAGTACTTATCGAGATTGAGTTATTCCGCAGAACGGAATTGAAAGGAATTTGTAACAATGGTAAAAAAAGCTGAAGAAGTGGGGGAAAAACCAAAAAAAACGGTGAAATCTTCAGTCGCAAAGGGGGAAAAGAAGAAAAAAGCGACTAAAGTCGATGAAACTGAAGAAAAAGAAAATCCGAAAAGCGAATTTGAAAAAATTATTGATGATCTCGGTGAAGATGTTTATCCGCTAAAAGTCGGTGAACTCAAAGAGGTAACAGTTTTAGCAGTTACTCGAAACAAGATTTGGGTTGATGTCGCTGGAATTTCTCTTGGGTTTATTCCGGAGAAGGAAATGTCCGACGTCACCGAAACAAAAGTCGGCGATAAAATCTTGGCCTATGTGATTTCGCTGGAAAATGACGAGGGGAATGTTGTTCTTTCTCTAAAACGAGCCGATCGCGAGCGCTACTGGTTTGATTTGGAAAAGAAGATGAAAGATAACGAATCCCTAACAATCAAAATTACCGAAGCTAATAAGGGCGGTTTAATCGCCGAGTATGCCGGTATTCAAGGGTTTCTTCCGGTTTCTCAATTGACGCCGGAACACTATCCTCGAGTTCAAGGAGGCGACCGTGACGAAATATTAAATCGTTTGAGTAGCTTAATTGGTGAGGTTTTACAAGTCAAAGTAATTACCTGTGAACGAGAGAGCGGGAAATTAATACTTTCCGAGAAATCGGCCCAAGAAAATGAAACTAAGGATAAATTATCGCAAATTAAGGTCGGCCAAAAATTATCCGGAAAGATTACCGGAATCGTTGATTTTGGGCTGTTCGTTTCTTTAGGTGAAGGAATTGAAGGATTGGTCCATATTTCGGAGATTTCTTGGGGTCGGGTTTCCGATATTAACAAACATTATCGTGTTGGCGATACTCTCGAAGTGATTGTTATCAGCAACGATGGCAACAAGGTTTCTCTCTCGGCTAAACGGTTGACGCCTGACCCTTGGGAAGAATCAATCAAAGGCCTTAAAGTCGGACAAACAGTCAGCGGTGAAATAACCAAGATCACTCCTTTCGGTGCTTTCGTTAATCTTGATAAAGATATTGACGGTTTGGTGCACATTTCTGAACTTTCGGACGAGCATGTTATTGATCCGGGGAGCGTTGTGAAACTCGGTGAGCGCTACAAGTTCAAAATTATTTCGATTGAGGCAGAAAGTCATCGTTTGGGTTTGAGTTTGAAGAAGGATTCCAAAAAGATCGAGCCGGATCCGCCGGCCGAAAAATAATTGCGGAGGGTAGATGCAAATAAAAAGAATTAGCGAAGACTTGTTTGAGCTGAAAGCCGATGGCACCCTGGTTAAATTTAATCGCGGTATCGAGGTTGGCGAGATTAAAATTAACTTACCGGGAGAATACGAGGTTGGTGGAGTTTTTGTTGAGGCAATTGATAATCTAGGGGAAACGATTTATTCAATTCAAGCCGAAGGATTGAATATTACTTATCTCGGCGCTCTGAAAAAAACTTTAACCGCCGAAGCAATCGATACCCTCGAAAATACCGATGTCCTTTTGATTCCAACCGGTGATCTAGGAACGATCGATTTAAAAACCGCTTCAAAATTAATACAAAAAATTGACCCCAAAGTAGTCATTCCGATTTTCATTCAGAACGAAGCCGAATTTCTAAAATCTGAAGGTGAATCGGCACCCCGTCGAGAAAAAGTTTATAAATTCTCTGCCAGCCAACTGCCAAACGAGGAAGAGCGGGAAGTTATAATTCTGGAATAATTTTTTTGATCAATAGAATATTATGAATAAATCTTTGACTAAAAAATATTCAAAGAGTGCCGATTTTATTATCAAAAATGATAACTTTTTAATTATTTCTCATATAAAACCCGATGGCGATACAATCGCCGGCGCTCTCGCTCTTAATCTTTTCTTAAAAGAAATCGGGAAAAAATCAACGCCGGTATGTCTCGAGGCGGTACCAAAAGCTTTTGACTTTATGAGATCGATCATAAATTTTCGTCAAGATTTTCTTTTTGGTGATTTTCAAGCGGTGATTTTAGTCGATAACGGAGATCTTAAGCGAACCGGTTTTGATCAGCGAATCAAAGAATATGCCAGATTGAAAAAACCGATTATTAATATTGATCACCATCCGCAAAATGATATTTGGAAAATTGCCAAAATTAATTTAATCAATGAGGAAGTCTCATCATCTTCGGAAATTATTTATCATCTTCTTGAGAAAATCGATCCAAGTTTGATAAATTCGGAAATCGCGACTGCCTTACTCTGCGGAATATATACCGATACCGGTGGTTTTAAACATTCGACGACGAGCTCAGAAACTCTAGCGATTGCCTCAAGACTTTTAAGCGCCGGAGCAAAATTGAAGGAGATTAGCGAAAGTTTTTCTGATAAGCACCCATTCCCGACTCTCAAACTTTGGGGAACGGTTCTGAAAAATCTTCGTTTTAAAGAGGACTTCCAGGCGATGATCAGCGTTGTTACTCAACTTGATATTCAATCTGCCGGCGCCAATGATGATGACCTGGCGGGGGTGGTGAATATGATGAATTCTGTCCCCGGACCGGAGTTTGTCTTGTTGCTATATGAGACGAAAGATGGTAATATTCGGGGTAGTTTACGAAGCGATTCGACGAAGATTGATCTTGCTCGGATCGCCAAACTTTTCGGTGGTGGCGGTCATAAACGGGCCTCGGGTTTTTTGATCCCTGGTCGGCTTGTGATTGAAGGTAACTATTTCAACATTGTTTAGCGTTATCGAGTAGTTCTTTTTGGGCGAGTGGCGGAATTGGTAGACGCGTTGGACTTAAAATCCAATGGTGGTAAAACATCGTGTGGGTTCGATTCCCACCTCGCCCACCAGTCATATTTAACAAAAATTAAAAAAAGAGGTGGGTCGGAACCCGCCGCGGAAGCTAAATATAAAATTAACTAAATCCCTAGTGGAGATAAAGAAAAGACTAAACGAGTTTTTGTTAACTCCCGATAATTCAATTGTTATCGGTTCGGGGATTCTGAATGTTCTAGGTCTTCGGCAAAGCAAAGACATTGATCTGATAGTGACTAAAGAGAAGTTTCGGGAATTATCGGTCAGTGGTCAATTTTTAGAAAAACTTAATCATGGCCGAAAAATACTAGTGAAAGGCCTCTTCAAAATCGGTACCTCCTGGCGAGTGATTGAAAAAAGATGGTTGTTTTCTGATCTGTTGCTCCAATCGGAGGTAATCAAAGGAGTCCGCTATAATAGCATAAAATTTTTGTTTAAAGTCAAAAGCAACTGGTGTCAAAAAGGCGAGGCTCGCCAGAAAGATCTCCGCGATCTAAAATTGATGAAAAGTTATCTCGGCAAACAGGGCATTAATTAGTGTCGGTTTTTGATTCTGTCGACTCCTCCTGTTATAATTAAAATTAGAGGTAATGATGAAAAATTGGTTTTTTACATCGGCCTTTTGGGGATTAATCGTCGTGGTTATCGGTATTCTCTATTTGGCTCGCAATCTTTTTGGCATTGATTTCCCGATTTGGGGGATTATCTGGCCGGTAATAATTATCTTTATCGGTCTCTCGATCTTGCTACCGAAAAGAGACTGTTGCTCTTCAAGTCATGAAGCAATTTTTGATGAAGTTAATAAAAAGGGTGATCAAAATAAAGAAAATTATCGGGCGGTTTTTGGCAGTGGCCGCTTCGATATCAGCGATTTAAAACCGACGAGCAATGCAGAACCAATAGAACTCGAAGCGACTTTTGGCTCGCTTGAGATTGTGATTAATGAAAATCAGCCGATAAAAATAATATCGAACGGAATTTTTGGTGCAGTCAATTTGCCCTCTGGTGAATCGGCGGCTTTCTCCGAAGTAATTTATACAACGAAGTCGTATGACGGCAAAAAAGACCATTTTCTGATTCGAGCCAGGGCAGTCTTTGGCGAAATCAAAATTATTGATAAAAAATAAAGATATTACACAAACAGCAAGCTAGCAAGGATGAAGGCTGGTAACAATGGAGGGGCATGATTTTTTTTCGTAAATTCTTAAGTGCTGTTTTATTGATGATTATCTGGTTTGGGATTGTCGCAGCGGCGATTTTTTTTATTTTTTCGGAAACTTTACGCGCCGAACGGGTCAAGGAATTTATCGCTTCCGATGGAGGCTACGAACAGATTGCCGAAAGTGTCAAAAACCAGATTTATTCGACTCTCAAAGATTCTCCGATCAAAGATCGAGAAGGACTCGTGACGATGGTTACGCCGGAATTCGTCCGCGAGAAGGCGGAATTTGCTATTGATCAATATTACAACTGGGCTGCCGGCAAGCCGACAGCAACTTCGATTTCAATTTCTGAATTGAATCAGATCTTACCGGTTGGGCTAAAAATCGATGGAATTGAAATCGATTCCAGTATTGAAGCGAACTTTTCCGACATTGCTTTGCCGATGCCGGCTTCGGAGTCTCAGCGGGCAGTAAATATCTTTTATCGCTTGGTTTACGGCGGTTATTATTGGATAATTGTTGCAGTCGCGATTTTGACGATAATTTTGATTTTACTTCGCTTCTCAGCACTTGATCGGCTTTTATATTTTTTTTGGATTTTCGCCTGGCCGGCGATTTCTTTCTTGGTACAAATTCTACTGCTTATTTATTCAAAACGTTTTTTAAACAAAGATCTTTATCAGGAGATTTCTCCGGAGTATGGAACATTCCTACTGAAAAAAAGTAATCTTTTGATCAATAACTTAATCGACTGTCATTTAAAGATTCTTTTTATCCTCGTCGCCTTTTCTCTTATCTCGTTAGTAGTTTATTTAATTGTCCGAAAACACTCTAAAAAAACAGAACCACCGGAGAAAGAAAAGCCCGAGTCGTCACCGCCGGATAACAGTTTCTACGGTTCAGTCGGGAGAGACAAGCGACCGGAGTAGCCGATAAGCTCTAGCGTTTATTATTTAATAGGACTTAGACATTTGATAAAAATGTTTATTTCTGTCGTTTCTATTTTTTCTTGTTATTTTCGCTTCCTCCTTGTCATTCCCGCGGAGGCGGGAATCCAGTTCAGTAGATTCCCGCCTCCGCGGGAATGACAGAATTGTGCAAAAATGACGACAAACGCATAAGTCCTAATTTAAATATGCCTAATTGAATCTAATTTTATTAGATTTTTTTAATTTCAGAGGATACTTTTTATCCTTGAAATATACGGGGGGAGGGTATATTGTGAATAGCGGGGGGTATATATGTTGATAACTTTGGAGGCAAAAGGTGGATCAAAAAAAAAGTATTTCTCGACTTCGGCGGATCGAAGGCCAGGTGCGGGGAATTGAAAAAATGTTTATTGGCGGACGGGAAACCGATGAGATTATTATTCAACTTCAGGCTTTAAAGAGTGCCGTCGGAAGTCTGCTGATTTCGATTGTAGAAGACAAGTTTGCTCTCAATGATTCTGGAGAGTTGACTCTGTCGCCGGCTGAAGCAGCGACAATTTTAAAACTTATTCGAAGCTAGAATCATTGTCTCCCGGGTCTCGGCATCTTGGGGCCATTGACAAAGAGTGTAAGGGTTGATATAATATTACAATTTCCAGTAGATTAGCAATTAAAAAATTGGAGGAAGTTGTGAAAAAGCACGTTGACTACGAAATGTTAACCGCTTTCGAAGCAATCTCAATGTCTTTGGTCGCCGTCATGTCTTTAACTGTCGGCACCATCTACGGTTACGTTTACTTCTAAGCGATAACTAACTCATTAATTAAAAACCCCAAAGTAAAATCTGGGGTTTTTAATTAATGAATGAGAATTTTTTTTATGTTATATTTTAATTGTGTCTGAATCAATGCTTTGGCATCTCCATAGAATAATTGACAAAAAAGGGGAAAAGAAAACCGATGATAAGGTCGGAAATAGAAAAAAGGGTTGGAAATAGGAAAATATAGCAATAATAAAAATAAAAAATGAGCGATATTTACGCGATCGCTTATTTTTTGTCATTTTTTTTTAATATTAATACGAAATGATAACCAAGAATGATCATTTTTTTAAATTTCTATTCTCTAACTAAATTTCTGCTTTTTTAAATGGGTGCTTCCATCGACGAAAGCGTTTTGCTACTATATTAGTAGATCTTTCTGATCGGTTTTAGCATTAGTCGAGGGTTAAAAATGGGAAAAGTTAAAGTTGATGCCGGCCTTTGTGTCGGTTGCCGGTCTTGTGTTGAGAACTTTGGCGAATTATTTGAGTTCGACGAAAATGAGAATATTTCCAAAGTTAAAGAAGGTGCAGATTATGAAAAACTCGGTTTAGATAAAGAAGCAATAAAAAGTGTCTGCCCGGCTGGGGCGATTTCTGTCGAGTAAATCGATAATGGAGGGGAAAGATCAGCGGTAAAGTAAATAATTTAACGGTTCTATTTCCTCTTTGGTGGTATGGCCAAGGCTTTTTCGGGTTGCTTAAGTATCTGAAAGCGGCTTTTATTTATCTGACCGATCTTTTTTCAGTAAAGCTAATTTTTAGAACCCTTTTCATGCCCTGGAAACGGGATCGGATATCGGCCCAAGGATTGCCTTTAAATGAGCGCTTTAATATTTGGCTTCTGAACTTGGTTTCTCGATTTGTCGGTTTTGTCGTCAAGTCGCTTTTTTTTATTGTTTATTTAATATTTTCCGGCGGATTATCGATTATCTCCTTAGTGGTAATTGTCTTTTGGCTTTTGATGCCGCTTTTAGTTGTTGGACTTTTAATTGCTGGATTTTCGCAAATTTTAATTTACCGTAATGTCTCATAAAATCTACCTCAATCCAAAAGAAACTTTAGTTTACCGAGCCGCCAGTGCCAAGCGGTATTTCCAAGGTTTCTTTGCCAAAGCGGTCAAATTCATTGTTTATTTTTTAACAATCGCCGGCATTGTCTATTTGGCGCTTGTCGTTTCAAAAATGACCGAAATGAATTCATTATATATCGGATTGGTTTTAATCGTCTTTTCCTCCGCTGTCGCCGAAATTGCTATCAACTATTACTATCATGGTTTTTTACTCTGTTTTAATAAAAAAAATGATTTAAAAAAAATTGTCGCCACGGTTGAAGAAGGAAATCGAGTAAATCTTTGGCAATATTTCTCAATTGATCTTTCTACAGAATTATCCTTAACCGGACTGAATTTCCAGAATAAATATGACAGCCGCCACTTAATATTGGCAATTATCGATTCGGCAGAAGTGATCGAACTCTTGGTTCGCCTGGCGTTGCCTCATCAAGAAATTTCACAGCTGATTAAGGAGGAAAAATCGGGCAATGGCAACCTTTCTGAGATCTGGTTAAAATCGCTTCAAGTAGCATCGGCGGAAAATCATCATGCGATCGAAGTTAGCGATCTTTTCCTCGCCCTGGCTTTGGCTGATCCGGTTTTAAAAAAGATTATTTTTGATCAGAAAATCGAGCCTTCGGATATTGCCAACGTAATTTATTGGCAAACAAAGGAGAAAAAATTAATTGCCGATTTTCGTAAAGTATTTGATCCCGACAATCTCTCTTTAACCGGTGGAATCGGCCGTGATTGGGCTTACGGCTATACAATAAATCTTGAGCAATTTTCTCGCGATCTTTCAGAACTGGTCCGCGCCGGCGGTTTAAATGCCTTGGAACTTGAAGCCAAAGATCGGGAGATCGGTCAAATGGAAGAGGCGCTAAATCGAGCTCAAAATCACAATATTGTCATTGTCGGTGACCCAGGAATTGGTAAAAAAACGACTGTTTATGGTTTGGCGAAAAAGATTTATCATGGTAAAACATCCTCAGCGATCTCAAATCGCCGGATGCTTGAGCTTGATATTGAAGCGATTCTCGCCGGTGCCGAGAACCAAAATCAGATTGTCGAGCGATTGCGGGTTGTTTTTAATGAAGCTGCTTCAGCCGGTAATATTATTCTTTTCATCGATAACATCGCCAGTATCTTTTCCGACGATCAGCAAGTCGGCCGAGTAAATGCTCTCGAAGCAGTTTTGCCTTATCTTGAACAACCGAACATCTATATTATCGGAACGGTAACAACCGAAGATTATCGGAAATATTTTGCCAATAATCGAACTTTAGTCTCCAGTTTTGTCAAAGTCGAAATGCACGAACCGAATTTTGATGAAACCATCCGAATAGTTGAAGATGCCCTGCCGCAAATTGAGGGCCGATGCAAGGTGATTGTTTCCTATGAAGCGATTAAAGAGGCGACCAAACTAACCGATAAATTAATTCAAAATCTGCCGCAACCGCAAAAAACGATTAATCTGATTGACCAAGTTGCCAGCAAAAAAGCTTCAACCGGTGAGAAGATGGTTTTCCCGAAAGACATTGATCTGGTAATTGAAAATCAGACAAATGTTCCGGTCGGCGATCTCGAAAATAATGAAAAGGAAATTTTATTAAACTTGGAAGATTTCCTGCATAAACGAGTTATCGGCCAAAACGAGGCAATCATTGCGATTGCCAATGCTCTTCGGCGAGCTCGTGCCGGGGTGACCGACAGCAAAAAACCAATCGGCAGTTTCCTTTTTTTGGGGCCGACCGGTGTTGGTAAAACCGAGACAACGAAAGCTCTGGCTGAAGCCTATTTCCGCTCCGAAGAAGCAATGATTCGCTTTGATATGAGTGAATATCAGCAAAAAACCGATCTTTATCGCTTAATCGGTGACCCTAACGATCAAAGCCGCCAAGGTTTATTGACGGCGGCAATTCGGGAAAAGCCTTTCTCGCTGATTCTTTTTGACGAAATCGAAAAAGCCGATAAAAATATTTTAAATCTTTTTCTTCAATTATTGGATGAGGGCTTTATTACCGATGCCTTTGGTCAAAAAGCGGTTTTTTCAAATTCGATTGTCATCATGACTTCCAATGCCGGATCGGAATTTATTCGCCAAGCAGCCGAAAAAGAACTGGAATACCAAAAGACCCAAAAAATGCTCTTAAACTATATCCAAGAAAATGATTATTTTCGCCCGGAATTTCTAAACCGATTTACTCAAGTAGTTGTTTTTAAACCGCTATCTTTACCGGAGATTGGGGAAGTTGCCGCTCTGTTAATCAAAAAACTGGCTAAAAACTTAGAGCAAGAAAAAGGTGTTTTTATTGAGGTTGAGAAGCCGGCAGTTGAAAAATTGGCGCGCGCCGGTTTTGACCCGAAAATGGGTGCCCGACCGATGCAGAGATCGATCCAAGAACATTTGGAAAATATCTTAGCTAAAAAAATTCTTTCAGGTGAAATTGATCGTGGCGACCGAATTAAAGTTTCTGCTGTCGATTTGGATATAAAATGACCTTTAAATTTATAATTAAGAAATTTACTAATCCGGGCGACACTCTTTAACCAAAACCCCAAGATTACTTGGCTTATTGTGACAGGATAAAATGGGTAAAAAAAATCGGTCTAAGATTAATCTTGTGAGAACCAGAAATATTTTTGAAAAATTTAGAAAAGTTTATTCAGTTAAAACGATCTTGATCGTTTTTTTTGCGATTTTTTTAATTGTTACGAGTAACGGACAAAAGGTTCCAGAAAACTATTCGGAGGAGCAAGCGGAAGAAATTACTACCACAGCAACGGTTGAGGAGAAAACTGATGCTAGAGAGGGGCAAGAAGTATTAGAGGCTCAGCTACAAAAACCGGAAGCAGTGCTTCTCGATATTCCATTTGCCTCCCAAGCGCCTTTTGGCGATTGGGATCAACCGTATCAGGATGCTTGCGAGGAAGCATCAATTATTATGATAAAGTATTCCAAAAACCATTCATTACTTTCAAAAGAGTCAATGAAATTAGAAATTACTCAAGCGGTTGATTGGCAGATCAAAAACTGGGGCGGCCACCGTGATCTTAATGCGAAAGACACTTTAAAATTAGCCAAAGACTATTTTGGTCTGGAGGGGACAATAATTAATCAGCCGACAGCAGAAATGATAAAAGAACAATTAGTTTTAGGGCATCCAATAACTTTACCGGCTGCCGGCCGAAAATTAAAAAATCCAAACTTTCGCGGTTTGGGACCGATTTATCATATGTTGGTTGTTCGAGGTTTCGACAACAAAATCGGCAAATTTATCACTAATGACCCGGGAACTCGGAAGGGTGAGCGCTATTTATATGAATACGATCTGTTAATTGCAGCAATTTCTGGTCCGGAAGAGGATATGGCAAAAGAGATTATCGTCTTTTAACTAATTGTTGTGAATATAAACCGGTATGCCGATCTCGGTCCAATTATAAACTGTCTGTGCCGGTCCGACTCCGAGGCGAATACAACCATGAGAAACCGGTATTCCGAGATGATTCTCGCCTTCTTTGTAACCATTCGGCCATTCCGGAAGTTCATGAATCCCATATCCGCCGCCGATACTTTGCCAGTAGGGCATATATAAACCGTATTTGGCCGACCAAGCTTTTGGATTTTTATTATCGATGTATCGAGTGCCAGTCGGCGTTGGCATACTCCATTTACCACTGGAGATAACAAATTGACCGACCTGGCTTTGACCTTCAAAAAGATATAACTGCTGATTAGCTAAATCAACATCGATATATTTTCCCGGGAATCGGCCGGGGACAATCCCTTCGTTGGGGAAAACAATCTCATCGGTGAACTGATCGATTGCAACCGATAAAGTAATTGTAATTGATGTTTGGTCGCCATTTAAGAAACCTTCAATTTGTTGGCTGGTAAGATTGCGATCCAAATGCCGGCCATTTGTCCCTTCGGAAATCACAGCATTATTTGTGGCGGATATTTTTCGATTGACTTTGGCAACATCATATTTCTTTGCCAAAGTATTTGCGACGAATGAAGCAATCTTATTGTTATCGGCAGTTGCCCTAACCGTATTATTGTCGCCTTTAATAAACGAAATCATTGAACCGATTTGGCTGTTCGTTGTTTGGTATTGAAATTGATCAGCGGAGAAGGAAATTTTTTTAGAAATAATTTTTTCGGCTTGAGCCTTTGCTGTTGTTAAATTGTTTTCTGTTATTTCCGGTTCAGAATAAACAGTTTTGGTAATGATCGTATTTGAAGCATTACTATCAATTACCTTAGTTATTTCGGCGACCAAATGCTCTTTATCGATGGTCATCCCTTTTTTCCCAGCTGTAATCGAAACTGTTGTCCCACTAATGTTAATAGTGGCGTCGGTCGCTTTTTGATTTAATTCAGACGATATTTTTTCAATTAAGGCACTGAATTTTTGGTTGTCAATCTTTATTTTTGGCTCGATTACTTGATCTTGATAAATTGTCTTTGACGATTTAAATATTTCGCTAAAAAAACTTTCATCGCGACCGATTTCAAAGGCTTGGCCCAAAATTGCTTCAATATCTAAATCAGCGCCAGCGTCAGCAAAAGTAACTTCCAGAAGTTGGTCATCAGTTTTGATAGAAAGCTTTTGTTGGGCAACCTTTTTCTGGTAATTCTCTAAAAGAGTAATTGCTTCCGATCTGCTCTTACCGCCGATATTTATGTCGGTGAATTGTATATTCGGGTAAATTTTACCGGCATATACTCGTTGATAAGATAGGATATAGATGCTAAGACCAAAAATAATAATTATAAAAACTAAAAAAAGC
>Ga0172381_10006176_pt1 | contig 12035 bp, 13 predicted proteins | sample Leawel6488metaG_FD_119754 | JGI IMG/M metagenome (GOLD analysis project Ga0172381, IMG submission 119754) | Leachate microbial communities from a municipal landfill in Southern Ontario, Canada - Leachate well 64-88 metaG | ecosystem: Engineered > Solid waste > Landfill > Unclassified | place...
CTTTTTATTTCTTTACCTAAAATCAATCCTTATAAAAAGAATTTTGATCAATTCAAAAACTATTTTCAAAATTTTATTAATATTGTCTTTGCTTTTTTATTCTATGTTTATTTATTAACTATAATTTGGAATTTAGATTTTCATTTTAATATGATCCAAGTTCTTTCTCCAGGTTTCGCTGTTCTTTTTTATTATGCCGGAGTTTTAACCTCTCATGCCAAACGCAATTGGTTTGTTGGCATTCGCACTCCTTGGACTATGTCCAGTGAATTAGTCTGGGATAAAACCCATCAAATTGGCGGAAAACTTTTCAAACTAACCGGCCTTATTTCCCTACTATCATTAATCTTTCCTAATCTAGCGATATTTTTTATTTTAGTACCGGTTCTTTTTGTCACCGCCTTTATTTTTGTCTATTCTTATTTGGAATATCAAAAAATAAATTAATATTAAAAAAATAACTATAGGTTGCGGTATAATCAACCAAATGATTATTATTAAAACTCCAGCCCAAATTGACGGCATTAGAAAATCGTCTAAATTAGCGGCCGAGACTTTAAGATATCTTTCCCAATTTATTAAACCAGGTATTTCAACTGAAAAATTAAATGAACTTGGACATAAATTTATTATCGACCATAAAGCCATTCCTGCTCCTTTAAACTACAATGGTTTTACTAAGAGTATTTGCACCTCAATTAACAATGTCGTTTGCCATGGCATCCCTTGTCCAAATGAAATTTTAAAAGAAGGAGACATTATTAATCTTGACGTCACTACTATTTTAGATGGTTACTATGGTGACACTTCAGCAACTTTTCCGGTTGGTAAAATCAGCCCTGAGGCCAAAGATTTAATCGATACTACCAGGAAATGTCTCAATGATTCAATAAAATCCCTAAAACCAGGGAAATTATTAAATGATTGTGTTGGAAAAATAATTGAACCAATTGTTAAAAAGAAAAATTTTAGCATTGTTCGTGAACTTGGTGGCCATGGTGTTGGCATTCATTTTCATGAAGAACCCTTCGTTTTTCATTTTAATACTAGTCAAGAAAAAGTAATTTTAAAAGAGGGGATGATTTTTACTATTGAGCCTATGATAAATGCTTCTCCAAATTGTCAAATTACTTTTGATCATCGTGATGGTTGGACAATTCGCACTCTTGATTGTTCTTTATCAGCCCAATTTGAACACACAATTTTAATTACCAAAACTGGTTGTGAGATACTAACACTATGACAATTCTGGACGGCAAAATCACTTCTCAAAAAATAATGGATTCTCTGAAAGATGAGGTTTCTAATTTAGATTTTGTTCCAACACTAGATATAGTTATCGTCGGCAATGATCCTTCTAGTCAAAAATATGTTGCCATGAAACAAGAAAAAGCTCAAGATGTTGGTATCGGTGGCAAAATTCATCAACTCAATCATGACTCAACCACCGATGAAGTGTTATCTTTAGTTCAAAATTTAAATCAAGATCAAAAAGTTAACGCTTTCATGATTCAGCTTCCACTTCCATCTCAAATAGATACTCAAAAAGTTTTATCATCTATTAATCCTAAAAAAGATGCTGACGGTCTTAGTCCTTTTAATTTAGGTCTTCTTTTTCAAAAAAAATCTACCGGGATTGCTTCTGCTACCGCTCTTGGAATTATCAAATTATTAGAAGAATACCAAATTGATATCAGTGGTAAAAACGTGGTAATAATTGGTCGTAGCCCAGAAGTTTCAATACCATTATTTGCCTTGCTTATGGCAAAAAATGCTACAGTAACTATTTGCCACACTCAAACTAAAAATTTAATGGAAATTTGCCAACAGGCAGATATTCTAATTTCTTCAATTGGTAAACCAAATTTTTTTGGCAAAGATTTTATTAAACCAAATGCCATTATTATTGATGTTGGTTTTGTTGCCGATCCAACCACTGGTAAAACCACTGGGGATTTTGATTTTGAACAAGTTGCTCCGATTTCTAGTTTTATCACCCCAGTTCCCGGCGGCGTCGGCCCCATGACCATTACTTCACTTTTATACAACACCGTCCAAATCGCGAAAAACCAAAAATAAGAACTGCCCTGTTATAATTAATTATGAGAATCCAACTTTTCGATCGTGGTACTCCACAAGGTAAACAGTTATTTTCCAATATTGAAACTGTCTGCAAAAAACTTCAAATTGATTATGACCCAGAATATATTAAAGACATGTCTCGTGTAATTAATATGGGTCTTCAGGGTAAAACGATTCTTCTAATCGACGGCGAAGTTGCTTTTATGGACAAATATCCTTCGGTCAAAGAACTAGAAACCATCATTTCCGATTTTTAATTTATGTTAAAAAAAATTAGAAAATTTTTGAACCGTCGCGAAAAACTTAGTATATTTTTAGAACTTTTAGGAGCCATCGCAATTTGGTGGGGTATATGGGGAATCTTAGATATTTTTGTTTTTCCGGCAAGCAAAATATTAAGTTATCTAATTTCCATTATTATTGGATTTATTTTATTAATAATCAATGGTAGTGGACTAGACGATATTAAATAATTTCTCCGCGTTCCCATCAACAATATTCTCTGTTTCTTCAAAACTTTTTCCCCAAATTTCCGCAACTTTTTTATAAACATAAATCACATTATTCGGATTATTTTCTTTTCCCCTAAACGGTTCTGGTGTCAGGTAAGGGGAGTCAGTCTCTAAAACAAGTCTGTCTTTAGGTATATTTTTAACCACATCCACCAATCCTTCTTCATAAGTCAAATTCCCATCAACTCCAAAATACCAATTTTCTCCCAATTCTAAAACTTTTTTAATTCTTTTATTACCCCCGGCATAGCAATGAAAAACTCCAGATAAATCTTTATACTCTTTTAAAATTTTTACCACTTCATCAACCGCTTTTCTAGCATGGATTATTAATGGTTTTTTATATTTTTGAGCCAATTCAATTTGGGTCCTAAATACTCTTTCTTGCTTTTCTCGGTCAAAATCACCCATAAACTCTAATCCACACTCCCCAATAGCAACAATTTTTTTATAATTTTCTTCTACTAATTTTTTAAGTTCAGCAGGGGAGGCTTCGCATTCTTGTGGGTGAATTCCCATACTAACCAATAATTTTCCAGGACATTTTTCGCCTAATAATAGGTTATTTCGAGAATCATCAATATTTGAAGCTACTAAAATAATCTTATTAATCCCCTCGTCAATGTCGCACAATCTTTCTAGATGAGCATGAGTGTCAATCATCTTATTTTATCCTCGGAAACAAAGATTCTTCCAATGGTTTAACTTCGTTTTTAAAACATTTTTCAATTTTTTGAACCACTTCTGGCATCACAATTTGTAGGTGGAAGGCAGCAGTTTGAATATTTTTGATACATTCGTTCAAAACGGCAATTCTCTCCGGATTTTCCTTTTCCAATTTCCACGGCGTAGTTTGATTTAGTTTTAAATTTGAACTATCAATCCATTTATCAAAAACCAAATCAAAAGCCTCGTTTAGTTTTAAATTATCAATTAAATTTTCAAATTCACGATCAAATTCAAATTTTTCCTCCACTACTTTTTGACCATCTGACAATTTTGCCACTCTAGAAACCAAATTTCCCAAATTATTAGCCAAATCAGCATTATATTTTTCTTTAAACCGATCAATTCCTACATCACTATCATTTTCCGACGGAAAAGATCTGGCAATTAAATATTTACTTCCCTCAATTCCAAATAAATCAATTAATTGCTGTGGTGAAATTACATTTCCCAAAGATTTAGACATTTTTTGTCCATCAATCATATAAAAACTGTGAGTATAAGTTTTTTTAGGCAATTCAATTTTTGCCGACAGTAACATTGCTTGCCAAATAACCGTGTGAAACCATAAAATTTCTTTTCCCAACAAATGCAAATCGGCTGGCCAAAAATCTTTTTTACCCTCGACAAATTGAGTAGCACTATAATAATTGATTAATGCATCAAACCAAACATAAATAGTTTGTTTTGGATCCCAAGGAGTCGGAATTCCCCATTCAACATTTTCGCGAGAAATTGACACATCTCTTATTCCAGCTTTAAGCTTTGCTAAAATTTCAGCTCTTTTTCCTTCTGGAAAAATATAATTAGTTTCTTCATTTTCAATTAATTTAATAATTTCTGGCACATACTTACTAAGTTTAAAAAACCAATTTTCCTCGCTTTTAAAAACAGTTTTTTCAGGTGGGTGCAGGACACAATGCCCGTCTACTAAATCAGTTTCCGTTAAAAATTTTTCACAGCCCACACAATATAATCCCTCATATTTATCTTTATAAACATCACCTTGATCGTAAATTTTTTGTAGCATCTCCCCTACCACCTTTTCGTGTCTTGGATCAGTCGTTCTAATAAAGAAATCAAAACTAATATTTAATTTTTCCCAAGCTTCTTTAAAACGGGGAGAGATATTATCGCAATATTCCTGATTTTTTAACCCCTCTTTTTGAGCCGACTCAGCCACCTTTTGGCCATGTTCATCTGTTCCAGTCAGAAAGAAAACCTCTTCATTTTTAGCTCGGTGTAATCTAGCCACAATATCAGCCGCCACTGTAGTGCAAGTGTGTCCGATATGAGGAATATCATTGATGTAATAAATTGGTGTTGTTATTAAAAAATTTTTCATAAATTTTAGTTTAAAAAACAAAAAAGAGTATCTTTCGATACCCTTATTTTGCCACATTATTTGGATAAATCCAAACTTCTGTGGCCATTACATTTTTTTAATAGTTTTTTTAGTTGTTTTCTTAACTACTTTTTTAGCAGTACCTTTTTTGGCTACAACTTTTTTAACACCTTCACCCCCAACCTTTTTAGAATAATTTGATTTAAGTCGATCACTTTTATTTTTATGAAAAATGTTTTTCTTGACCGCCTTGTCTAAAACAGAATAAACTCCCTTTAAACTTTCATTTGTTGGCTCAGCTAAAAACTTTTTAACGATAATTTTTAGTCGATTTTTAAAGGAAACATTATCCTTGTGATTTTTCAAGGACTTTCTTAATGATTTTTTTGCAGATAAGCTAATTGGCATGAATGATATTTTATCTCACCAATTCAGCTTTTACAACCATATATAATCTGATTAATAATCAGATATAATTCAAATCATGACCGTTAGAGAGAAAATTAGGCTTATAAGTCAAAGAAAACAGAACACTATTCTTTCGGCCTCATTAGTTCTAGCCATAGCTTTTGGCATTTCTTCCATTCTCGGCCTTTTAAGAAATCGTTTTCTCTACGCCGAATTTTTTTCTTGCTGTGTCTCCGACCTTGATGTTTACAATGCCGCTTTTCGTGTTCCGGATTTAATTTTTAAGCTTTTAGTCACCGGGGTTTTATCTGCTTCTTTTATACCTGTTTTTTCAAGTTATTTACACAAAAATAAAAAAACTGCCGATGAAGTTGCTTCAACGGTTATAAATCTCCTACTCATCGCCTTCACTGTTATTTCAATAATCACCTTCATTTTTATGAAGCCAATTTCAGGGTTAATTGCAGTTGGTTTCTCTCCAGATCAAATATCTTTAATGGTCAACCTTAGTCGGATCTTACTTCTTGCTCAAATATTCTTTCTTGTCAGTAATTTTATTTCTGCCATTTTGCAAGTCAATCAAATTTTTATTATTCCCGCTCTTACCCCCATTATTTATAATTTTTTCATTATTATTAGTATTTTTACACTGGCCCCAATTTTTGGCATTTACGGAGTTGTTGTCGGTGCCGTAGTCGGGGCTTTTTTTCATCTTACCATCCAAATACCTGTAGTTCGTCGTCAAGGTTTTGTTTATTATCCAATAATTAAAACAAAGTTAAGTGGAGTCAGAGAAATTTTCCGACTTATGATTCCAAGAATTTTTTCCTTAGGATTAGGTGAAATAGAAAGCACTATCACTTTATTTTTTGCCAGCACTTTAGCTTCTGGGTCAATCTCTCTTTTAAGCTTAGCATTTCAATTTATGTATTTGCCTAGTCGTATTTTTGGTACCACGGTTGGACAGGCTTCTCTCCCGATTCTTTCCAAAAATATAGCTCGAAACGAGCTAAGTAAGTTCAGGAATACAGTTAGTAAAATTATAAATCAAAGTTTATTTATTGCTCTTCCTATCAGTGCCTTGATCTTAGTAGAAAGAGTTTCAATTGTTAGAATTCTATATGGATCTCAAGAATTTCCTTGGTCTGCAACCATTTTAACTTCTAGAATTTTAGCTTTTTTAATCCCTGGAATTGTCTGTCAAGCCATAATCCAAATTTTAGTTAGAGCATTTTATGCTCTACACAATACTAAAATCCCTTTCATGGTTTCAGCCATTTCTTTAATCATAAATGTTGCTACCAGTTTTTATTTTATTAATTTTACTCAACTCGGTGTTATTGGTTTAGCTATCAGTGCTTCTATTGGTAATCTAGTCCAACTTTTTGGGCTATTAATCATGTTTATTAAAATTGTTGATGGTTTCAACTGGCCTGAAATGTTCAGTAAATTTTACAAGATATTAATTTCTTCGGTTTTAATGGGTATTGTTAGCTGGTTGTCAATAAAATTTTTAGATCTTTTTATTCTCGACACTACTCGTTTCATTCCAGTCTTAACTTTAATGGTAACTTCTTCAATTATTGGCTTAATTACGTACATAATTGCTGTTAATTTTCTAAAAATGGACGAGATTAAAGATTACCAAAAATATTATTTTAAATTTAAGGATTTTATTTTCCACAAATAGTCATATATACTGAATGTATGGCTATCAAGAAAGAACTGTCTCTCCTCCCAGAATCTGAAAACCCAAGGTCTTTTGGTGCTCGTTTTTTAAAATGGATTACCACAACTGGCAGAGTCACTATTGTCTTAACTGAACTTATTGTTATTTCAGTCTTCATTTCTCGTTTTTGGTTAGACCGTAAAAACTCAGATTTATCAGAAATTACTCGTCAAAAACAGGCAATTTTACAAAGTGCAACTCCATTTGAAGTAGAATTTATTAAATTACAAGAAAGACTGTCTTATGTTAAAAGTTTTTATTCTAATCAACCAGAATATGGTAAGCAAATTAGCTCTTTAATTTCTAGTACACCCGCCGACCTCTTTTACAAACAACTTTCTATCTCTGTCGATAAAAAAACTAAAATAACCACTATTAATACATCTTTAACTGCTTATAAAGAAGAAAGTATTGTTTCCTTTATAACCAACCTTACCTTAAATCCCGACATTAACCAAGTAAACATCTCTAAAATTGAAAAAAAAGAAAAAGAAAATCAATATTCAATCTCGCTTGTTTTATTTTTTAATCCAAATAAAGCTAAAACTGAAATATGATCTATAATAAAAATTGGTTCCAGCTTCAGCCCATGTATCAATATATCCGAAAACAGGCTGAAAATGAAAAATTTTTAAAATATTTGGAGATTGGAGGCACTTTTACTTTAATTGCCATTTTTCTTTTCTTTGCCATAATGCCCACCATGACTACAATTTTTTCTCTTTTGGGCGAGATAAGGTCAAAAGAAAGTTTTATTGAAAAAGTCGATACAAAAATTGCAAATATAATAAAAGCGCAAGACACATATTCACAAGTACAGGAAAAATATTCACTAGTGGAAGAAAGTTTTCCTTCACAACCACAATATTATAACGGTGCTTCTAATCTAGCTACTCTCTTTAGAAATTCATCTTTAGAGATAAATCAATTAGGTTTTAACTTGAGTGATAAAAATATTCAAGATGAAAGTAGTAATCAATTTTTTAGATCTTATCAAATCAATTTAGTAGGAGAGGGTCAATATTCTGACATCATGGGATTGATTAAAGAAATGTCTAATAACCGTCGCATTTTTAATACTTCAAATATTCAAATCAATCAAGTAAAAACCGATAAAAGTGAAACAGGGTCAAATAAGGTTGAATTTAGTATCTCTAATGATTTATTTTTTTTACCTGACAATTAAATGAAAAAAACTAAAATATCATTATATTTCGTCTCCATCTCCTTTCTCACCCTTTTAACCATATTTATTTTAATAGTTCAAAAAAGCTATTTTAGTTTTATAACACCCCAAAAATTAATAGAAAATGATGCGCTCTTAAATGATTTTAGTCCAAATTTAGACTTAACAGTAATCTCTATTATTGAATCTAAGAACAAAAATATCGATGAATTATTTGATTTTTCAATCATTAAATCGAATCAAAATTTAAACAAAACCACTCCAACACCGACAATAACTATAACACCTCAAATCATTGAAAATCAAACCCCTGAAGATGTCGTTTTAGAGACGGAAACTATTCCAACACCAACTACACCTCAAATCATTGAAAATTCAACACCAAGAGAAGCCGCAACTGGTGTCGCACCATCAGTCAAAAGCAGTGCTACATCAACTTCTATACAATAATGCTAAAAGAAAAAAAAATCCCAACAATTCTAGGGCTTATAATCCTACTAGGGGGAGTTTTTGTCGGTGTTTTTTTAACCAACCAAAAAACCAGCTTTTCGTCAAAGGCCAGTAGTAGTTGTAAACCAAAAAATTCTCAAATAACAAATATCACTAACAACTCTGCCTCTATCTCATTTGTGACCGAATCTTTATGCTTATCAACACTTTTCGTAAACAGTCAAATAGTCGACAATGCCACCGTAGTTAATGCTGACAAAAAAAGTAAAATTCATTATTTTGATGTTAATAATTTAAATGCTGCCACTGAATATAATTTTTCCTTTATTGTTGATGGTACAACTTATGAAGAATCATTATATAAATTTGAAACAGCCCCAAATCCTAGTGGTGCAATTCCTTCTTCAAATTTAGCCTGGGGGAGAGTTTTCACTCCCGAATTAAATGCGGCAAAAAAAGTTATTGTTTTTGTTAATATTCCCGGAGCTTCTCCTTTATCGGCCTTAGTAACTTCATTGGGCAATTGGAATATTTCTTTGGCTAACAGTTTTAATGAATCAAGAACAAATAGGTTTACTCCCGTAGCTAATATTTCAGAAGAGATTATTGTTATTGATCAGGATAACCAAATTACTCAAATCACCGGCAATACTTCAAATAATGACCCAACTCCAGATATTATTTTAGGCCAAAATCAATTCTCACCATCTATTATTATCTATGACACTAAAACCGATACTGGCTCATTATCTTCAGTCACCCCAGTTTCAAATTCAAAAGAATTAGACATTCTAAACCCAAAAGACAACGAGTCTATTTCTACTCAAAAGCCAGATTTTTTTGGAACAGGACCTATTGATTCCACTATTAAAATCGAAATTCATTCACCAACAGTTTACAACGGTGAGGTTGATGTAAACAGCGATGGTTCTTGGAATTGGTCTCCACCGTCTAATTTGGAACCAGGAGAACATACTATTACCGCCACAGTTATAGTTAACGGTATTGAAAAAGTAATCACTCGAAATTTCACAGTCCTCGCCACTGACGACAATCTTTCCTATTCGGCTTCACCATCAGCCTCTACTCCAACCTCTACTCCAACCTCTACTCCAACCTCTACTCCAACCTCTACTCCAACCTCTACAATTACGCCAACCGAAACTCCTATTATTACCCCATCAACCACAATCAATACAAATAACCCAAGCACCAGTTCTGGTATTCCCGCCACTGGAAATTTAACCCCTACAATTTTACTTCTTTTGGCATCATCTTCTTTTATTGCTTTCTCGTTTTTCTCCTTGAAGAAAAAATAATAATGGTATCATATTATACTAATGCTAGGTATAAAAAAAATAAATTCTATTTTTGAAGAAATTCGCCTCACTCAATGGATAAAAAATTTGGCTATTTTTTCAGCTATCATTTTAAACGGGCAACTTTTTAATTATCAGCTTTTTATTCCCAATTTTTTTGCTTTTATAGCTTTTTGTTTTTTATCATCTTCTTCTTATGTTATCAACGATCTTATCGATGTAAAAAAAGATCGATTGCATCCAGTCAAAAAAAATCGCCCAATTGCTCGTGGTGATATTTCGGAATCAGCTGGTATTTTCATTGCATTTACTCTTCTTTTTTTAGGATTAGGAATAACTATTTTTATTAGTTATAATTTTTTCATTTTCTCTCTGGTCTTCATTTTACTTCAATATTCCTATTCTTTATTTCTAAAAAAGAAAGCCATAATTGATATTATGGGCATAGCTTTATTTTTTATAATTCGTGCTTTTGCTGGTGAAATCGTCACAGGTTATCATCTTCCAATTTGGATCATGTTAACAGTTATCTTTTTATCTTTATTTATTGCCAGTGGAAAACGTCGTAGTGAATTAGTTAATAGCGGTATTAAGACTCGCTCAGCCCTTGCTGGTTACGGAAAAACCCTTTTAAATTTTTACACCACCATGTTTGCCGTCTGCACCTTAGTTTGCTATGCCCTGTTTACCTTTTTTGAAGAATTAGTCAGTTTTTCTGGCTCAGGTTTTTTACACCAATTTCTTTTAGAATATATTCCGAATGCTTTAAATCGAAAATGGTATATGATCACTCTTTTACCTGTAATTTTTGGAATTATGCGTTATGGTCAAATAATCTTTGAGATGCAAGAAGGTGAGAGACCAGAAAGAGTAATCGCCACAGATATACCTATTTTACTTTCAGTTCTAGTTTGGGGACTGATGATAATTGGTATCATCTATGCAATCTAACAAATTCAAAAGAATTTTAATTTCATTTTTTTTAATATTTCTTACTATTTTTACTCGCTTCTTTTCTCTTGATTGGGGTAATGGCTATTTCTTTAATCCGGATGAAAACAACATGGCCATTGCTGTCTCTAAAATGACTCTATCTGACCTTAATCCACATTTTTTTGCCTACGGACAATTTCCCCTTTTTCTAACTTTCTTTACTATTCCAAATCATGATTTTTCCACCATCGTTTTAACGCTACGTTTTTGGTCAGCCATGTTTTCTTGCTTATCAATTTTATTTTTTTATTTGATTGCCAAAAACATTTTTAAATCTAAAAAAATAAGTTATATTTTTATTTTACTTTTAATTTTTACTCCAGGCCTAATTCAATCCGCTCATTTTGGCACCACCGAATCTCTCCTTATTTTTATTTTTTCTGCTAATATTTTTTTGTCTTTAAAATATTTTGAAAATCAAAAAAAATCATATTTTTTATTTTCCATCCTAATTAGTGCTATTGGTCTTGGTTCTAAAATAACCGCTGTTTTTTTTATTCTGCCATTTTATATTTGTCTTTTTTTAATTTTTCTAAAAAACAAAAAAATTCTAAATTTTATTTTTACTACTTTTGTTTTTACTCTTTTATTCTTACTCTTATCACTTCTTTTTTCTCCTTTTAACATCATAAGATTCTCCGATTTCAAATCAACCATGAATTATGAAACATCCATTGCTATCGGCACAAATAAAGTTTTTTACACTCGTCAATTTGAAAATTCAATACCTTACATTTTTCAATACCAAAAAATTTTTCCATACGCCAATGGATTTTCTATTTTTATTTTTTCTTTTATCGGTTTTTTATTTTTTTTTAAAAATAAATTTAAAAAAGAATTTCTCTTAATTATAATTCCGTCAATAATTTATTTTATTTATGCCGGCCAACTTTTTGTTAAATGGTCTCGTTTTATGTCCCCTGTTTTTTTTATAGCCCCATTTTTTTGTCTTTTTATTTTTAAAAAAATCCAAAATATTTTTTTGACTATTTTATTAACCATAGTTTTAATAACTCCCGGAGTTTATTTTTTTCAAAAATATTTTTCACCGGACATTCGGATCATTACCACAAATTGGATTAATTCAAATATTTCTAGTGATTCTTTTATTTTATCTGAGGGTGGAAATGTTGTAAATCTACCTCTATCTTTCAACGGTACCAAAGTTGAAAATTTTGATTTTTACCAATTAGATTTTGACCCAACTCTTCCAGAAAAATTATCTAAAAACTTAAAATCTACCGATTATATTTTTATTCCATCTCGTCGGATTTTTAAAAATCAA
>Ga0172381_10006177_pt1 | contig 12034 bp, 12 predicted proteins | sample Leawel6488metaG_FD_119754 | JGI IMG/M metagenome (GOLD analysis project Ga0172381, IMG submission 119754) | Leachate microbial communities from a municipal landfill in Southern Ontario, Canada - Leachate well 64-88 metaG | ecosystem: Engineered > Solid waste > Landfill > Unclassified | place...
AGCCGATAAGCCGACAGGATTACGGAATCGGACACCCGCGACTGTCGTTTCGAGGACTGGCGACTGGTGCGACCATAGTCGCGGCGCCTGACTTACCGCCGGGATTCGCTGAACAACTTTCCCGACTTGAATCAGTCGATGATGAACATTATCTGGCGACCGCTTGAATAGGAGAGGTTTTGCAACTTTTTTGTAGCCGGTATGCGTCAATTTGCGAATATGTTTGCCCACCACGCCTCCTTAAATTCTCTCTCGCCCGTTCATGTACGGGCGCAGGACTTCCGGTATGATCACATCCCCCTCGGCGGTTTGATAATTCTCAATCACCGCCACCATGATACGGCCGAGTGCAAATGCCGTCGCGTCGTTTGTATGGACTAGTTGCAATTCACCGTCTTTACGAACGCGTGTCTGAAGCCGACGAGCCTGGTAATCAGTCATATAGTCAGCGGTATGCGTCTCACGATACTTATCCTGTCCCGGGAGCCATGTTTCCATATCAATACCGCGCGCATCCGGCTTACCGATATCGGCTGTGCACTTTTGAATCACGCGATACGGCAAGCCGAGTTGTCTAAGCAGGTACTCTTGGATCGCCACGAACAGCAAATGCTCGTTCATGCCATCTTCGGCAAGCGTAAAGCTCTCCATCTCGAGCTTATCAAACTGATGCATCCGAATAATGCCTTCCATGTCCTTGCCGTAAGTGCCCGCCTCTTTACGAAAACTTGTCGCAAAGCCGAGATAGCGAAGAGGCAAATCCTGCTCATCAAAAATCTCGCCCGCACGCATGCTACCAAGCACGTGCTCGGCACTTCCCTGCAGCCACAGTTCCTCGCCCTCGATCTTATACCGATCGTCCTGCGGCTCGAGTCGATCCATTTGATCGTAGGCTTCGGTTTTAATCATGAGGGGAGGTAGGACGGGAATGAACGGCTTAACGCTGACCGCGAGGCCCGCATCGTTACTGATTTTGACAAGCGTCTCCTCATCAGTGAGTCGATCGATGACAAAGTGCTCGATTGCGAGCTCAAGCTTCACCATGCTGCCCATGATATAGGCGAATCGACTGCCCGCTACCTTTGCAGCACGCTCTTTGTCGAGCCAGCCTTTTGCTTCGGCAATTTGTGCGTGATTTTTTGGCGCAAAATCAAATTTAGTTCGTTCGCCGACCTCTTTGGCTACAATGTTTTCATCCTCACTAGCCCCAATCGGAACGTCGCTAGCGGGCATGTTTGGCACTTTCTTGAGTTGCGCCATAAATGCCTCGTCTAATACTCGCAAACGATCATCCACTTCGGCTAGCTCCGTCTTCAGGTGCTTACCTTCCTCGATCAACTCCGGTGCGGGCTGCCCGCCCTTCATCTGCCCGGAGATTTCATTGCGCCTCGTGCGAAGCTCATCGGCTTTTTGTTGCACCTCGCGGCGCTGCCCGTCGAGCTCCAAGAGCTCGGCAATATTAACCATGTAGCCTTTTTGCTGCGCCGCCTCTTGCACCCGCGCGGCGTTCTCCCGTATAAAGCGAATATCTAACATGCTCCTATTGTAGCACTTCCCTGCCGCTACGCTATTCGGTGCGCAGCGCTTCGATCGGATCGAGCCGCGCCGCTTTTCGCGCCGGTAGCCACCCAGCCGCTACTCCGATAATCACAAGTGCGGCAAGTAGCGCGGCGATCTGCCACCCTACAAACACTAGCAAGTAGTTACCATCGCCGAGACTCAGCTGCTTCGTGATGAACGGGTTCAGGCTCACGCCCGCTATTACTGCCGCTAACGCGCCAATCGCCCCACCCAAAAATCCAATCCACGCCGCCTCGTATCGAAATAGCTTAGCAATATCTCGGCGACTCATCCCTAGTGCCTTCATAAGGCCGATCTGGCTAGTGCGCTCCAGCACTGATATGTACTGCGTGTTAATAATGCCGAACACGCTTGCAATGAGCGCCAACATTGCAAAACCGGCGACAATTCCCTGCAAAATACCCACGAACGTAAATAACACACCTTGCACGTCTTTTGCTGTCTGAACACTGAATCCGTAGTCATTTTTTATCGCCCGCTTAGTTGCATCGGCGTCACCCTTCGCAAGCGCCGTCACTCCCGCGACCTGACCCGCCGTTGCAGAGCCACCTTCGCTATACTCGCTCGCCACCCTAGCGGCGTTCGGTGAAATAAGCAGTCGCGGAATCGAGACCAGCGCCAATGCCGGCTTTTTTAGTACCGCCGATACTGTATACGTAAATGTTTTTGTTTGCGGCTTAACGAGCTCCGCCACTGCCTCCTCGCCACCCGCGACAAATGCCCGCTGGATTTGTTCGGTCGTTGGCGACTGGGTAGCACGCGTGAAAGTAATCGATATTTTCCGGTCGATTAGGTCTCTAGGCGCTACACTGAGGTCGTTCGCAAATTCCTCCGGTACAAGGATACGGTCATCGGCAATCTGCTGGCCGAGCTTCGGCACACTCCCCACGCTCGCCTCGCTCACTAGCGTCGCGTCATAATACGACAACGGGGCGGTGTATTTCTTATCATTTCCCTCAAACTGCGTATAGGTTGGCGCCAAACTATAAAGCGGCACGACCTGTGTCAAATCGTCACGCTTTTCAAGCTTTGCGACATCATCTTTATTTAATAGTTTCACCGTGCTGCCGGGACGATATCCGGCCGTAGAGCTCTCCGAATACTCCTGCAGCTTCGTGCTGCCACCTTGGCCGGAAGTGAGCGAATCGTCTTTTGTAATAAACAGCGCCTGCGGATCAACGTTATTTTTCAAAAGTTTATCAGCGTACTGTCGCGCCCCATTACCCGCCGCCAGACTCAGGGTAAGCGTGAATGCCCCAACGGCAATCGCCAGGCTCGTCAACAACGTTCGCGCCTTCGCTTGATTTAAGTTACGCGCCGCTCGTCGCGCAATATCAAGCCTTCGCATGAGCCGCTCCTCCCAGAACACTCTGAATTTTACCGTCCTTAATAATAACTTGCATATCACACTTTTTTGCCAAATCCAGATCGTGTGTGACGACAATTAGCGTCGCCGCGTGAGTCTTGCCATAGTTAAAGAGCAGCTTCTCAACCTGCTCACCCGTAACACTGTCGAGATTTCCGGTTGGCTCATCTGCAAATAAAATAGTTGGCTCATTCACGATTGCTCGCGCCACCGCCAAACGCTGTTTCTGGCCACCGGATAAATCACGGGCCCGCGACTTTACTTTATCTTCAAGCCCGACCGATTTTAATGCTTTCATGATTTTTGTACGGCGACGACGCATCGGGACTCCTGCGATTTCAAGTGGCAAACTCACGTTGTTATAGCAGCTTTCGTTCCCCTGAACAAAAAAGCTTTGAAATATGAAACTCATCTTTTCACTTCGAAATGCATCGACCGCCTTTTGCTTGAACCGTAAAATATTTTTGCCGTCGATCAGCACCTCGCCCACTTCTGGATGGTCAAGCCCGCTCATGACGTGCATGAGAGTACTTTTGCCGCTACCCGACTTACCTACGATCGCTACGCTTGCACCATCCGGTATCGTGAAGCTGACGCCGTCGAGCGCGGTAAAGATGTTCTGCTTCTTTCCGTAAGTTTTTGTCAGACGCTTGACTTCAATCATAAAAAGCTACCGCTCAAACAGCTTTCTGCTTTCAAGATACGTCAAAATTATACCCGTGCCGGTAATCATCACGACCATAAACGCTAGGATATTAATAAACGGAATCAGGTAAACAATCGTCACAATCAATCCACCGAGTAGCGCCCGGAGTGGAATCGACTTCACCTTTTTAAATAGTACCGTCCCGACCAGATAGGCAACAAACACCCCGCCGAATATCGCAAACAGCATCCATGTAGCTCCCAGCATAATAGCCACTGAAATCCCGACACCCGACAGCATCAGGACCAATGTCACGAGCGGCAGCACGGCAAACGCACCAAGTCCCCACAGCGCAACACGCCCCGGCTTCTTTCTCGCAAGCGTCATAGCATCGTCCATGCGTCTTGGCATAACTAGCGCTATAAACAACACGAGTATCAGCCCGCTAGCAATAATCCCCAGCATCGTCAAAATCGTCCCAGCTACCGCACCCGACTGCCCCTGCCTGGTAATTGGGGTGCGAGAGACTTTTCCCTCGACGCTGCCCTCAATGACACCATCTTGAGGGCTCGAGTAGCTTACATTTCCCGATACTCGAGATCCATTCGCAATCCTGAGGGTCGAATACGCACCTTCAACATCGCGCGCGACCGTACCAACAACTACGGCTTCTTCGGCGCTGAGCGTAATATCGCGACCATAATTCCCCGCGAGACGCGCCGTCGTGACGGCACCATTTAAGTCTTTGCCGATTTTCGTCGTATTTTCGGTTTCGAGCGACTGAGCGAATACCGACACGCTGCCACCACTTTCACCTCGTAGGCGTACCAGTTGGCCCGCTAGCCGCATCGAACCCCCTGCCTTACCCGAAATCTCTACGCTTTGCCCGGCACAGATAATGTCACCATCGACAGTACCGGTGATCGTCACGCTTTGCCCAGCACAGTACAGATCGCCCTTAATCGTTCCATCAACCGTTACGGAGTTACCGGCAATATAAACACTGCCGTCAATAACTTCATCTTTTCGGATATACGTCGCATCGGCCGCCGAAAATCGCGCCATCGCGTTCGCCTGCCGAGGCGTCAACAGGGCGCTCACACCAATCGCCGCCGCCAGCGCAATCATCGTAATATAGACTATTTTTTTCACGATCGCCCTCCTTGTTAATCTAGCCTCATTGTAGCGTGCTCTCTCAAAAAATACCATCACAGTTCCGATGGCGCGCCCCACCTCAAAAAATGGCTAGAGTTTTGCTTCGGGATATAGGCTTTTCGTCACTTCGTCGACACCACTTCGCAGCTGTGGGAATGGAACACCTTCCCGAGCCGTCACGCCTTCGAACATCCAAAACACCCGCTCGCTATAGCCCCAGCCGCAAGCCGGCGGCATACCGTATTCCAGCATTTCAACAAAATCAATATCAAGCATCATCGCCTCATCGTCACCGCTATCGCGCATCGATTGCTGCTCGATAAACCGATTATATTGATCGATCGGATCGTTTAACTCCGAAAAGCCATTACCGAGCTCACTACCGATGATCACGGGCTGAAAACGCTGCACGCTCTGCGCATTATCCGGATTGCTCTTGGCAAGCGGTGATATAAACTTCGGTGTGTTAATCAGCCAGACAGGGCCTGCCACGTCTTTACGGATATTCTTCCAGAGTTTATCAATACCGCGCGGAATACTATCGCTTTTTTCGACTTCAAGATTATTCGCCTTAAGAGACGCACTCACCTCTTCAATCGTCGTATCGTATACGTTGATATTATAGCGATCGCGAATAATCGTAGCATAGTCCCACACTTCCCACGGCTTGCTCATATCAATCTCAAAGCCGCGGACCGAAAATTGTAGCGTCCCGAATGTTTCCTGCAAGACATATCGATACATCTCTTCCATGAACCGCATACCGTCCTGCCAATTTGCGTAAGCCCAATACCACTCCATAGCGACATGCTCCGGTAAGTGTTCATCGGAGTAGTTTTCATTGCGGAATCTAGGTCCGATATCATACACCTTCTCAAAACCGGCGCCGAGAAGACGCTTCAAGGGCAATTCATGACTAATGCGTAGATAAAAATCCTGATCGAGCGCATCCATGTGCGTGACGAACGGATTCGCGTCGGCGCCACCGGTTGTATGCTCGAGTACTGGTACGTTAATTTCATAAAATCCATGTTCATTGAGGAAAGTCCGTGTCGCCTGCCAAAACTTGCTGCGACGCACGAATCGTTCGCGCACATCTCGGTTCACATTCATATCGACATATCGACGTCGCAGTCGCTCTTCTTTGTTCGTGAAGCCTTCCTGCTCCGTCGGCATACCGCGTAGTGACTTGGTCAATATACGAAGCTCGCGCACTTCAACGCTGACTTCTCCCGTCTTCGTCCTGATTACGGTACCCGTTGCTTCAATAAAGTCGCCCGGGTCGAGAAGATTCAGCTGCGCCATGCCAATACGCGACGATGCGGCATCAAGCGGCTCGACGAGATCACTCTTAAGAAACAATTGGATCTGCGCGCCCATATCGCGCAGCACGAGAAATGCCAACTTGCCAAACTTGCGCGTCGTGATTAATCTTCCATCGATAGTGACAGTGGTGCCTTCAAAGTTCGCAAAATCATCAACGATCTCTTTGATCATATTTGTTCGATGCGCTTCAGCTGGGTAAGGGTTCACGCCGAGCTCACGCAGTGCTTCTAGTTTTCGCAGGCGCTCATCGCGCAGTTCTTTTAGTGTCGCCATAATTATCTTGATTATACCATAATCCTCACCCCACTAGTGGGCGCCACTGATTGTATTTTCATTTTACTTATGTTATAATAGAAATAATGTCAGAAACAATACGACATCTTGGTGCCGCTCCGGGTGAAAGTCCGCGCGAAGAAAGGAAGTCTACCCTAGACCTCATTAGTGACACGCGCGACACTATCGTTCGCTACGGCCAGGCCGTCGAACAGAATAGTCTTGACTTGGAACTTCATACCGAGCTCCGGCGTAATCTCGAATCGATTTTAGCGCGCCTCGCCCCACAGTCTATCGCTCAGGGTGAGCTCTGGACCATCGCCTCAACCGAAGACGACCAGCCGCTGCTATCCAAATACGAACTTATCTACACTACATTAATCGGGTACGAATGGCTCGGCGAAGACAGTCCAATCGCTACCGAAATTATAAAAAAAGCCACCGTTGCGTCCGACTCATCTGAGCGGAGCGATGAATATCGCTACGGCTACATCCGCGAAGCCCTAGGGATAGAAGGTATCCGCACCTATGAAATATACGCCGCCGCTTCCTCGGTTGCCGAGCGCAAAACCATGGAGGTCGATCTCGCCGAGGCTAAAAAACGCGCTTCGAAAGATTCCGGCGTCATAGCCCAACCACTCTCCCTAGAGGCGCGCGACGGCAATACCGAATCCTTCAACCCGAATGACCCAGAAGCGCCACCCTACGAGGGGGGCGTCAGACTTCGTAGTCACTGAGTAAAACCCGCTATCATCTACAGCAAAAACACCGCTCGAAAACGGTGCCTTTGCTGTCAGCCCAGCAATTACTAAGCGATGGAGACGACCGAGTATGTCGTGTCGCCCTTAGGTGTCGTAATAACGACATTATCGCCGACAGACTTGCCCATCAGCGCCAGCCCGATTGGCGACTCATCGCTGATTCTTCCCTCGAGCGGATCAGCCTCAACCGGACCAACTATCGTATACTTCGATGTTTTCGCACCGTTCTTAAGTTCAACCGTGCTACCAAGATGCACCTTATCGGTTTTCTTGGCCTTAATTTCTTCGGCATTCATAAGAATGTCTTCGATTTCTGCAATCCGCGTTTCAACTACGCCCTGCTCATCGCGAGCGCTGTCGTACTCGGCATTCTCGGAAAGATCGCCATAGTCTCGCGCCTCGGCAATTTTTTCAGCAATCTCGCCGCGGCGAGATTTTAGTTCATCTAATTCCGCTTCGAGTTCCTTGCGGCCAGCCTCTGTAATCTGATATGTTTTCTTCATAATTAATAGTTCCTTTTAATCATAATAGACCCCACGGTAGGATCTAATCTGCAACGATTAGTATTAGTTCCCTCCGAAAGCGCCCTTGATTTAGCCTATTCTAGCAAGCAACTCATCCCTCGTCAATAGTATCGTCTCTCCCGACGCGCGCAGCGTCAGTTCGTAGCGTTGCTGCTCGAGGAGCCGATCGCTCACAGTGATGCGGTACGGAACACCCATCAGCTCGCTGTCGGCGAATTTTGCACCCGGTCGCTCATCGCGGTCGTCGTAGAGCACTTCAATGCCTTTTGCGCTCAGCTCGTCGTAGAGCGCATCAGCTTCTTTGACTGCCGCCTCGCCGCCAATCCGCACCAGATAGATCTTGAAGGGCGCAATGTTTTCCGGCCAGACAATTCCCTTTTCATCCGCGAATTTCTCGACAATCACCCCCATGACGCGCGTGATACCGATACCATAGCTGCCCATGTACGCGAATTGCTCCTTGCCTTCTCGGTCAGTAAAGACAAGGTTCATTTCTTCTGCCTTTTGCGTGCCGAAATTGAAAATATTACCTACCTCGGCTGTCTTCACTTTTTCGAGCTCACTACGCTCAACGCCGAGCTCTTTCGTCGCTTCATCAATCACCTCTTCGTTAATGGCGATGTTTTTACCACGGTGCAAATAAATATAGTCTTCACCCGCATCGCAAATCGTCTGGAACTCGTGACTAAATTTCGTAAATGCCCCTCCGCTCGCGAACGTCACATACGTATCATCACCTATACCAAATCGACTGTAGCAACGCTTATACGCCTCGATTACCTGATCGTAATAGACCTCGAGATCTTCTTTGGTCGCATGAACCGAATACATATCCTTCATGACAAATTCCCGGCCACGCATAATACCGCTTTTGGCACGCAACTCATTGCGCAGTTTCGTCTGGAACTGGTACACACTCATTGGCAAATCCTTATAGCTCTTGAGGTACGTTCGTAGCATCTCAACGATTGGCTCCTCGTGGGTCCAACCAAATCCAACGTCTGTTCCATCTTGTAACTTCGACTTAAACCAAACGTCAACCACCTCATCGCTCCAACGACCGGTTTCGATCCATGTCTCTTTGCGCTGCAGACTGCTCATGATCAGCTCCTGGCTGTTGAGCGCATTCATCTCTTCACGCACGATACGCTTAATGTTCTCGAGAACACGGAGTCCAAGCGGCGTATACGCATATACTCCCGCCATAACCTTGTAGACATAGCCAGCGCGGATCAGTAACTGGGCATTTTTTGCAACCTCATCGGCAGGTGCGTTTTTCAGGGTCTTCGTAAATAGTTGTGTCATTCGCATATAGCCCCTATTGTAACCCTAGCAAACGCGAATTTCTAGCTACACGCTATCAAAGCCACACGAATGTCACATAAAATGTCAGCAAGTTGTTGAGTCCGTGGACAATAATGCCCGGCCACAGGCTGTTCGTGTACTGCCTTAGTCCGCACATCACCAAGCCAAGAACAAAAGTAACGACACCCACATTTGCCTGACCGTGCAAAATTGCGAATACTAAACTGACGGCAATCGCCGCGACCACCATCGGCATCCGCGCCCGTCGCAAGGCCCCATAGAGGTAGCCGCGAAAAATAATCTCTTCCGCTACTGGCGCGACGACGACAAGTGTCACGAATGCAAATATCCTGTCTATACCGTAGCTATCCGGTCTAAATCCGACATTCTGCGCCTGGCTCCAATCCAATCCGGGTAGAGCGTATTTAAGAATTGCAGCAACAACCATCGCTGCGATCATAAAAACCGCAAAGCCGGCCGCCCCGTACCCTATCTCTCGCCACCGCAGGGAATGTTCGAGCCCGAGCTCCTTTTTTGTTATCCGATGTCGAAACACTATCCGCTCGCCGTAAAAAATAAGCGCAATCGTCACGGTATATAGCGCAGTCGCCGCGATCAGCCCGCCCAAAGACGACGCTCCCGCGTGAAGCGCTTTTTGCGCACCCCCGACAACCAGACCGCTAAAGAGCATAGCCGCCGCAACCGCGAGCGGAAGCGCCACCCACAACACATAGGACATTAGCGTCGTACGCTTCGTCATCAAAACTTCCTGATATCAGCTATCGTCACCAGCACCACCAATCCCATCAAGACCAAGAAACCAATGCCGTGAATTTTTTCTTCTAACTCAGCGTTGAGCGGTTTTTTTAGCAATCGGAATAGCACCGTTACCGCCCACCTGCCACCATCGAGCGCGGGAATCGGCAGGATATTCATGATCGCAAGCGTCAAAGATATCACCCCTGTGAGCATAAGTACCGACACAAGCCCCGCTTTGGTAGCCGCTGGAAAAATAACACCAAAGATTCCTACTGGCCCCGCTACACCATCGCCAACCGCGCCCAGATCCTTCCGTGCCAGATCGCGCGTTTTTGCATCCGAGCTAAACTGAAGCACTAGTCCCGAGACCCCCTTAGCAATCATGTCGCCAAGACCCTGAAGCGTCGCGCCCGTTAATTGCACCGTCATGCCGACGCCGACAATCGGAGCCGACCAAGTCGACCTCAACGTCTCTTGTTGGGCAGGGTTCGCCCCGAAATAGCCCTTTCCATCATCATTTTTTTCGCGCAATGTCACTTTTACTGTACGATCGACGCCACCACGAACATATGCAACTTCGACCGTCCTTCCCTTTCTTTCGACAGCAAAGTTCTTTAGGTCATCGACATTCTGAAGTGGCCGCCCATCAAACCGTATGATCTGGTCGCCACGCTTGAGTCCCGCCGCCTGCGCCGGTGCACCATCAACGACCACCGCCAGCTCGACCGGCTTCTTACTAACCTGAATATCTCCAGGGATCGTAAACTGATTTGGTAAGATCTTCGGCATGCCGACCAACGCCAAAATAGTCAGCAACACCGCCGCAGCGAGCCAGTTTACGAACACTCCAGCGAGCAGGATCTTCGTTTTTGCCCAGAGGCCGACGGCGCCATAGTCGCCAGGTTTCGTATCCATATCGTGCTCACCCTGAAGCTTAACAAACCCGCCAAGCGGTAGCCAGTTGATGCTATAGAGCACATTCTTACCCAGAAAGCTCGACTTAGCGCGCTTAGCCCACGCACGCGGCGGGAATCCTATACCAAATTCTTCAAGGACAACCCCGTTCCGCCGTGCGATGATCGCATGGCCTAACTCGTGAATCGCAACTAAAATCGTAATCGCTAGCAAGCCGATAATCACCCCAAAAACAATATCCATTTACCCTCCAAAGCGGCGATTTCGCCGCGCGTATTCCTCAAGTATAGCGGTTACGTCTTGTTTTGTCATGTCCGGCCACGGTTTATCAACGAACAGCAGCTCGCTATACGCCGCACGCCACAGCATAAAATTGCTCAATCGCTGCTCGCCACTGGTGCGAACAATCAAATCACACGGTGGCACGTCTGGTGTATACAGATTTTGTGCAATCAATTCCGGCGTAACCTCATTAGCCGACACCCCTTTCGCGACGATCCGCCTTACCGCATCGGTAATTTCCAAGTGGCCGCCATAGTTCAGACATAGCAGAATCTGGCCCCCAGTCAGGTCTTTCGTCCGCTCCTCGGCGTCGTCGATGGCTTTGAGCATCTTCTTCGACAAACCCTCCCGCGTACCAAGCACACGCATTCTGATATTATTCTCGACAAAAACATGGACGTCTTTAGTCAGCACCGCTAGCAAGAGACCCATGAGTTTGCCAACCTCTCGCTTTGTACGCTTCCAATTTTCCGTGCTAAATACATAGGCACTGACATAAAAAACACCGCTACGCACCGTTTCAAGTAGCACCTCCTGCAAGGTATGACGACCGGCGCGATGCCCAGCAAAGCCCGGCAACCCGCGCGCCTTTGCCCAACGGCGATTGCCATCGACGATATAGCCGACATGCCGTGGTAATGCTTCGCTAGTCATGCTTCGCCTCGTATTGCTCGATCAACGTAACATCGCGCAAATCCTTGTCTCGCCCCTTCTTCTGCTTCCACTGCTTCACATAAGCAAGCGTCATATAGCGAACGCCGTCATAGACGATCGTATTCGGTAGCAAATCACCGTACGTCCGCTCCACCTCGCCCAGCAATCCCCACGTCCGCCATAGTTCAATCGCATCATTTTCTGTATGATACGATACCCCAAGCGCGTTTTCGTGTCGCACGAGATCAGGCCGGCTATCAAACGACGCGAATGCCTCTTCGTCAACGACGAGATCAATATCGTGCGCCTCTCGAATACCCAGCTTATCAAGGATTCCACTGCCAATCACGATTACAGAATCGGTCGATAGCCCAGCAGCCCGAATCGCTTCGCCGAAACCATCCATCCGCGGCTGAGTCATTAGATTGTTAGGATTTCCTTTTCTTTTGCCTTGAACGCCTCGTCGAGCTTCGCCTGGAGATCGCCC
>Ga0172381_10006178_pt1 | contig 12033 bp, 8 predicted proteins | sample Leawel6488metaG_FD_119754 | JGI IMG/M metagenome (GOLD analysis project Ga0172381, IMG submission 119754) | Leachate microbial communities from a municipal landfill in Southern Ontario, Canada - Leachate well 64-88 metaG | ecosystem: Engineered > Solid waste > Landfill > Unclassified | place...
ATCGTCGTGTCATAGCAGGATACATCTGGTAATCAATGCCGCGATGTTCTAATTGGTAGTTATTTATACAATATTCATTCGTCACTGCAGTACCAGCGGCATTATAAGATCGCCCCATAATGCCATAATCAGTCGTTATCGGATCGTCTTGACCTAGTGAATGCCAGCAGATAGAAAAATTGCCATCACGGTCACAGGCTGGTTCCGACCATCGACGCCAACCACTACCCGTATATTGGTTAACTCTGAAGTTGTTGCCTTGTGCAACTCCGGAAGCGTTGTATCTGCGTGCATAAACATTAAACTGAGGAGCATCTCCAGCAGCAAATAACTGATAAGACACAACGGTTAAGCCATTCGCCGCAACAGAAACTCTTGGATTCAGGTCTTCACTGAGCATCGTAGTCGAGCTAGTGTTGACCTGAAACTCACCACCAACTAAACCACCAGTACTATTTAATCGCTGCCCCCATATGTTAGGAACGTCAACCTTCGCGCCTTCCCATACAACAAACATATTGCCATTATCAGCCATGTCGACATCTGGATTTTCTTTATAATATCCAGATGTCGTGCTTATTCTGAGGTTAGTTGTACCAACTTTAGCACCAGAAGAATTAAACCTCTGACCATAAATCTCACGTTGACCAGTGTTCCAATACTCGGCCCACACAATCATAAAACTGCCATCTGATATACCTTGCCTTATAGCAATAGCTGGTGTCTCGTAACTGGCGTCAGCCAATGCATTTACTCTAAACTGATCTCCTATTGGATTACCAGACGAATCAAACCTACGTGCTTGAACACCGACACCATAATCAACATCTGGACCACACCAGGTAATAATAAATGATCCATCCCAATTCATCGCTACATCTGGACAAATACTTGTTTTATCGGTATATGACGGCACAATAAACTGCCCCGTCATTGGCGTATTGTCAGCATTAAATACCTGTGCCATGACAATCGGGTTATATTGATACTGCTTTCTATCTGATGGTGATTGACTGTAACGCACCCAAGTGATAACAAAACGACCGTCGAAAGCATCGGCCACTCTTGAGTACCAATCATAATGGCTGACATCAGCCGATGGTGAAGGTGAGGGTGAGGGTGATCCAGACAATGACAATGATGGCGAAGGCGACAGTGATATAGAAGGCGTAGGAGATAGCGATATCGAAGTTGAAGGCGATTGCGATACAGATAATGACGGAGAGAGTGAAAGCGATGCTGAAGTTGCTGGTGATGGTGAGATGCTAGGAGACGGCGACAAACTCGTCGATGGCGACAACAATGATGGCGATGCCGAAGGAGATGCCCAAGACGAAACAGACGGCGACGGCGAAACAGATGGTGATGGTGATGGCGATAAAGACGCAGACTGCCATGACGATAGTGACAACGAAGGCGAAGGTGACGGGCTGAATGAAGGTGATGGTGGCGGTGGCAGCGGAGTCGGTGTCGGTGGTGGCGGAATAGGAGATGGTGGCAGTTTACAATCTTCTATAAAGTCACCGAAATACGTCAATCTCCTGGGGCATGTTGCTACAGCGCTAAACCACATTTGTGTAATAGTTGTGCCAAAAGCATTTATGCCCTTTATCAGCCATAACCTCTGCGTACCAATAGGATGTCCATCTACTCTAATCGATCCCGATGGCGCAAAACTGCCATAGTAATCTCCGTCACATCCTGCACAACATAAGTCACGACAATATAATTCTGTTGCAGCGACATCCGGAGAATCGTTAAACCATTCGAGCGTATATGGCAGATCTGCTCGAATAAATGGAGTCTTGTAACCCGCTGCACGCAAATATTGGTATCCTGGAACCGGCAAAGTAACAGTTAGTTTCTCAATATATGTAGGACTAAAAACATCTTGATTGCCAAACATCACATCGTAAGTGCGATACTCTCCCAAGTTCATCATACTATCGGATGAGCCAAGGACCAGTCCCCCACTCCATACTTCACCGTTCTGCGGCAAATCAAGACCAAAATATTCTAGCTGATGAGTATGCCACACTGCATATTGCGTAGTGAAAATTGTGTGGTCGATATCGATGTTTATAGGTTGCGAAACCCATTGATTTGTTTCTAGATATGTTATTGCACAAGGATAAAGTGTATTAGCATCGTCTAAGAATGCTATATAATGTGAAATGTTGGGCCATCGACAAATCCGTAGCAGTGCCAATACCGAATTCATCGTCTCTTCATCGTAAGCAAGAGATACATTATCTTGGTTCAAGCTTTGATATTGTCTATCAACTCTAGTAATGACACCTTTATTATCAGTTGACAACAAACCAGCAAGAGTAACATTGCCCCACATATTAACGAAAGGCGTACCAGGTATTAGGCTTGCGTTTACAAACCCAGTAACCATATATCTATTATCAAATGATATAGGAAATTCCTGAACCGCTTCTGGTGTTGTTTGCTGAGTAATTTGACTTGTGGCTGTCAATCCCATTTTACGCCCCGCCTTGCAATACAGTAAACCAACAAGTGTACGGAGGTGTCGTTTCTACACCATCGTTGTTTGTTGCTATGATGGTGTAATTGTGGACTCCTGCGGCACGCTTACCAATAGCAACACCGAAATTGACGCCTCCTGTTGTTGTGTCGGCGTGCGGACCTGTAGATATAGGAATTTTTACACCATCAAGCCATAGAGAAGCTGCATAAACGCCTTTCACATCATAAGCATTAAATGTGATTATCAGATCTTGATTAGAATATAACGTCGTTTGTGAATGGCCAGCAGTATGAAATATTGCTGTAGTCCTTTCGTCCTCATTATATTGTGTGATCACAACATAACGAATTGTAGCCGATGGGCTGGCTGTGATCACACAATCAGTTGGTCCTGTGGCTCCCGTCGCACCAGTGACAGGCATTGCTAACTGCCCATTCACAGCTGTAACATTGATTTTATAATAACGATATGCTGTCCCGTTACTAAAAGTGAAGTCAGCAGTCCAGTTGTTCATTCCAGGGGCAGTAACGTTGACTCTTGTGTCTAAGACAACCCAAGTAGTTCCATTGTGAGATCCTTGCAATGTAAAGTCTCTTGGAAATCCATCATTAGTACTATAATTCTGTTCATTTACAATCTGATCATTTACCACAGTGACACCATTATAATTCTGCTGCTGGATAGCATATTTATTTATAGCCACAGGTGAATCAGATCCAAAATCGTAAGTGATGTGCCATGGGGGAACCGAATTAGCGCTTATCCATCTATCAGGTTCACCAAGATTCGTCCCATTAAAAGCTTTCCACGCAGAATATGTGGTATCGCGGTATGAAGAATAGTATTCGCCACTAGCCATAGCAGCCTTAGGAGTCGGCAAGTTATCAGAAGACATAACTGCCGTACATGTCGTATTGCTCGAATTGTCAGCACCATCGATTGAAGAACAAATTAACTTAAGCTCGCCTACATTAACTCTATTGCCGCCGCCTATTACTGAGGTAACATTTAGTCGGTAATATCGATATGCCGATCCGTTGGTAAAAGTGAAATATTGTGTCCAAGAATTAGGACCTGGCGCATGCATACCAGTTTTAGTATCAAGTACTGTCCAATTCACATTGTCATTCGAACCTTGTAGCGTAAAATCTCGTGGAAATCCAACATAATCAAAGGAATTACGCTCCAATAAAGCATATTTATTAACAATAACACTACTATGGAAATCATATTGCAAATAATGTGGAAAAACCGTCGATGCACTCTCCCATTGATCAGCTTCATCAACATTCGCTCTATTAAACGCCTTCCAAGCTGGACATGAATATCCTGGAACCTCCCATGTGTACCATTCATTACCGCGTTGAAATGGATCAAATAATACATTACCACCAGGACCAAACATCTTGTGCTGAAAAACATGTCCAGATTCACCATTCCAAGCACAACGAATTGATCCATCCAGCTGTGGTATAACTAAAACACATGAATCAAAAACGGAACCACGAGGACCTGATACATCTTCTAAACATATCATATAAGCACCGGGAATTGTTCTAGGATCGATAAATCCAGCCATACGCGCTGGATCATCGCCGCCAGCCAATGCCCAATTTATTTCATAATCTCCGGCAATCCAATGATAAAAATCTGATGTCGTCGGATCTAATGTAGTAGAAATTTGTAATACACCATACCTATAGGATTTAAAAATGTATTGTCCTAAATAGGTTGAATGTAATGACGACGCTTCGCTATCAGCACTTGCTACGTATGGTGTTGGCGTTGTATTTGACGTCATTTTAGCAGTGCAATAACTAGTGCTAGTATTGCTGCTGCCGCTCGTTTGTGCACAAACGAACTTGATTTCACCGATAATAACGCATGGCGATGGGAAAGGATCTAAAACCACGACAGGAGGCGTAACAACAGTTGTATCCGTCGTATCTGTCGTATCTGTGTCTGTTTCTGTAGTCTGTTCAACATAAACTATAGGCTCAACAGCCTGTCCTTCTACTACAGGCTGTGCTGGCATCTCACTTGTGTCAGTCCCAGGTATTGGCAATCCTGCACCAGCGGCAAGAACACCAGTTGCACCAGCTATCTTGTTAAATCTGATAGGCAATATTTCAGCAGCGGCGATTCTCTCTTTGATTAACCTTAAGATACAAGAATTATTATCACATCCAGGTGTGAATGGATGAATAGGCACCATAACCTGTGAATTGACGAACACTAGGCTATCTCTACTGGCAACTGATTCAGAATATTGTGCTGGTGTTAGTTCGTTTGTTGATAAATTGCGTCTAAAAATTAAATAATCAGCCGTTGGAAAAATGTTCTGCTGCGCAGCTACATCTTTGATGGTTGTGACAGTAATCGGATTGACGAGATCGCGCTTGATCTTGAAGTCAACAATAGGATATGACGTTGTGGGTGTAGTGTCGATTAGCTTCTTGCGTTGTAGATATGCCAATAATTGGTCGGCATCTTGACTAGTGATTTGCCCATCGCCATTGACATCTACATATGGCTGATTCTCTGGCTTTTTTCTTGGAAGCATACCGCTACCATTGCTAGCGATATAATTAATGATAGTATTATAATCATTTATATCAACAGTACCATCATTTAAAACATCAAAACGATTTCCAGGATTTTGCCATCTGGAAGCACCTAATATCACATTGCTTATACTGAAACTCGATACCGATGGCGTTATTTGTATTGCCTCGATATATGTTGTTAATCCAATTTGAGTCGAGTCATCAGCCATAATTACGATATGGTTAAAATAAATTTCTTGCTACATCGTGTTGAACCATCTGGCAACGTTACAACGATGCTGTACTGATACGTACCTTTAAGGAACCTATCAGTATGAATCATATATCTAAACACATAAGGATTTGAGCGATAAGAACCTTGTCTTAGGCCAATCTCCATTGGTGCATCAGTTACCAGCACTTCTCGAAATTCGGTCTCAATTGTGATGGTTGCGGTTAAATATGGCAATATCGGCGCGACCAAATTAAAGTCATAATCATACAATGGGAGCGGCATGATGCCAATTTCCAGCGGTCTCACTTCCGGTTGATTGAACTTCTGATCAAGAGGTTCAAAACCAAGCCTGATAGAAGTTAAAGAGTCAGAGACATCCCAGTCATCAGAATAAACCCAGAATTTGTTACAGGCTTGCAATAGCATACCAGCAACAATTGGATTATCAAAATCGGGATAGATACAGCCGCTGGTATCCTCTAAACAGACCACTTCTGATCCATATTCTTCTTGTAGAAGGCATGGATTTGTGGGCAAATATGTCCAAACATCAAAATAAACGTCTGGAACTGGGATGTCTGGCGGTACATCAAGCATGAGCCGATACTCACCAGGAACTATTACTCCTTCTTGCCCTTCTGTACCACACAAGCCAGGCTCTGTGTTGGTCCTAATGTATTCGACGGGTGAAGGGTAAGTTGGGTCACATGGGTCGACCACAACAAAAGTCGAAATGAGATTCGATGGAATGACTTGAGTCTTATAAATTTCCACCTTACGAATGGCATATGGTGCAGTCGCAATCCCTCCACGCATGAATCGCGTGTCTAATTGCACAGTATTGCCGCGACGGGCAGAAATTCGTTGGTATATGGCCATAGTGCACCTCAGTTTTAGTATCTTTGCTAGGGCTGAAACAAAACCAATATACTTTATTAAGAAAATAATTATTGGTGAGGTAGATTAGGCATCGATCCTTGTGCCTTGCGATTACGCTCCTCAGCCACTCTTTCTAGCTTCTTGGCCCACCAAGCACGTTCTTCAGCAGTCATACAATTCTGCTCAAAAAGCGTCAACTCTCCTGTCCCGCCTATTCCACACCGTAGCATGAATTGCTGCTCCATCAGCATATTCCACTCTTTTTCACATTGCTCGTGGGACCTGTGGACGAAAAAAGGATTCTGTTATTGGCAACATAGCGCGATGGGTCTCGCCACAGTTAGCACACTGCATCTCGACCATTGTTTCAATGCTTGGAGTATGCTCTGTCAGCCATTCCCTGATAACAGCAATATCGGTAGAATGCATCTTGCCAACGATACTTCTGATCTTAAATCTATCAGTGCTACCCATGATATCGACAATCACAGTTTCGATATTCTGTGTAACGACGTCATCGAGCGTTATTTCTTCTCGGCTACGATCGATTTGCTGTGCACGATCTCTTGGCCTGATTCTTGCCCTATTCGAACCACCAATGATATTCTGAGCTTTCTTCGCTCTCTGGATTTGACTGGCATCTTTTACTCGCAAAAACCTGATGCCAGCAGTAACCTCTCGTTCGATGGTCTTAGACAAATATGGCAGCTTGACTCTGAAGGGTTCAGATCCGAGTCCTTCGTCAGCCCATACTATAGTATTGACCAACTCATTAAGGTCAATAGAATGCGTTGCAGATTGGCCACACTGTGGATTCGGGCATGTAGTTGCAAACTCATATTCATTGCCGTGCGTAATACCACGCAAGTAATACAGCAAATAAATTTGGTCGCCAACTAGTAGATCTTGAGTGTTGAATCCGTCTGGAAATTTGCAACATTCTTTGATCATATAATCGATCGATTGCCCAGTTTGAGCTAACCGGGCAGTGGCCAAAATCTTGTCAATTTTCGATGACCATGCTTTCACAGATATAACGCCCGAAGTCCAGCCGTAGTATAGACCTTTACTCGGCAACGTCGTTTCTTCCCAAGGAATTAACTGCTCTGGTGAAGCTCTAGAAATGATATCAATGATGTCGATATCAGATGATCCACCGTTAATCATACTAGCAATCTCTGAAGCTGGCCGGTCTGTCAGAGATTTCGTTTGAGGCTGCTCTTGTTTCTGGTCTTTGACTTCTGATTCCTCATTAGTCAAAGCAACTTCTTCTGTGCGATCGTCAAGCATAAATTACCTCTAGTGGCTGGCGTATTTCTGAATTGTATCTACTATGCAGAACACTATTGTGTAGTGCCAGGAGATTCATCTAAAACGGCCCAATCATAAGAAATGGTAACTTCGACCACCTTGATGTCCGTATTTGTGTATGTTAAATCACCCTCTTTAACTACGCTCGGCCAGCTACCATGCAATGTCCAAGCAGATTCAGCTTGCCAATCAAGAGTATAAGTTGATATTTTAGATTCTTTTTTGTAATCTGATGGGCTACGCAGCCCAGTGCTATTCGACCAAACCGTTTCGCGCCAAGTCTTAAATATTGTGGATGCCTTAAGTTGAATGGCCCCCGGTGAATCACCACCAAGAACAACATCATAAAAGGTAACTTTTATATCTTCCCATACTACCATTCCTGCATATTTATAAGTCAGAGAAGAACCATCTACAGTATCCTTAGTAATAGTAAAAGTTGGCATCGTGGCGTCTTTGGCCAGAAGCCTGGTTGTATTAATGGGGTCTTCAAATAAACTCTTAATATCCCATGTATAGTTGTAAACAGGCTTTATTCCAGCTGCCGCTCGGCTGGCAGATCCACCTCCCACATCATTAACAATAAAGCCTGGCATATTATTCTGCTTCCTGTAGATTCTCTTCTTTGGCTTTATCCATTTCCAATGTGAATGTGATTTCACCAACCTTAGACGATGCATAGTCTAATTCATCTGGCGTAATTTTAGATGGCCAGCAACCATACATTGTATACTTATATATCGATGTGCCCTCTCCATTTAGTAACTCCAACGTACAAGCTTGCTTCACGATATTAATAGTAGATGAAGCAAGATTAACAACTCTAGTTGACCACCATTGATAAATCTTATATGCAGAATCGGTGTTTGTTATGATATGATAGAAACTAACATCTATCGGCAACCATTTCTGCTTGCCAGGAAACCACAAAACGTCTTGGCTGTGATGTAACTGTGCTCTATCAAATTCAACTTTCGGTCTGCCAGACTTATGCGCATATATGAGTATGTCTTTTAGCGGATCAAGTGTAGCGAACTTCCAACGATGTTGGCGAGCCGATTCGACAGCGGCCCCAGGCTGAGCAGCTTGATTGTTCTGGCCTATGTTAAATCCAGGCATGGCAAACCAATACAAGGTAAGAGCGGGTTCCACTATCTTAGATTTGATATGGAACAAGCCAATTATATACTATCAGAATAGATATAGAGCAGGGCTACGCCTTGATAGCCCGGTCGTATCTCAACGTTGCTTCAATTGTCGAGATATCTGTGGCGGTATAATCAAGATCGCCCCAATTGACCTCTTTAGGCCAAGCATTACACATAATCCACGTCTCTGTCGTATTCCCAGCAGCCCCAATCATCTCCAAAGTAGCTTGCTGTTTATATACAGATGGCGCATTGACAATAGCTGTCGGCAGATCGACAACTGTACGTAACCAGGTATAGATGGTATCTGAGACGTCGGGATCTTGCTCGACATCATACCATTTCATGCTCACAGGTTCCCAAGTTTGCTTGCCAGCGAAGTAGGCTACTTCCTGGTCGTGGTGCATTTCTGGCTCTGCGAATTTGAAGTTAGGCCGTGATGCCGCCTGCAAAACTAGCAATGCCGCAGGATTCACTGCTCCGAGTGTCCGGAACACCCAACGATGCTTTCTGCGAGTCTCAAGATTGGCGGCAGGCCCGCTACCGGTACCACATATATTGAATCCAGGAATTGTCAGGGTCTCCTTCGCATGATACAATGGATGTTGGCAGGTTCAGCACTGGAGATTGTATGCGAGATCGCAAGTTCGAGTACCAAAAGCTCCACCAACATCGTATTGCTTTTAACTTATGTTTGATGTGCGGTGGGCCTCGTGATTCAGAGAAATCAGCCTGTTAATCTCTATCGTATCTAAATCTTAATTTTTTCTGTCCCCATACTTGTTTGAATCTGTATTTCTCAGCAAATACTTTCTCAGTCATTTGCATCTTAATCGCATGCCCATACAACGTTCTCTTATGCATAATCCAGCCGTCATCAGAGACATACCAATAATCTGGTGATATTTCTCCATCTAATTTGAAATTACATGCTTTATAAATAGCACCAGTATGGTTGAAAGTTGTATCACAATATGAAATAACACACTTGAATTTATCATCAAGTGCCTTTAAACAAGAAGACACGAACCATGATAAGAAATTCTTCTTTCGATATTTAGGATGGAGACAAAGGCGAGATAGCTCTCTAACAGCACCAGCATCATATCCTGGAATTGATATGTTCTGTCTGATTAATGGTGAAAACGCACAAACAGCAATCAGTTCATTCTTCAGATAGGCACCATAAACTATTCCACCTCTACCAGCGTTCGGAAGATAATGATATTTTCCTAATAATGGTTTATAATCTAAGGCTGGAGTAATTTTAATTTGTATATCATTAAAACTGAAATTGATTAGTTCAGGCTCATTGAGTCCTAGCCAATATTTCAATATTTCTTTTATTTTATCTTGACAAAGAAATTCATGTTCCCACAAATACTTCAATTCATACTGACCTAAAAGATTATTTGTTATATATGAAGATTTTTGTTGGTCGCGTATTTGTCTATCTTTTCGCGAATGCCAATAATCACCTTGACATTCGATCAATAAAGTCGTCTTATTTTCTCTGGGAATGACACAATCAAACGTCCAAGGGCCTATAAGACACTCAACATCAGCAGATCTATTGTCGTGCTCTCTGAAATATCTAACACCCAAATCATCAAGAATAGAATATAAAATCGTTTGTATAGAAGAAACACGTGGTTGATTAAGCAAAACAACAGCCATCTTTTGACGATATTCTTCATCTTGCCATTTAGCCTTATTAATAATTTGCATCTTACCACAAAATTCTTCTCCAAACGAATCGTTAAATACACCATCCTCCCATAATTTAGTAGTATTATCTCTAGCAACCTCTACTATAAATTCTCTATATCCTTCTTGTTTCCATCGCTTTAACATTCTATCACTAATTCTTCTACTCAATTTAGTACGATATTTTGGATCTTTCCAGAGAATCTTAGCTGTTTTCGAGCTACTGACTTTGCGAGCAGCTGTCATCTCAACCGTCATCATCTTAGCTCTAAAATTGGCATCTTGCCATCTCTTTTTAGACTCAATGCTTTTAGCTTGACGGTATTCATCAGATTTAACAGCAGATAGGTTGTTTTTTATGTAGCTGTCGTCTTGCCATAATTGCCTTGCTCTAATAGAACACTGCTCTTTAAAATCCGTGCTTTTAGTAGCACAATTATGACATAAGAATTTGCCGTTTTTCTTTACTTTCTGTTTATATGAGCTTGATATTCTTATTAATTCTGTTTTACAATTATCACAAGCCACTACTAACTTGCTTTTTGATTTGGCAGATATCTTGTCATATCCAAACTGCTCTTTAGTTTTATCCCATAAAATCATAGTCGGCCCTCCACTATATTTACCCATAGCCGATACAATCTTAGATACAAGAAAAGCCAGCTAGATTCCAGCTGGCTTTTCTTAAGCTCTATCTTCCACTAACCACAACTCCACCTGCTGCCAACACTTCTTCGGAACTGAAGGAGGCCGAAGACTGCATAACGACAAGATTCAAGACGATGAACTCGATCGCGCGTGTCGGTTTAATGAAGACCGATACCCACAACTGGTTCATATCTCTTCTTTGTGGCGTGTTATTTGATTCGTCACAAACCACATTGTAGGCATCCAAACCACGACGGGCCTGGATATCCGCCATGAATGGGTTAATCAGGGTTCTGACTTGTGCCCAAGTGGTCGAATCATTTGGCTCAAAAACGAATGCTCGAAGTATCTGGACCAGATTCTTCTTTAGATAGATTAGCAACATTCTCACGTTGACTCTATCTAAAGCAGTCTCAGTCCGCTGCAGCGTCCGTTGACCAAAAACAACAATCCCGTCTTTCGGGAATGACACTAACGGATTAACAGCATTGCCGGACCCGTACAGGAGATCTCGCTCCCCTTGGCTTGGGTTGTATTCGACGGCCAGAGGGGTCAGCAAGTAACCACGGTTGATACCTGCCGGTGCCATCCATTGATCGGCAACTCTCGAAGTTCTTGCGAATACTGAGGCAACTTGACCAGATGGTGGAGTCCAGATATTTTGCTTACTGAACTGGTCATAAATCTCTAGCCAGCCCCAATACAAAGCACCGTAGCTACTGTTAATGGCATGTGACAAATCTGACAGCAGCATTCCATTGTGCCAATCAACAACCTGTTGTGGTCTTAATCCAAATGGCGGATCGACGATATAAAGAACATCTCCACGGCTTTCGCATAATTGCAACCCCTGACCTATGACAGCTCCCGATGTCATTCCAGGAATGATCAAGAGATTGATATCATAAGTTTCGGAGTTTTGAATTCCATACATTCCGCTGGAATCCTGTGGATTACCGATGATAGCAGCATCCAATTCGCTCGAATATGCCGGATCGGTAGGAATACCATTGGCACCACCACTGAACGTATGGCTCGATAGCTGTGCTGGCTGCCGCACTTCAT
>Ga0172381_10006180_pt1 | contig 12030 bp, 13 predicted proteins | sample Leawel6488metaG_FD_119754 | JGI IMG/M metagenome (GOLD analysis project Ga0172381, IMG submission 119754) | Leachate microbial communities from a municipal landfill in Southern Ontario, Canada - Leachate well 64-88 metaG | ecosystem: Engineered > Solid waste > Landfill > Unclassified | place...
CAAACAAATTTCAATACCCAATAAATAATTATCAAACAGGGGTATTCGCTTTTTGTTTGATAATTGAGATTTGGTTATTGGATATTGTTTGATCATTGTTTCTTGTATTTTGGTTATTTCGTAGGCAAATATATGATTGTTGATGAAGTTAAAATCTATTTAAAAGCTGGCGATGGCGGAGAAGGCTCTTCTTCTTCCATGAAATATTCTGTTCGCCGGATAATTGGTGGCGGAGGAGATGGTGGAAGAGGCGGCGACGTTATTTTTAAGGTCAGCCCGCACCATTCTGATCTGGTTAAATTTAACGACAAAAAAAGAATTACCGCCGAAAACGGAGAAAGAGGAAAAGAATATAATAAAAAAGGTAAACATGGCGAACCTGCCATAATCTATGTTCCTAAAGGGACAGAAGTTGTTGATTTGGACGGGAATGTTATTATTGATTTAAACCAGGATGATCAGGAATACCTGATTTGCCGCGGCGGCAATGGCGGTATAGGAAATTTCAAAAAATTATATGTCCTTCCGGCTGAAAAAGGCCAGGAAAAAGAAGTAATTCTTTATTACTGCATTCCCAATGATGTGACCATTGTGGGTTTTGCTAACACCGGCAAAACCTCTCTTTTTAACGCGCTTACGGGAAAATCTTATAAGGTGGCAGATTATCCATTCACGACAACAAGCTGTGTTTGGGCTCCGGTTGAATTTAAATCAGTAAAGTTTACCGTAATGGATACGCCGGCCATAAAAAAAGATTCTCAAGATAATTACGCGCACAATTGGTTTTTTAAGCATTTATTCCGCAGTAAAATAGTTTTATTTGTCAGTGATGATTCTTCATCGTGTGAAGAGGATTTTTTACTGCTTAAAAAAGAAATATCAGCGTTTGATAAGGAATTGCTTAAAGGCAAAAAAAATTTTTACTTATTGAATAAAGTTGATAGAATAGATAAAAACAAGGTAGATTTTAAAACCATTATTCCCATTTCAGTAACTACCAATACAGGGATTGAGGAATTAAAGAAGAAAATAACGAAAACGCTTAAAACTATAAGCCAGAAAGCGCAAGCTAAAAAAGTATCTGAATAATTATCTGATATATGAATACGAAGAAGATAGTTGTAAAAGTTGGCTCAAGCATAATCGCTCCTTCCGGAAACCTCGACCCCAAACTAATTTCTAATATTGTTGTTGATATAATTGAGGCAGAAGCCTTAGGCTATAAAATTATTCTGGTTTCTTCCGGAGCTATTGCCTGCGGCGCAAGCAAGCTTGGCCTCAAAAAGCGCCCTCAAGACGCTCATTCGCTTATGGCCCTTGCTTCTTTGGGCCAGATTATGCTTATGGATGCTTACCAGACGGCTTTTAGAAAACACGAAAAACTTTGCGCGCAGATATTGCTTACCTGGGATGATTTCGATAATCGTAAACGCTTCTTAAACGCTCGGGCGACATTGGATAAATTATTGAGCATGAATGTTATCCCGGTTATTAATGAAAATGACGCCATAGCAAGCGATGAAATTAAATTCGGCGATAACGATAAGCTTGCCGCGTTAGTTAATGTTCTTGTCGGCGCGGAAAAAACCATTATTCTTTCTGATGTGGAGGGCCTTTTAGATGAAAATGGTCAGGCAAAAACAATTCCTGAAAAAATGCACGCAGGTTTATATAAACTTGTAAAAAATAAAGAAGGCGAGTTTACAAGCGGAGGAATGGCTGCAAAGTTAAAAGCCGCGGAAATTGTTGCCTCTACCGCGTCAACTTTGCATATCGCTTGCGGAAACGCGAAAGGCATAATTACCAGTATTGCAAAAGGCGAACAAAGAGGCACCTGTCTTTTGCCGGCGGTAAAAATAGAAAAAGCCCGCAAGCGCTGGATTGCTTTAAGTAAAAAAATAAAAGGTAAAATCTGGATTGATGATGGCGCCAAAGAAGCCATATTAAATAAAGGCAAAAGCCTTCTTTGCGTTGGGATTATAAAAACCGAACACGAATTTAAAAAAGGCGATTCCGTTGAGGTTTTAGATGTAAACGGAAATATTCTTGGCTGTGGGTTAGTTCATTATTCTTCACATGAGTTAGCTGATTGCCGTAATAAGAAGTTTGCGAAGGAAGCCATACATCGGGATAATTTTGTCATGAAAGAATAAAGGGAATTTTAAATCACAAATTACAATAAGATGTTTGTTTATTGTTGTTTTGGAATTGTGATTTGTTTGTGATTTATGGTTTGTGTATTGTGATTTAAAGGTTATATAAAAAATATTACCATGAAAAAATATATCAAAGATTTAGTTAAAAAAGCCCGTCAAGCAAGCTATAAATTGGCAAAACTTGATAGCGAAAGGAAAAATGCCATACTTTATCAAATGGCAGATGCTCTTTTAGCGAATAAAGAAGCCATTTTAAAAGAAAACGCCAAAGATATTAAAGCGGCAGCAAAAAATAAATTATCGCAAAGTTTTATTGACCGGCTTACACTGAACGATAAACGTATTCATGAAATGAGCGCTTCTTTAAAAGAAGTTGCCGGGCTTACCGATCCTATCGGAAAGCCTATAAAAGAATATACCCGGCCAAACGGCTTGAATATAAAAAAAGTAAGGTCGCCAATAGGTGTCATACTTGTTATTTATGAGGCAAGGCCCAATGTTACAAGTGATTGCATCGGGTTGCTTTTTAAATCTTCAAATATAGCGATATTAAGAGGCGGAAAAGATTCCATTAGTTCTAATAAAATAATCGGAAAAGTTCTTACAGAAGCAGTAAAAAATAGTGGCATAGATTTTTCGCCATTTTTTATTGTTGATAATCCTGACCACAAAGCAGTTGATTTACTGCTTAAGGAAAACGAATTCATTGATTTGGTTATTCCTAGAGGAGGAGAAGCTCTGATAAGAAAAGTTGTTGATAATTCAACTATCCCTGTGATAAAGCATTACAAGGGCGTGTGCCACATTTTTATCGATAGCAGCGTAGACGTTGAAAAAGCCTTGCGTATTTGCGTAAATGCTAAAGTCGAGCGGCCTTCGGTGTGTAACGCGGTTGAAAAAATCTTGGTGCATAAAGATGCCGCAAAATATTTTTTGCCGCTGCTTAAAAACGAATTGGATAAATATAAAGTTAAAATAAAAGGCGACAGCAAAACCTGTAAAATTTTAAAAGGTATAGCTTGCGCTAAAGAGGAAGATTGGTTTGCGGAATATCTGGATTTAATTGTAACAATTAAAGTGGTAGAGGATATTGATGAGGCGATTTCTCATATAAACTTTTATGGCTCACATCATACCGACAGTATTCTTACGAAAAATGTAGATAATGCGAAGCGATTTACCAAAGAAGTTGATTCCGCCTGCTGCTTCGTTAATATTTCCACGCGTTTTAGTGACGGCTATGAGTTCGGCCTTGGCGCTGAAATAGGAATTTCTACGGATAAGCTTCATGCCCGCGGACCCATGGGTCTCGAAGAACTCACTACCTATAAATGGGTAGTAACAGGGGATGGGCAGATTAGAGAATAATCGAAAAACTTAAACGACTATGGTTTGTGGAATGTTGAAAGTGTAATGTGTAAAGTGAGTGTAATGGGCCTATGTGTAAAGCCATTACACAAGCAAACATTACACTGGCATTACACGTTACACTTTACACAAATAAAAGTATAGGGTTCCTTTAAAAAATATGAACCCAGCCCTTCCAGAACTACCATGATAAGATGCAAAAGCTTGGCAAATATGGCAGAAAATAAGGGTTGGGGTAAAAATAATAATTTTAAAGAAGGAAGGGCTGGGTGAAAATAGGAATTTTAGGCGGGACATTTAACCCGCCGCATGCGGGGCATTTAATTTTAGCGCAAGAGGTTTATCAGAAGCTCGCGCTGGATAAGATTTTTTTTATCCCCACCAATATCCCTCCGCACAAGGAAAGCCATAATGTGCAAGCCAAAGACCGTTTGAATATGGTAAAACTTGCCATTGGCCAAGACCCGCGCTTTGAACTTTCTGACATTGAAATGAAACGCGGAGGAATTTCTTATACGGTAGATACGGTGCGTGAGCTTAAAAATAAATTTCCCAAAGCAGAATTTTACCTCATTGTCGGTTCGGATTTGGCGAATGATTTTCCTGCCTGGAGATATTTTGAGCATTTAAAAAAAGCCGTAAAAATAGTTGTAGCTAAAAGGCGAGCTTATCCATTAGAGAAAAAAAGCAGATTTATAATTTTAGATATCGTACAAATGGGAATATCTTCATCATACATAAGAGGGTTGATAAAAAAGGGATTTTCTGTAAAATACCTTGTTACTGATAGAGTAGCGGAGTATATAGAGAAACATAAGCTTTACAAATAAAAATTGTAACACGTTACATGTTTCAAGTAACACGTTTAAAACGTGATACGTGTTACTTGCTACGTGATACGTAAAAGGAAGGAGCTGCAATGATTAAATTCGGAACAGACGGTTGGCGCGCGGTAATTGCTAAAGATTTTACTTTTGCAAATGTGGAAATAATTTCCCAGGCAATAGCAGATTATCTTTATAAACAAAAAAATGCACCAAAAAAAGTTGTAATTGGCTACGACTGCAGGTTTCTTTCAGCAGAATTTGCCAAAACAGTCGCACTGGTGCTTGCGGCAAATAAAATAAAAGCGGTTTTGTCTAACCGGGCGGTTCCTACCCCCGCGGTAAGCCTTCATGCGCTCCTCGAAAAATATGATCTTGGCGTTATGATCACCGCGTCGCATAACGGCGCTGAATTCAACGGTTTAAAAATTAAAACCAAAGATGGTGGAGCTGCAGATAAAAGCATAACCGACAAAGTCGAAAGCCTGCTTTATAAAACAAAACCAAAAACAATCAGTGAGGAACTTGCGAAAGCAAGCAGGCTTTTGGAAATAAAAGATTTAACCCCGGTTTACATAGATTTTTTAACAAAATTCGTGGATTTAAACAGTATACGCAAATTAAAGCTTAATATTCTGGTTGATGTCATGTATGGAGCCGGAGACAGTTTTATAGAATGTGTTTTGGGCAAGTCTAACATCAAAGTAAATTATCTGCGTAACGAGTTTAACCCGTCATTTGGCGGCATTCATCCTGAGCCGATTGAAGAAAACTTAAAAGAAATGATCGCGGCGATGAAAACAGGCAAATATGATTTAGGCGTGGTACTTGACGGCGATGCGGATAGAATCGCCACTTTTGACAGTAAGGGAAATTATGTAAACGCACAGGTGATACTGCCGCTTTTAAGCATCCACATGATTAAAAACCGTAAAGAAGCCGGCGGCATCGGTAAGACTGTTGTTGGAAGTAATATTATTGATAACGTAGCCTTGTCGCTTGACGCGGCTTGCTACGAAACCCCGGTTGGCTTTAAATATATTACAAGTTTATTCAAAGAAAAACTTATTTGTATCGGCGGAGAAGAAGCCGGCGGCATCGGGTTTAAAGGTTATATTCCCGAAAGAGACGGCTCAGCGGCAGCTCTTTTACTGCTTGAAATGATGGCGCATACGAAAAAAAGCTACGACAGCCTTTTAAATGATTTATATAAAACTTACGGTAGATGGTTTTACAGCCGCACGGCGATTTCTGTGAAAAGTGTAAAAAAAGGCATTGAGCACCTTAAATTACCAAGCGCTCTGTATGGTAAACAAGTAGAAAGGATAAATAAACTTGACGGCATAAAATTAATAACCAAAGATAACTGGCTGATGTTTCGCCAATCAGGTACTGAGCCGATTGTCAGAGTGTACGCGGAGAGCAAAAGCAAAAAAGAAGCGGATAAATTAATTTCTCTGGGCAAGAAAATGATTTATGATTTATGAAATATGCAAAGCGCTTTGCAAGCTGATTCTGAAATTTTACTGCAAAATAGAAGTACAAGGGCAACAATTATTTCCCCGTCAAGGGCCTTTTATTTTAGCTTCAAACCATATAAGTAATTTGGATCCTTTCGTTATCGGGACGCTTTGCCCCAGGCAGCTTTACTATCTTGCCAAAGAAGAATTATTCAAGCATAGTTTTTTTCGCTGGCTTCTAAAAAACATAAATGTTATCCCCGTAAAAAGGGGGCATGGCGATTTGCGCGTTATGCGTGCGGCCTTAGGGGTACTTAAAAATGAGCCTCTGTTAATTTTTCCTCAAGGAACGCGAAGCGACAATTATGATAATGTTAAGGGTGGTGTTGGGTTTCTATACAAAAAAGCAAAAGTGCCTATACTGGCTGCTAAAATTTCTGGAACCGATAAAATGCTGCCCAAAGGCGGGAAACGTATAAATTCAGGTGAAGTAAATGTTATTTTTGCGAAAGTTGAAGAATTAGATGATAATGAAAATTACGAGGCGATTGCCGCGGCAATAGTTAGAAAAATAAAGGAGCTTTAACCGCCTGAAAACCTGCCTTTGCTCAAATCCCTCTCCTATTAATTATTTCATTTTGACAAATACATTATTTAAGTATAATATTGTATCAAAGGAGTGAAATTTATTATGAAAAACAAACGTATCAAAAACGGCCTTACTCTCATAGAAATAATAGTGGTTATTACCATAATCACAATTCTGGTTCTTTTAGCTGTGCCGAATATAGTCAGGTCACGCATAGATTCGAATGAGTTTGCCGCTATGGCTAATTTACGTTCATTATTCAATGCGATGCAAATGTATTTCACGGATAATAAAACCTATCCTGAAGCAATGACTCAACTGCTTGAGTCATCAGCAGGGCCCGGCTATATAAGTAAAAAAATGGCAACCACCGGAAAAAAATCAGGGTATATTTTTACATATACTTCTGCGGATAGTAATAGTTTTTATATTAATGCTGATCCGGAATTCATCGGTAAAACCGGCAAAAGGCATTTCTACATAGACCAATCCGGAGTGTTAAGGCAAAATCCAACCACCCAAGCGCTTGAAAATGATACAATTGTTCAATAATATACTAAAAAACAAAACGGAAAGCTTTGTGGCCGTTAATTTAGGCACCCGCTATCTAAAGGGCCTTGTTGTTAAAGAAGGAAAAGTAGTCGATTTTTTTTTGACACCTCAAAAAAATCTTTCCGAAAACCTAAAAATTATTTGGCAGGAAAAAAAGATTTCCACAAACAAAGTGAGAATCTCTCTTAAGGACCACTCAAGCCTTGTCAGGTATTTTTCTTTCCCAAAGCTTGATAAGAAAAAATTAAAACAAACGCTATTTTACGAATTAAATAAACATATACCATTTTCCCCTGAAGAGGTGTATTTTGATTTTTCTGTTCTTGAAGAAATATCCGCGAATGAAGTGTTCCTGCTTCTGGCGGTTGCGAAAAAAGACCTCATAAACAACACTATAGATATTTTTGAAAAAGAAAAAAAGGACATTGTCGATATCAGTTTGGATAGTATATGTTTAATAAATGCTTTTTTGAATTTTTATAAAGAGGAAAAAAAGGTAAATACCGCGATTATCGATATTGGTTATAATTTTTCTACTCTTACTATTTTTAAAAAGGGCATACCTTTTATGACCAGGGACCTGACTTTCGGGGCAAAAGACATTCTTGGTGTTTTGTCTAATATGAAGAATATCCCGGCAGGCGATATTGATACCTGGATAGCGAACAGCGCCAACCATAAAGAATTCTTAGAGTTATCGCAAAGTAATATTGCCAGCCTTTCCAGAGAAGCCAAAAGTTCCTTTGATTATTTCGAAGTAAATAAAGGAGAACGCATAGAAAAACTTTTTCTTACCGGCGGCTTGGCTCAAGTAAGCGGCATTGGCGAGATATTTGCCGATTATTTGGACGCGAAAGTCGGGCTTTTGGATAATTTGCAGAATTTAACTTCCATTAGCGACAGCAAATTCAGCGCGATAAAGAATAATTTTGCGGTGGCAAGTGGTTTAATGGTATAAGCCATGGACAAAATATATATAAATTTAAGCCCGAAAAAGCAAAAGGCGGAGAATGCTATTTTGCAGCAGGCATCTTTCTATATGCTTATTGGGGTTTTTTTTGTTCTTTGCCTCATCGCGATTCTCGCGATATTTTTGTTTGTAAGATTAGCCGTATATAAACATTATGAATCCAGATGGGCCAAGTGGAAAGAAAAATATGCGATCATGTCAGTGGTCAAAAATGAGCTTGCCTCGTTGAAGAATGAAAGCAATGAATTCACGAAAATTCTCACCCCGCAAAACCAGATGGCAAAAATATTTTCCGATATATTCGTTTCTTTACCGCAAAATATATGGTTTGAAAATATAAATTTCAATAAAAAATTATTACTCCTAAGAGGGTATGTGGTAAAATCGGACAGCGAAGATGATCTGGTTTCCCTTGAAAATTTTATTAATAATCTTAAAGCAAAAGAATATTTCGCGGCACATTTTAAAAATATAAATATAAAGGATTCGCAAAAAAGTGATTTTAACGGCATGGAAGTGTTGATGTTTAATTTAGAATGTTCAAACTAGATATAAAAAATCTAAATCTCAAGAATTTAAACCTGGACAAGAATGTCGTCCTGATTGTAATGATTGGATTGGCATTGCTTATCGAAGTCGCCATCCTTACTTCCGAAATTTATGCTACTTTTGGCGTCAATAAGAAAATTGCAAAATTAAGGCAGGAGCTTACTCAGATTGAAAGAGACTGGCCAAACCGGGATGGTTTTTCCAAGCAAAAACAAGGCCTTAAGCAGGAAATAAGCGAAATGTCTACAAAATTTGTATTGCCTCAAGGCGAATCAGCGCTTTATTCTTTTCTTTCTTCGGAAAGCAAAAATTTTGACGTGCAGCTGAAAGTTTTAAAACCGGCGCCTCTGCAGGCCTATTTGACTACTAAATTGGGTAAATTTCAGTATCTACCAATAATAATAAGCGCGAACGGTTCATATCACGGGTTGGCAAATTTTCTGGATTATATCCAAAACAGCAAATATTTTTTTGACGTAACGGAGATGCGTATTGCGTCCGGGATGCCATATCATTCAATAGACATGGTCATATGCGGTTTAGTGAAAGAAAAATAATATTTTTGGCGGTAACTTTTTTCTCTGTGCTTTTTCTCTGTTCAAGCGCGCCACGAGAAAGTAAATACCGTTTTACTGAGGCAGATAGAGACCCGCTTTTGCCGCTTGTTACAAAAAGCGGCCAGCTTTTGGTAAAGAGGGTTATCGGCCCTAAGGGTTTTATCGTAAAAGGGATAATATATTCTAAAGACGGCAGCGTTGTGATTATAGGTGATGAAGTATTCAAAGAAAATGATATAATAGGTAATTACAGAATAGTGAAAATAGGAAAGAAAAAAGTTCTCTTAAAGAAAGATAAAGAAATTCTTATTTTAAAGCTGGAGGAAGATAATGAAATGCTTTCCGGTAAAAAATGAAAAACATTCCAATGTTATGAATTTATTCACTGCTAAATTAACAAAGTGCGCCTGTCTTTCTTTTGTATTTTTGCTTATCGTTTCAACGGTTTTTGCTCAGGAAGAAGTAATTCCTAACATAAGGTTTAAAGATGCTGATATTAAGGTGGTGTTGCAGTCCATAGCGCAGAAAGCCGTAAAAAATGGCAATAAAGTCAATGTTGTGATCAGCCCTCAGGTTGAAGGTTTGGTCAGCGTAAATTTAGAAAATATAGATTGGCAAACCGCGTTAAAGGCGGTGTTGAATGCTTATGGGTATAGTTATCGTTGGATAGGTGACAATATAATTCTTGTTGCAACCGGTGATGAGATAAAAAACAGAGATATTCAGGAAAAGGAAAGGCAGGAAGTTGAAGTCCCGACTCTCAAGGTGTTTAAACTAAAATACCTTGACGCAAATGATGCCAAGAAATCCATTCAATCCCTACTGTCTCCCGCGGGAAGGGTTTCTGTCCTTGAGTCAACAGGGCAAGCTGGATGGGAATTTGGCGATGATGTTGCCAAACGAAAAAGATCGCAGGAGGGCCAGATTTCCCGTACAAAAATTCTGGTTATCTCGGATATATCAAAAAATTTAGATGAGATAGAAAAATTGCTTAAAGAATTAGATGTTATGCCCAAGCAGGTTATGATAAAAGTAAAGATTCTGGAGGTTGATAGAGACCTATTGCGCGATATCGGCTTTAGCTGGGGAACCGGTTCAACCGGCGCTTCTGCCACGGATTTTACTTTTCAACAGCTTAATCTTAATTCAGATGGTACTCAAACGCTAGGCGGGCATGGGCTTAGCGACCAAACGCCTTCAAATTTTGTCCCAAAGCAGACAAACATTAACGCGAATAACACCGGTTTAAAGCTGGATTTCAAGAATTTAACCGGCGCGCAATTTGAAGTTGTTATGCATGCTCTTGAAGAAAATGTAAAATCCAATACACTTTCTTCCCCAAACATACTTACGCTTAATAATCAGGAAGCTTCGATTATGGTTGGAACGAAATTTCCAATAATAAAGACGCAGGTAAGCGAACAGAGCTCTCAAATAATAGGTGGTTCTTTAGAAAAATATCAGGACATTGGGATACAGCTTAATGTGGTGCCTCAGATTTGCGGAGACGCAGATGGATTTATTAATATGATTATTCACCCTGTTGTTTCCAGTCAAAATGGAACAACTAAAATTCAACAAGGAGACACAATCCTTGCGGAGTACCCGATAATATTAACCAGAGAAGCCCAAACCCAATTAGTAGTAAAAGACGGAGATACGGTAGTTATGGGGGGGTTGCTTAAAGATGTAAGATCAAAGTCAAGGATAGGCGTGCCTGTTCTAAAAGACTTGCCTGTGATAGGATGGGCTTTTGGCCGGGATACGTATGATTTGGAAAAGATAGATTTAATGATATTCCTTACAGTGCATGTGATAAAGCCTGGTGAGGTTGTTCCTCAAGAGGTGGTTAATTCACAAGCGATATTGTCCAGATTTAAATAAACCAATGTATGAAAAATTTTACGGCTTAACTTCCTTTCCATTCAGTATAACCAGCAACCCTCAATTCTTTTTTGAAAGCAATTCTCACAAGGAAGCTCTTTCCTGCCTTCTTTACGGTATTTCTTCCAAGGTTGGCCTGATGCTTATTACCGGTGAGGTGGGAACCGGTAAAACAACTTTGTGCAAAACCCTGCTTACAAAACTTTCATCTCAAGTGAAAACTTCGCTTGTGCTTAATCCTTATTTTAGTGAAGTTCAATTGTTGCAGGCTGTTGTTGAAGATTTTGGGCTAATTCCGGAAAAGAAAACCCGTCTGGATATAATAAAAACATTAAATGCTTTTTTAGTGGATATCAATTCAAGCGGAGGCAACGCCGTTTTAATTATTGATGAAGCCCAGAACCTTACTTCCCGGCAGCTTGAGCAGATAAGGCTTCTTTCCAATCTTGAAACTTCACAGGAAAAACTTTTACAAATAATTCTTGTTGGCCAGCCGGAATTAAAAGAAAAATTGAGCCAGTTTAATTTAAGGCAAATCAAGCAGAGGATTTGCGTAAAATATGATATTTGCCCGCTACATGAAGAAGAGATAAAGAACTATGTGGAGTTTCGGTTAAAAACCGCCGGACAGATAGATTTAGAGATTATGCCTGAAGGTTATAAACTGATTTACGAATTTTCAAGAGGTATACCGCGCCTCATAAACGCGCTTTGCGATAGGGCTATGCTTTGCGGATTTGTTAAGGATAAGAAAATTTTTGACGCGGAAATTTTTAGAGCCTGTATAGAAGAGCTCAAATAAGGATCGTTGCCCAGCCTCACAGAAGATGCTGAAAAATTCTCTACGATAATTTTTCAGCGTTCGGCGGGGTTAATTCGCACTAGTATTTTTTCTGCGCACTTCGTGCTTGAAAAATACTGTGCTCATTAAAGGAACTCAAATGAGTATAATTTATGAAGCTTTACAGAAGGTAGAGCGCGCCAAAGATAATGCGGTTTTGTCAAAGCCGAAAATTGGCGAGCAGGAAATTGTTCTATCTAACCCTAAACCAAACAACACAAGGGCTTTATTCTTGGCATTATTTGCCGCCCTGCTTATTGCCGCCATATTTATCGTACCC
>Ga0172381_10006181_pt1 | contig 12027 bp, 21 predicted proteins | sample Leawel6488metaG_FD_119754 | JGI IMG/M metagenome (GOLD analysis project Ga0172381, IMG submission 119754) | Leachate microbial communities from a municipal landfill in Southern Ontario, Canada - Leachate well 64-88 metaG | ecosystem: Engineered > Solid waste > Landfill > Unclassified | place...
ATGGTCATTAATTTTTTTCCAAGCCATCACGATTCGCTTGACGGTAACGGTCCCTTCAGGCTGCCGGATGATGTAGATGCCCTCCGGTTTGATTATTGTCCGTTCGCTTTCCCAGGTATCGACCAGGACTAGTTCTCCAGGTGAGATAGTTGGGATCATCGAATCGCCCCTGATGCGGATCAGCACCAGTGCGCCCAGCCGTTCCTCGCCACGCCCGAATTTTTTTTCAGCCCACGAAATCTGGAAGGGTAAATGCTTTTGGGTCTGCTCGAACAGAATCCCTCCATCCGGCCCGGCCGTCACCTGCCCCTCTATTAGCGGGACACGGAGGTATTCATCATCGCAAATTAAGGGGACAACTGCTTTTCTTGTGGATGTGTCATTTCCACCCCTTCCGGTCATCAGACGCCCAACATCAACGCCAGTAGATTCAGCAATTTTGACGAGCACCTTGCGGTTCGGCTCGCGTCCGGCCTGGTAGTTGTGTAGCGATTGATAGGTAATACCTAGCCTGGCGGCGAAGTCGGTTAACAACTCCCCCTCGTTTTTAAGCTCCATCAGACGTTCGTAGAAATTGCTCACCTAAAACCCGTTATTTTTTTCTTGACAAATCAAGTTTTGTAATGTATGATTGTTGATATGAACAGTGACCGTTATCATTTAGTCCCAGATTTGAAGCGAGCAGGAATCAGCTACGACAGGATCGCTGCCGCCGCGGGCTGTACGAAACAAAATGTGAGCCTGTTTATTCAAGGGCGTCACTCATCAAAGCGCGTTGCTGTTGCAATCTCACGTCTCGCCAAAATTCCCCTATCCGAAATCATCGAGGAGGCCGCATGAACATGCTTTCCGACGTTGCCATCGCCCGCGCGTTTGGTCGCCTGGTCACGGGTAAGACCCCCAACATGCGGCGCATCTATACCCGCCGGAAACCTGCCGAGGTCCCGCAGTACTCCATCGAATTATCACCGCGCCTCACCGACGCCGAAATCGAGGCAGTGATCGACGCGCGGATCAGGCTCCATCGGCCCGCCCTTGAGGCGGTCGTCCGCCAACGTGAGATCGCCTATATCCTGTGCGGCATCGAACGGGAGATTGATCGGCTCCTCCCCGGCGACTTTATCGGCACTCCGAACCCTCGTTGTCGCGATCTCCATTATTTTCTCTCCCGCATCCGAGTTCTCGTTTCCCCCACCCCCAACCCCACTCAGGAGGAACCCGCATGAAGATCACCGCCCGTCTGTCAGCGTCCAAAAAGTGGCTGGCCGCTCTCGGCCTGACCGCCGCCCCCATCGCCCGCCCCGCCGCCGAGGTCGGCCCGGTGGAGGCCGCCCTGCTCGCCCACACCCGCCAGTTCTACATCAAGCCCGATCCGCTCGCCTCCTGCGACATTCACGAACTGCGCCTGATCTGGCAGCATGGCCCGAATCGCAACTGGCGGCTGGCGCTCTACCGCCTCCGTTTATTCATCGCGCAAAACTATCGTTCCGTGATCGACATACTCCGTCAGCGCCGCGGCCTGGATAAACTCGCTGTCCCGGCCCTTGAATCCCACCCGCTCCCGGGCGGTCCGGAAGGCCCGGGCAAAGTCGCCGGGATCGGCCAGCGCCTCGGAGATGTAGAAGCCCAGGATTGCGGCGTCGCGGTTGGAAAGCCGAGCCGCCCGTTTGGCCGTGTCCACTTCCGCTATCGCCCCGATGGCCCGGAGAGCGGAAGGGACGACTGATCGATGCTTATTCACCAGGTCGCCAAACTTATTTTCGTCCGTCGCCGCGCGGAACGAAATATACCGGTCCTCCACCAGCCTGTAAATGAGATAAAGGCCGGCGCGGACCACGGTGATCTGGGCTGCCATTCCTTTTTTCATACCCCGATTCTAGCCGTTCCGCCCCCATCCCGTCAACTGCAATTATCCGTTTTGTTTGCACAGGTATTTTCCGGTCGGTCTGTAAATTACAGGAGGTTTTTCTAGATGACTTTAGCCAAGATTATTGCCCGCACCATCCGCGAGTCCAAGCTCTCCGCCGAGGAGCTGGCCGAGGCCCTCGGCATGTCCGAGTCGGCCTTCTACCAGGCCGCCAACCCCAACCCGCCCAAGGAGGGGGAGAAACGGCCCTACTTCAAGCCCCACCAATTGTTGCTCCTGATGGAACTCACCCACGACTACCGCATCCTCTCCGCCCTGGCCACGGCGCTCGGGTTCGTGATGGTGAAGATTCCCAAGGCCCGGCGGATGCGGCCGGAGGACGTGATCGCCCTCCAGAAGATTTTCTTTGAGTTCTCCCAAAAATTGCTCGACTTCAGCCAGGAAGAAATCAGCCAGGCCGAAGCGCTCGAATGCGCGGGCCGCTGCCTCGCCAAGGTGGCCGAGGCCCGCGAAATGGTCAAGGCGTCGGATAAAAAACAGCCCAATTTGTTCGACCTGGATTAAGCGGCTGAGCCGCCACTACGTATTTCAACCAAAGGAGGGAAAGAGATGCACGGACAACAGGAACAGGCCAAAAACCATGGGGTGCAGGGGTCACCCCTGCCGCTGCCGGCCGAGAAAACGCTCGGTGGTGAGCGGGTCCACCAGCTTAAATGCTGGCCGCCGGAGTTCGCCGAACTCAGCCACCGCTACCAGCAGTCCCAGGTCCGGCCCGCGGACCGGGACTTCCAGGTGGGCGACACGCTCGTTCTGCGGGAGTTCGACCCGCACGTAATCGGTGACGGCTACACCGGCTCGGCCTGCCGGGCCGAGATCGTTGGGATCACCCGGCCCGGCGCCTGGTGCCTGCCGGCTCACCTCTGCGTGCTCGATATTCGGGTCAAGCACTTCCACCGGGCGGAGGCGCTCGCCCCGGCCCGCGCGGGGTATCGCGCCGAGGACACCTGTCCGGGACAGGAGGAGGCCGAGTGATGTTGGAACATATTCCTACCATCCACAACCGCAAAAAATACGAGCCGCCCCGGCTGCTCGACTGCATCGATTGTAGAAAAAATCTGCGGGCAGGCTACCGCCGCCAATGCGGCGGCGACTGCGAGTCCCGGCGCTCGGCCTTCCTGGCTCTCCTGCTCCGCGCCTCCGACCCGCAGATGAACCGGGCGGAGGGTGAGGAGCGGCAGGACCGGGTCGGGGTGGACGTTCCGCTGACCGACGCCGACCGGGCCGAGGCCCAGCGGTTGGAGCGGAGCGGGCTCGACCGGGACGACATTGCCGATCGGCTGGGCTGGTCGATCCCCCGGGTGGCGCAGGCGCTGCGCCGGGAACGGACCTGCCTCAAATGCCCGAGCACTTTCATTTCGTCCGGCATCGGTAACCGCATCTGCCCGGGCTGTCGCGAGTCCAACCGCCGGCTCTCGACCGCCATCCCGCACCTGGAGTCCATTGAGTCCGCCAACCGCCCCAAGCGGGCGCCGGGAGCAGCGTCATGAAAAAGTATCAACCGCCCCGCGTGCAAAAGTTTTTAGTCCCCGGCAACGCCGCCTGTCACCATTGCCCGCAGTTCCGCTGCACCGGGTGGCGGGCGGACTATCAGCCGCGCGCCCGGCGGTCGGCCGTCCGTTGCGCGGAACGGATCGGCGCGGTGCTGGCCCTCTACAAGCGGGCGATGCAGGAGGCCGGTCATGTCGCAACCTGATTTTTCCGATGTCGATCGCCTGCTCGCCCGCCAGCGGCGCGAGGCTAAATCAGCCGAGCGCGCCCGCGCCCACCGTCAGCCGCCCGCCTGGGCGCTCTGGGTTGTGCGGAAATTGCAGCGGCTCAGCCGTCGCCTGCGCCCCGCCACTGGCATCCGGGTAGTCCCGCTCAGCCCATCTCAGCGGGATAAGATTCAGCGCGACTATATCAAGGTTTTGCCCTCCATTAAGGCCGCGCTCGATTCTCATTCTAGCTCCTTGCTCCTTGCTCCTAACTCCTCTTCCCAGGAGGCCTCCCATGGATCGTCTTGATCTCGCCCTGGCGGTGATGGAGCGGCTATCGGTGGACGGCCCTGCCTCGACCGCGACGCTGGAAAAGCTTTTTTGCGGCGACACTCCCAACGCCACCAGTCGCGCCACTCTGTATCGCACCCTGAAAACTCTCGACGACCGGGGTTGGATTGAGGAGTGCGCGGCGGGCTGGATGCTGGGGGCCGTGCCCGAGCAACTGCTGTTGCGGTCGCTCCGCGCGGCCCGCGACCGGGCCACGGCGGCGGTCGCCCGCATTGATGCGCTCGTCCCTGCCATTCCCGACCTCGAGCACGTCTCCGCCGCATTATCTTTGGTCGCAATTTCCGGCGCGACGCCGGACCCCAACGAAAACGAAGGAGAGGAAAATTCCCATGCCGAAAAAATCGGTTGAACTCAATCCCGACGCGGCCTTGAGCCTGCCCGAGGATAAAGCGGTCCGGGCGGAAATATCCCGCCTGGCCGACGTGGCCTACGTCGATAAACATTACGGCGACGGCCAGCCCTACAACCTCGACCGCTGCATCATGCAGTTGACGTTGGGGGCGGAGATGACGCGATCGGGCGCGATCCTGGCCGGCCGGGCGCTCATCAACGTCCAGGCCCACGAGGACGCGCCCACGTTCGCGGCCGTGGTCGAGAAAACGGGCGTCGGCCAAAAGATGGCCTACGTCTATGTCCACGCCGCGGCGGTGGCGGGTCACAACTCCGACCTGCAAAAACTTCCCCTCCGCAAACTCGAGGTCCTATTCTCGCTTCCGGAGGCGCAGCGGGCGGCGCTGCAAAGCGCGGGCGTGGCCGGGGCGCTCACCATCGACGCCATCGACAAAATGCCGCTCGAAGAACTCCGCCGAACGGTCCGCAAATTGAAAGAGCGTTTGGCCACGGGCGAGGAACAGGTGGACGAACTCAAGCGCCGGGTGGAAGCGGCCACCACCGGCGGCGGCACTTCGGAGGAGTTCAAAAAATACATGTCCATGGCCCGGATGGGTCTGGCCTTCATCAAAAGCCTGAACCTCTCCGAGATCGAACTCGATGTGCTGGAGTTCGAGCTGGTGGCGCAGAAGGCGCTGCTGGCCGACCTGGACGCCCGGGTCCACCCGGAGAACTATCCCGTCAACCCCGCCTCGGAGCGCGGCAAATACGAGGGCCGGCAACGCGCGCAAAGAAACCTCAAACCCGTAACCCCCGCCGAACCCGCTAACGGGTCGGCGGACGATTCCGAAGAAGACGACGCCGAATAATAAAGAGGTGAGCCTCATGCCGATGCGGAAACTGGGGGACAGATCGATTGCGCAGATTCGGGAGGGCGCCCGCGGCCTGACCGGGGCGACGCGCACCGCCTACGTCCGGGAGATGGCCGACCACTTCCAGGTTACAGTGTCCACCGTCAACCGCATCCTGCGGCAGGACGGCCCGGCCCGCGCCCGCCGGAGCGACGCCGGCCAGAGCCGGCACGGCATCACCAACGAGATCATCGAGGAAGCGCTGGCCCTGTACTGGCACGACCACCACCCCCTCAAGGACTGCGTTGCCATCATGAAGCGCGATGGCAAGATTCCGCTTGATCGGTTCTGCGCGGCCACCCTGCTCCGCGAATTGAAGAAGCGCACCGGCGGCGGGGCCAAAAACTTCCGCAAATTGTCCGAGGCCAAAAACGGAGTGGTCCGTCCCCACCGCACTATCCATTTCCGCTACCGCGCCCCCTACTCCAATCACACCTGGCAGTGGGATGCCACCCGCGCCGGCCAGTTCTACATCAAGCACGACGGCGGTCTCGGCTATCAGTCTCCCGATGAGGTCCGCAAAAACAAGCCGCTGGTCAACCCCAAGGGCCGCGAGTGTTGGATTCTCGGCGTCAAGGACGACTTCTCCGGGATGGTCTTTTATCGGGCCTATCCGTTTATGAATTCGATGAGCTTCAACGACTTCATGTTCATAGCCATGAAGAACAAGGAATCGTGGCCGTGGTTTTTCCCGCTGCACGGCCGGCCCGAGCATTTCCGGACGGACGGCGACGGCCGCGTGCTTTGCGCCCCGTCGCAACGGTGGATGCAGGGAATCGGCATCGAGCACGAGACCGCCAAGAAGAACCCCAACTGGAACGGCAAAATCGAGCGGAGCTTCCTTTCCAGCCAGGGCATTCAGAATGCGACCCGGCTGCAAAAGTTCAACCTCGACTGGCTCAACCTGCTCCTGCTCGATTATTGCATGGGCTACAACTGGAACCCGCAGCGGGCCGTTGGCGATGAGATTCCGGCCGAGCGTTACATGTCCAGCGTCCAGACCATCTACGCCATCTCGTCCGATCGCGAACTCTGGAACTCGATGTTCTGGGACGAGTACGACCTACTTATTCACGGCGACCTCGGCTTCCACATTAAGGGCGCCCACTACCAGTTGCCGGATGTGGCTCCCTTCAACGAGATGGCCAACCTGCACGCCACCGTCCGCTGGAACCGTTTTGAGTTAGACAAAGTTACGGTCCTATGGAAAGGCTCAGCCTTTGAGGCCCCGCTGATTCCCTGGCGCGAGTTCTCGACCGCCGAACATTATCACTGGCCCAAGATCAACGCGGTCGAGGCCCTGTGCGACCGCGTCGCCGCCATCGACACCGCCACCGCCGTCAAGCCCGCCAGTCGGTGGGGCAACCACCTGGCCGACAACGCGAACGTGGTCGGCTTCTGGAAGCCCCGCACCGAGCCCGTCATCGTGGCCGCGCCCGCGCCGTCTGTGATCTCGATCTCCGATGCGCTGGAAATGGCCCGGATCAAGCTGGTCGGCGAGTACGGCCTGCTCACGCCCGCCCTGGCGAATGAGTTTAAGAGCCGCCTTAGTGAGCCCCATCATGGGGCCACCCGCGCCGAGGTTGAAAAAGTGTTGGATGAAATGGCCGCGCTCCACGCGGTCGAGGCTTAATTGTGGGAGGGGCCTTCCGGCCCCGATCCCCATCCAGGAGGAACCATGAAACGAAACACGGCAACCGCGCGAGGGACGCCCGACCCCAAACCGATCATCCTTCGCCTTCTTTCCAATGAGGGCGGCGGAGCCGCCTACAAACTGGAGCACCAGCGCCGCCAGCAGGAAAAGACCCTGACCGCGGCGGTCAACAAAAACCGCGTCTGGACCGACGCTGAGTGGGAGTTCTGGCTCGACCACCGGACGTTTATGAGCCGGGCGGAAATCGCCGCCGAACTCGGCCGGACCTATCACGGCCTCCACAACGAGATTGCGAAGCGGAGCCGGATACAGAAGGAGGAGAAATTGGAAGGACGTTTGAATCTCGCGGACGTAATTGAGCGGAGTCACCTCAGCCTCCGGACCCTGGCCGCCCGGCTCGGGATCGGTTTGACCACGCTCCACCGGATCGCCAGCCTCGGCCAGTGGCCCGCGCCCGCCCGCCTCGACGGCTATGCCAGCGTCGAGGATCTGCGCGCCGCCATCGTCGCCGTGCTCGACGAAGAGGATCTCCCCACCGCCAACCTATTTGATGCTGCTCAGCAGCCCAGGAGAACGAAGATGCACAACCGCAAACTTTTGAGCTACGAAATTCTCGCCCGCTTCGGCCTCGAATCCGACCCCTTCAACCTCGAACCCAACGGCCAGGCCGGGGTGTTCGAGAGCCGGGGCGTCGTCAACCTGATGAAGGCCATGAAGCTCGCGCTCACCAACCAGAACATGGTCGCCCTGGTGGGCGACATCGGCTCCGGAAAAAGCACTGCCATCAACACCTTCATCGACCGCTGCTCGGCCGACCCGAACCTGGTCATCTGGCGCCCGGCCGCCGCCCAGGTCGGCAAGCTCACCGCCTACTCCATCTGCTCTTACATTGTCGAGCGGCATTCGAGTAAGCGGCCCAGCACCGACCACGCCCGGCTCTATCGCCAGGTGGCCGAGATTCTGATTGAACTCACCCGGGGCGGGGCGAGCGTTGCGCTCGTGATCGACGAGGCCCACCGCCTGCCCGCCGGCACCCTGGCCAGCCTGAAGAACCTGTTCGAGATCCGGGATCCGCAGGCCCCGCTCTCCCGGATGCTGGCCATCATCCTCACCGGCCAGCCGGCGCTGGAGCGCAGCCTCACCGCCGTCACCACGTTGCGCGAAGTGGCCGAGCGGACCCTGGTCATGCCCATGCCCAGCCAGAAGGAGGCGATCCCGGCCTACCTCAAGCACCGAATCAAAATGGTGGGCGGCGATCCTGAAAGCATCTTTACCAAGGGGGCGCTCGATAAGATTGCTTTTTACAGCCGAACCTATCAGGAGGCCGGAAACATCGCGGCGGCGACCATCGAGCAGGCGGCTCGGAAGGGCGAGGTCGGCAAGATCGACCAAGCTTGGGTGGAGGAGGTTTGCAGTTCTTCTCTGACCCGCGAGATGGCGACCCTCCGCGAGATGGGCAAGACCCCGACCGCGCCCGCCGGCAGCCTGAAGGAGTTGGAGTAGCAGCCATGAGCGATCAAAAACAGCCTTTTATTTTCTCGCCCTGTCCTCTCTGTCAGGGTGAGGATTTCACGATCAATGTCGAGGCTCAGCGGGAGGTCGATAACTCGGTCGATTACGAATGGTCTTTAAAGTGTCGTGGCTGCGACCACGGGTTCGTTTCCGAGACCCTGGAGGGGTTGATCGCGGGATGGAATCGTCGCAGCGAACGTATTGATTGCCAGGAGGAGAGTTGGGAACCGTCGCTCACTATTGCCACCTGCCCGCATTGCGGAGCCAAGCCGAGCCTCGATTCCACCACTCCTCCTGACGAGGAAGTGGAGGTCCCCCTGGCCTCCTGGGTGGATTGCGAGTGCGGAGCCATCGGCCCCACGCGCCATCATGTCGAAGCCGCGCGCTTGGCGTGGAACGGGTTGATTTAAGGAGGAACCATGGAAACTCGAAACGCTCCTCCCGATTGGGTGCGCGAAGGTTTGGCGAGCAATCAGGAAAAACACGGACGGCTCCTCTCTACCAAGGTCATGAGGGACGCAGGCATGTTGCACATCGGACCACCTACTGGGCCTGGGATCAAAGATAAATCGGAGCGGGAATTGCAGCGGCAGCAGAACCCGGCCCTCGGCACGATGCGGGTGACGTTGCCGGCGGACAAGGCTGACTGTCCGGGTTGCGGCCGGCGGCCGGGAAAGCGGCATGCGGCCGACTGCGCCACCGCTCCCTGCCCCAAGTGCCGCCAGCCTCGCGCCACCTGCGGCTGCCGCACCACCGCCCGCATGGAGGTTTGGGCAGGGAAGTAAAAACCGGGGGCGGGCACAAACCCGCCCCTCCACCCGGTCCCACCCCGAGCCAGTCGAGGGGCGGGTCCAGGCGGAGGAAGAAACAATGCCTGATGAAAAATGTTCGCGGTGCGGCACAACGGTTAATTCCGATTTTGAGGGGATCAACTGCGAAAAATGCGGCGACTTCATCTGCATGGACTGTCAGTACCACCTCGGCGAGTCGGGGTACTGCGAAGGTTGTTTCGAGGAACTCGGTGAATGAACTACTCCGACTTCATCAACGCCGCTGCGGTTCTTCAAGAGAAGGGCTTCACCCCGGACTATATTTCATTCCCCTTGAACTACCGGGCATTGGATCGTCGCATCAACAAGTGGCGGCGCTGCGCCGTCCTGACGCGGCCCACCAGCCGCGCGGCCAAAGGCGCGCCGAGGAATTGCCTGGTGCTGTTTGCGGGCGACTCCGAGCCGGTCGTGCGCCCGTGGCGCGGAATCCGGAGGCAGGCATGATGCCTGCACTCAATAAAAAGATCGAGACTTGCCGCGAGATGGCGGCCCGCCGCGCCCGCGCCGGCGTCAACCTCGGCCTGCCCGAGTTCCCCTGGGAGGTCGAGCGCGCGGTTCCGGAAACCGAGGAAGGAAAACAGGAAGGTGCGGACGGCTACAACTATTCGATCTGGGGTTATCTGCGGATGATGCGCCATCGCCGCCTCTGGGCGATTGCGATGTCGGCGTTCGAGGTGGCCTACACGGCCCTGGCATTAATCGAAGAACTGGAACAGGAGGGGATCGATGAAGATCAAGGCGATGCCGATTCAGGATTGGAATGATTGCGAGCTGGTGTTGGGCGAGGTCCGCGAGATCGAGCTGAAGGCCGACGCCCGCCGGACCCGGGCGGACAAGGCCGCCCAGAAAATCAAAGAGGAACTGACCGCCGACCTGGCCGAGATCGAGGCCGGCCGCGCCAAAATGGAACAGGCCATCGAGGCCTTCGTCCGCGACCACGCCGCCGAGCTGGCTCCGCTCAAGTCCAAACTGCTGCGGTTCGGGACGGTCGGCCTGCGGTCCCTGCCGAAATTCTCCTGGCCGAAAAACGACACCCTGATCGCGCGGCTTAAAGAGCTGGACCTCGGCGGTTACATCCGCACCGTCCCGGCCCACGATGAACCCAACAAAAAGGACCTGGAGGCCCACTGGGAAAAGCTCCCGCTCAAGGACCTCGGGGCCAAGCGGAAAGTCCAGGAAACCTTCTACATCGACCTGGTCAAAGAGCAGTAGGCGAGGAGGGCGGCGATGGTCACGCTGACGCGCGAGGATGTAGAGGCGATCTGGGACGTGATGACGCCCCTGCAACGCGCCGCGGCCCTGGTGCTCATCGAGGCCCAGGGCCGCGAGCGGGCCATCCACGTCCCGGTCATCGCCGCCCGCGTCGGATGTAACGGCCGCATTTTGCAGGACGCGGTCAAGGACATGGTCGAGATTTTCGGCCTGCCGATCGGCACCGGCAGCGAGGGCCTGTGGTGGATGGTCGAGCCCGAGGAGTTCGACGCCGTCATCGGCAACCTGACCGACCGCGGCCTGTCCAACCTCACCCACGCCGGCGCGGTCCGGCGGATCGCCGGCCGGCTTTTCCCCAACCGCTACGCCGACGCCACCGGACAGGGGAGGTTGTTTTAATGCTGTACGAGGTCAAGCTCCGCCCGGTCAACGGCTCTCCCCGGAGACTGACCCTCATCAACGGCCTGGTGATCGCCGACGATCCTGCCGAGGCCCGGACCCTGGCCGTGAGAGATTGCCCGGCGGGCTACCAGGTGGTGGCGGTCGAGACTCAGCCGCATCGCTCCTATCGGCATGACGGCGAGTTCCGCCACAACTGGAGGCATAAAAATTGATTACCCGGTTGCGGCGACTGCCTGGAGGCGGTCATAGTCTCGAACTCCGCGAGGAGGTGGTGTACATGGAATCTAAAAAGAAGGGACTGGCAGAACGGGTGAGGCGGTCGATCTTTGCGATGGCCGGCGAACTCTACCCCGGCCTCCGGGGTGATGAACTGCTCGACGCCATCCGGGGCGACATCGTCACCTCGGGGATCGGCGAGACCCTCAGCCTGTCCGCCCTCACCGTCGCCCGGCAGATAGACCTGGCCAACCTCTACCACCGCCGGCTGGGGCGCACCGGAACCGCCTTCACCACTCCCTCCAACTACCGCCCCCATCCCCGCGCCAACCAGCACCCGGATGCCATCCCCACCCCGGATCAGCGGGAGCTGGTCGAGCGGCTGTTCGATCAGACTAAATTCCCCAGGACCGGCGACTATCGCGCCCGGTTCTGCGAGGCCCGTTGCGGCCGTCGCATCCCCGACACCCGGGCCGCTATTGATAAGGTCATCTCCCCTTTAAAGTCGATGGCTGGTAGGAAGTGGATTTGGGGACAGAATCAAAAACCCGATGCTGATAATGCGGGAGGTCGGTGATGTTATCGAAGCGCAAGTTTTTCACCCCGGCTGAGGTCGCCGCTCACGCCCAGGTCGCCCTGGCGACCGTGTACCGCGAGATGCAGCGGTTCACTGACACCCTGGGGGACGAGGGGCTGGGGTTCGTTTACGTGCGGCGGCAGAAACGGATCAGCCGACAGGACCTGAAACGTTGGATGGACAGCGGTCGTGCCCGTGCCACCGGCCAGCCTCAGCAGTCCCGCCTCCCCCTCTCCCCTCCCTCCAAATGATGCCCACCCCGTCATCGATCTCTACCCGTCTCCGTGAGACAACTGTCTCACCTCCTACCCACTCCCGCCTCATTTTGGTTCGTTTTCGTTAAAATGACCCTTGATTTATTGAGCCGTTAGTGTGCATATACCCCCTGATTAGTGTGTTTGTTGAGGGCGC
>Ga0172381_10006182_pt1 | contig 12027 bp, 20 predicted proteins | sample Leawel6488metaG_FD_119754 | JGI IMG/M metagenome (GOLD analysis project Ga0172381, IMG submission 119754) | Leachate microbial communities from a municipal landfill in Southern Ontario, Canada - Leachate well 64-88 metaG | ecosystem: Engineered > Solid waste > Landfill > Unclassified | place...
ATTCTTACTTTTGTACTTCTGCTTATCTCTGTTCGTTTTCTTTTCTATCTTTATAAATTAGGTTCTTAATATGCCAGGTTCAGAATATAAAAAATCGAGAAGAGTTAAAGAACTTACACCAGACCAACAAATCTTCATCCAGAACTTTACCTATACATATTTTCTCCAATTTGAGGATGTTTTAATAAGTGAATTTGAACATCATACTAAAACCAAAGATCTATTGTTACCAGAAAACGAAAAGGAATTGGATGCAGCAATTAGACTTGCTAATTTAGAATTTAGAAAAAGACTTACCTCAAATGAAATCAAACAAACTTTTGTCTAGAACAGACATTCTTTGCAGAATGTGTAACCTACGAGAAGGTTATGTAATGGTAGAAGAAGGAAGATACATCTTCCATTGTCCAAGGTGCGGATACATTGCACATATTAATCGTAATTTTAATCAAATAAAAAAATCAAATGTTAACAACCAACAAGTTCTCTTCTGATGTTCTTAAGAAATTAGAAAAAGCATCTTTTATCTCATTTGAATTAGCAAAGAAACAAATTGAGAAAATGCTGATAGGTTCTCAGGTTAATCTTGTGTCTCGAATGACTTGCTACAAATTACACGACCAACTTGGAATGACAGAGCAAGAGGTAGTTAAGTTTACTACTCAGTTCATTGAGAAACTTAGAAGGCACTCAATGAACATTATCGAACAGATTGAGATTAGGAGAAAATAAGATGCAAGAGATTCTCTTTATTCTTCGGTCCATCAAAGACGGAGGATATACAAAAGTTCTTGCACCAGACAAGTGCCATGTTTTCAAGATAGCATATCTAAAATACAATGCAATGAGAAAGAAATTCTATCTAGTCAATAACCTCAACTCACAGCATCGAATGTCAATTACAAAGAAGCAAGCAATCTATTTACTTAACGTAACTCTTGAATATGCAATTAAGAACTTCGAACGGAATTGATCCAACATTGTTTAATTACTTTTGGCTTGCATCAGAAGCAATTGCTAGTGCTGTTCACGAACGAAGAGTAACAATTGGCACATCGAGAATTGATTTGATTAAATTCTACGAAGAAAATATTATATTTGCAAAGGAGAACAAAAGATTGATTCAAATGTATTGTGATTGCTCAGATAATTTTACTGCTACGAGGTTAATTAAAGACATCATCAGATTGAATAAAGGTTTCATTGCTAAATTGAAGAAATAGCAGAGAGTCTTTTATCCAATGTTTATAAGCTGTTCATTAACTATTTACAAAAATACATTTGCGTATTATAATGAGAATGTATTCATTTAAGTTATTAACTCAGTCACTTGCAACTGCTTTATGCTATGCAATACTGACAAACGTATGTTCTTCTTATTGAACAAAAGCAATGAAGAAATCCGAAGAGGAGAAAAGAAAATTGCTTTACGTCGTATTAGACGAAAGCTTTTAGTTTCAGATCCTTCATTGAGAATCATCGAAGGTGCTTCGTACAAGACTGCTTTAATAGCAGAAGAGAAGGCAATCAAAGCTAAAGCATTAGCGATTGCTGCTAGTATTAATAAAGAGAATAAAGAAGTAGTTAAACCAACTACAAAGAAAACTAAGAAAGCTTAAGTTACTTTAATTCCAATTCTATGACTGAGGAATTGAACAATGTTGTTGTTCCATCTGGAGGAATCTTTATTGATGAAGAATCAGATGAAGAATCTGATGATTCAACGTCAATCTTAGATATCACAGCAGAACAACGTACTGCTGCCAAAGCAAAGTTAGATTCTGGAGAAATGCTTTTTCCAGAACAAGAGAAGGACCTCAAAGAACTTGTTAGAGTTCCAAAAGTCCAAAGAGAACAGAAGACTCATTTTGCATATGAGTTTGACGAGAACACGATTACTGATTTTGATGATTTTGTAGGTGCATTTGATTTGCAATTAGCAACAAAGAAACAATTCAGAGCATTCAGGAAGTTGCTATCTAAGATGTGTAATCTTCGTTATCCAAGAGTTAAAAGAGTAAAGAAAACTAAGGTTTCGTAATCGATATGGCAGGTGCACAACAAGAAGACCTTACATATGGAAGGATGAGAAGAAACGTTCGGAAGAATGTAATCTTACCATTCAAATTCTACGAACTTCGAATAGAAGCTACATTACTCGTTGATTATCAACCTGAAAAGTTTTCTGCTATTTTACCTCTTATCAAACTTTCTTATCTTAAGAGATGGTTTGTTAGAGAAGAGATTCTCTTTGAATTACGAAAGATCTCAGGAGTAGTTGATGCAGACCTTCATATCGAAGTATTTGCTGTCTATGGTACAGAGAGAGCAATTGGTGAATACAAGAGATATCTTGGAGAGTTATTCTTTTATATGTCTAACGTCAACGAAAATGAACACACACAATATCAGTATCGTAAGTCAGAATTATATTTCAAACAACCCGATAAGTCTAACTTTATCGAGGAAAGGATTTGAAGTATCTGGAATTGCTCATTCTCTTAATTGTGATGAATGGGTTGAACCATATACCATTAATAAGATTGAACTTAGTTCTATTATTTTTGGTCTATCATCAATTATAAACGATGAGACTGTTTCTCTAGATTTAGTAATTTACAGACTTTATTCAAATGTATCGATGAACCTCTTTACTAAAATAAAGGCGGGAGAACTTAAGTTAAAAATCAATGACTCCAACAATTGTAATTAAACCAATAATGAAGTTTATCTGCTTAGCAGACTTATGGGTTTGTTTGTTTTATACAGAAGATGAGAGAATAACATTGTCTCCATTCGGAAACGATATTCTACTCTCTACTGTTTATAAAAAAGATAAAGCAGAATCTGAATTGATTGGTATTCTGCGAGAAGGAAAACTTACTTTTGCGGATGATTACATTGGAGACGCTCGTTCTTTGACAACAGAAATCTTTTCTTTGTCGAGAGAGTTAAAAACTCTAGTCAGACAAAAGAAAAATATAGTCTAATTCATTTAAGTTATTTATTATGCCTAAAAGCAAAGAAATCTACGAAGTTAAATTGATTGACATTACTCGTAGCTATTCTCGTAAGCTCAATATGGGAGCTCACGGTGGAAAGCAATACGAGACTCTCGATCTTTTTGCCTCTCGTACAGCTAAAGATGTTCCTGTAGAAGACTCTGCTCAAGTAAGCAAAGATCTCTATAAGATGTGCATTGAAGAAGTTGAGGAAGTTATCGAAATGTTAGATTCAAACGAAGAAGAAATTAAGAAAACAGAAGTCGAAACACCAAAGAAAAAAGTAATGAAGACTCATGTTGGTGTCGAAATCGAACAAGCAGAATTAGAGGAGATTGCTGTTTACATTAACAACTTTACTCTTTCGAAATCAATTGACGAAATCAAAGAAGCTGTTACTGAAGTTAAGAACTCGACAATTGCATTTACTGATTCTCAGAAACAATACCTTTCGTTGTATTATAAGAAATGCTTAGAAGCTCTGCAACCAAAAAGTGAATAATTTAATCAGCAGCATTTCGTATTCTGCATATCGAGACTATTTGAAATGCCCACGTCTCTATTACTATCGGAGAATAATGAAGTTAAAACTTCCGAATGACCCGATTCAGTTAGTATTAGGGAAGTCATTTCATTTAGCTTTAGAATTAGCAGTAAAAGACGGTCTAGATCCTGTTGATGTTTTCACTAAAGATTTTACTCGAGACAAATTAGTTGGAATAAGTCTTGCTAAGTTTCAAACTGAACGAGAAGAAGCTCTTCGTTTACTTTCATTTTGGAAAGAGAATGGAGATGAACTTCTTAAAGAAGCTGGAATTAAAATAGCACAAACAGAGATTCCTTTTGAAATTCAGGTCGAACAAGACCCTTTGACTAAACTCAAGTTATCTTTACCCCCTATCAAGGGAGTAATCGATTTCTCAACAGAAACAAAAGCAATCGGAGATTATAAAACAAGTTCAAAGAAATACTCTCAACAAATGGTCGATGAATCTGATCAACCAACATTCTATTGTATGGAGAGATTCATTTCTCAAGGAGAACTACCTGATAAGTTTGTTTATATTATCTTCAGAAAAAAGATTAAGAGAATGCCAATTCAGATTCTTACTACATCAAGAACAATGACTCAGGTTTCTGCTTTACTTGCTGACATTCAAAGAGTTACGAATCAAATCAATAATAAGGAATTCACTTTGAGACATCAAGACGGTGAGTTCTGTGATTGCTATCTTTACGAAGATATGCTAAAGATCTAATTATGAACAACATTGATATTGTTTTTGATCCTGAGAAATGGTATACTACATCTCAAGTAGTTCAACTCTCTCGTCAAGGATATTCACCATTCAAATCTCTAACTACATTGTATAAACTAATCCACACTGGACAAATACAAGTTGTAGCAAGAGGAGACGATAAGAAGAAGAAATTCTTCATTCAAGGAAAAGATATTGTATTGTTTGCCGAAAGTCAGAAGATACTTGTCTCGAAAGAAAATGCAAAATAGATGCAAAAAAGTAGCTCTCAGATTGATCGAACGTGGTATCTCAATTATCCCAGTAGGGAGAGATAAGAAACCACTTTTCGCTTGGAAAGAATTTTCCGAGAGAGTTCCAACAATTGAAGAAGTTAAGAAATGGTGGACAGACTTCCCAGATGCTAATTTAGCTATTGTAACTGGAAAGATCTCAAACCTTACTGTAGTTGATGTCGAAGAAGGAGGTCTAATTGATTATCTTCCCGAAACACTTACAGTTAAAACAGGAGGAGGCGGTTATCATTTGTATTATCGCTATTCTGATAAGTTTAAGAATGCAGTTCGCATTCGAGACTTAACAGATATCAGAAATGATTCAGGATATGTAGTTGCTCCTCCTTCAATACATGCATCTGGAAACAAATACGAATTTGAGAAAAGAAATGCAATTGCTGCATTCCCAGAACACTTATTCTTAACTCAGATTATTCGAGAAAAGAAAAATAATTGGGACGAGTTAATGAAAGGAGTTTCATCTGGTAATCGAAATGATGTAGCAGCTAAAGTCTGTGGAATGATTCTTACAAAGACGCCAATGACTTTATGGGAATATGTTGCTTGGCCAGCTGTTAAAGAATGGAATACTTTGAATAAACCACCATTAGACGAAGAAGAACTTCGATTAACATTCGATAGTATCAGTGGTAGAGTTATCTTCTCTCAGAACGATTCAGAAAAAGCAATTCTTAATCTTTCAACTCTCTCTGTTAAGCATAGAGAACAAAAGAAAGATAATTTGCAAAAAGTAGTTCCTACAGGATTCTCAGTTTTAGATTCATATCTAAACGGAGGATTTAGACCTGGAGATCTTGTTTTAGTCGGAGCAAGACCTTCAGTTGGCAAGTCTTCATTTGCATTATCGATTGCATATAATGCAGCTAAGCTAGGTAAAAAAGTACTGTTCTTCTCTATTGAAATGACAGCAATTGATATCTATGAACGACTTTTATCATTTGACTCGGAGATACCTTGTACAAGTATTATCAATGGTACAGCGAATAAGAAGAGCATCCAGGAATGCTATGAGAGGTTATCGAAACTCTCTATCTCTATCGCAGAACTTTCTAGGGCTACTTCAAGGGACGTTGAAAATATTACTCAAGACTATCTTCTCGAGCAAGAAGTAGATTTAGTTGTAGTAGACTATCTCCAATTCTTAGGAGACAAACAAATCAAAGGTAGTAGTGATTCTAACCGAGTTGGTATGATCTCTCGAAATCTTAAGTCTCTTGCTCGTGCTACAATGATTCCAGTTTTATGCCCGACACAATTAAATAGGAAATCAGAAGAGGGAGGGAGAGTTCGTGAACCAAGACTTGCTGATCTTAGAGATTCTGGTAACTTAGAACAAGACGCAGATATTGTTATTCTTCTTCATCGTAAACCAGATGGAGATGACAAAGACAAAACGAACGTCATTGTTGCTAAGAATCGGAAAGGAGAGACTGGCAGAACAGATCTTAATTTTAACTTATTAACTACTCGGTTTGAAGAAGCCGAATAAACAAACGTATGACTAAATACAAAGATTCTCGATTAGCTAAGTTAGCACTTGAGGGTGGTAAATTCATCAAACTTGATGTTGGAGATTCATTTGTCGGTACTTATCTAACATGGAGATCTGAAATGGATGACAAATATCATAAAACAAAAGTTGTCTTTACATTTCGAACAGAGAAAGGAGAGGAAAAGACGTTAAGTACATCAGCAAAGAAAGTTATTGGAAAGATGGCTATGGTTATTCCTGGAAGTCAAGTCCAATTAACTAAACTCGGTGTTGACAGAAATCTAGATTATTCTGTTAAGGTTTTAGCAGAAGGTACTGCTCCTTCAATGGAAGAACCAAATTCAGACGAAGAGAAGAATCCAGTTGTTGAAGAGGAAGAAGAAGAAGAAGAGGAAGACGAAGGAGAAGAGAACCTATTTTAAGAAAATGTTACTTCTTTTTGAAGGAGTTGACAAGAGCGGGAAGAGCACATTGATCAAGAACTTTACAGCTAATAACTATACTCCTGTCTGGAAGAACACTGTCTTCAAACCTGTCTCGTCAACATTCAGCATTGGAATGATACAGGGGTTGTATACTGGCTTTTACGAAGGTTACAAACTTTGCGGAAGACAGCCTCTCTTCTCTATCTTAGACAGAAGTCATATTACTGAGATCGTCTATGCACCAGTAAAGAGGAACTACCAAGCTAACACTACTTTCTGGTTCGAATACGAACAGAAGTTAGAGGCTGTAGTTGTTTACGTAGATACTCCACACGATACGATCTGTGAGAGGCTAGATCTTACAGCAGACGACTATGTTGATTACAGAGACGTCTCGCAAATACGAATGGGCTATCAGGAGTATCTTGCTAGAACATGCCTTCCTGTCATACGGATTGATGGTTCTAAGTCTGAGGTAGAGATGCTTAATGAACTTAACGCTAAACTAAATGAATATCTCAGAAATAAAGGTAGAAGTTGATCCTAAGAAAGATCTTCTACTGCAGCTCTTCGAAGCTCAAACTGAAGTTGAGAAAGAGTTCGCTCTTGTTGAAGGCTTTCCAGAAAGATTAGTCTTTGGTAAGCTCGAGAACCTACACCACCCAGAAGTCTGTAAGCACATCAATGACAATATCATCTGGCGTATCGTTCAAGAGTCAAACGAAGCTGTTGTTGCATTACGAAATGCTAAGACTTGGAGACAGACTCAGTATCTAACTGATGTCAATGAATTCCTAGATGAGGTTGCTGATATCTTCATCTACTTTATTAACCTGTGTCTAGCGTCTGGTATCTCACCTAAGCTCTTAGTGCAATCTGTACTTAAGAAGATCAAGGTGAACCAAGCTAGAATACGTAGCAAGTATTAGTATGCGAATATACCTAAACTCACTAGAGGCAATCACAGACATCGGAAGAGAACTTAAGAAGTGTTCTACTTCAGTGCACACCCAGACAATGCAGAATAAAGACATTGCTAATGATCCAGACTTTGAGACTAAAGAAATCCAAGCATTCGAGTTCTGCATTATCAATATGTCTGACAAAGATGAAATGCCAGACGTAACACTTGAATGGGCAAGAGAAGAATTCAAAGAAAGAATCTCTTCGTCATTTCAGAATCCGGGAACTGCTTGGCAACTAAGACCAGAAATATGGGCAGAATTCTTAGTAAAAAAAGAAACAAAGTTTGAAGACGGTTCTCTCAATCAAGATGACGTATTTGAGTATACGTACAATGAAAGAATTCAATGGCAACTTCAACCTGTAATTCAAGAACTAAGAAAGCATCCTGCTTCTAGACAAGCTATCATCGAGGTTCACAATCGAATGCTAGATACCGAGTCGATGGGACAGAAAAGAATTCCGTGCTCAATGTTCTATCAATTTATGGTTAGAGACGGCAAACTAGATGTTCTCTATGTAATGAGGTCATCTGACTTTGCTACTCACTTCCAGAATGATATCTGGCTAGCAGATGAACTAAGGAATTACATTGCTAAGCAAGTTAATCTTCCACCTGGAAAGTTTATTATGTTTGTCTCAAGTTTACACACATATAAGAAAGACTGGGCCTTACTAAGTAATTATTAAAATGATCGAACACAAGACAATTACATACCAAGAGTTTGAGGCTCTTTACGCAGATAAAGAGTTTAGTATTGGATTTGATGAAGGAGAGGAGATTATTCTTATTTATCGAGAAGGTCAATGTAGATACTATCTTCACATCATTGACTTCCCTTACTACTTCTGTGTATCTCTAGCTGACTTAACTGCTAATAAAGAAACATTCATGAGATTGATGGTTAGAAGGCAGGTTATTAAGTTTGAAAAAGACGGTGAGTTTGTAAGAGTCTTCGTTAGAACAAATGCTAGGTACAATTCTCACGACGAAAAGAGTGCAGTTCTTGATGTTCTTATGAGAGAGAAGATCCAGACGTATGAAGCTGATCTCTCTCCTGTTCAGAGAATTGTTATTGATAAGAAACTTCAGATTGCTAAAGACTATCGAATTCTCTATTTTGATATTGAGACAGATGACAGAGGTAAGATAGACATTGGGGGAAAGAGAATCGTATCAATTGCTGCAGTAGATGGAGAAGGTCACGAGTTCTACTGGTCAGATGAGAAAGAGGAAGAGATTCTAAGAGGATTCTTTGACAAGGTAGTTCACTATGACTTAGTTACTGGTTGGAACTCAGAGAAGTTTGACATTCCATATATCAGAGAGAGGGCTAAAGTGCTAAAATCAAAAGTGCCTTACTTCAACTGGAGACAAATAGTTGCAGTTGATATGATGCAGAAGTTGATGGAGATTCACAAAAGAAACGTAGAACTGATTAAAGAAGTTCGGTCTTTCTCATTGAACTCTGTTGCTACTCATTTCTTAGGAGATCAGAAGATTGAACATACAGAAACAGTATGGGAACTCTTCACAAAGAACAAAGAGAAACTGAAAGAATATAACTTACAAGACTGCAAACTTCTACTTGCTCTAGAAACTAAATTAAAGATTATTGGTCAGAAGGTAGCAGAACATTTGATCTCTGGTTGCTTTCTTAATGAGTATGCTGTATCAAGAATCCTTGATGTCTTTATACTTAAGAATGCAGTAGGAACTGGAATCAGGTTCAAGTCGAAACCACCCAGAGAAGATAATGACTTTGATCCAAACAAAAAAGCAGGTTATGCTGGTGGCTTAGTATTGGACCCAGTAAGAGGTTTACATTATCATGTACTCCACTTCGATTTTACTTCTTTGTACCCAAGTATTATTCAGACGTTTAACATTAGTCCAGAGACTTGGATTAGAGCAAAGAGAGAAGACGAAGAACTTGACCCAACTTTGATCTATACTCCAAACAATCAAGTGTTCTCTAGAGAGCAAGGTATTATTCCAAGAACAATTGCTCATCTTTTGAAAGCTAGAAATGACATTCGCTTTAATGAATTAAAAAACTATAATGAAGGAACACAAGAATATGAAGTTGCATACTTCAAACAATATGCATTCAAAACAATCGCTAACTCCTTCTACGGCATCCTTGGGGCTAGTTTTACAAGGTATTACAGGAAGGAGACTGCTGAAGCTATTACACTTTCAGGGCATTTTATGCTTCACCTTGTGGAAGATTGGTGTACTGCTAAGAATATCAAGGTCATTTACGGTGACACAGACTCAGTATTTGTCACTTCTGAAGATGAAATCGATGAACACAAGATCCATACTCAGATTAATGAATTTATTGCTTACTATATTCTTAAGTATTTTGGAATCACAGTTTCGCATATGGATCTTAAAGTCGAAGCTGTTTATGATTCATTCCTTCTCGTTGAAAAAAAGAAATACGTCAAGAATGAAGACGGACATTTGAAGATAGTTGGATTAGAAGCTAGGAAGAGAGATACGTTACCGTTCACTGCTCTTAAACAGACTGAATTTCTGCAAAATCTGCTCCTTAACAGTCACGATAAAGAGCAAGTGATTGATTGGATCATTGACTTGAAAAAGTATGTCCTTTCTCGTGAGATGCGTAGAGAAGATGTAATGCTTCAAATCAAATTATCAAAGCATGTTGATGAATATCTGAAAAAGAAGAAAGATAAGAAAACGAAAGAGACTGTTCTTGACGAGAACGGAGACGTTGTTTACTTACCTTCTTCTCTTGCTCACATTAAAGTTGCTAATTGGTTGAAAGAGAATAATATCAGAGAGAACAATTCAAATACTTGGGAGAAAGGAAGCTACGTCAAGTATATCATTACAGATGGCTCAAAAAAGATACAAGCTACAAGCATTCATAATTATGAAGAAGGTCAGTACGATCCTGCATACTATTGGGACGTAAAGATCTATGCTCCGATAATGAGAATCTTAGAGTGTGTATGGCCAGAAACAAACTGGAAAGATTATTTAGTTACTAATAAGCCCGTTAGGGTTTCTAAGAAAAAATAATATGCAAGGAAAACAAATGGGAATGAAAGACTTAGTTAAACAAGAAGAAGTTAGTATTAAATTAGCAGACGCTCTTAATGCATACGATTCACTAATTGCGATGAGAAACAGACCGATGCTTGTTACTGTAAGTTATACATTTTCGAGAGCATTAAAACAAGTAACATTATTTATTGAACAGTTTGAAGAATTCAAGAATGGAATCAGAAAAGAATTTGGCACTCTTACTAAAGATAAAGAAGGCAGAGAACTTTATGATTTCGGAATAAACCAAAAGATCGTCGATGATTCTGTTAAGAAAGAAATGAATAAACAGATAACATTAGTTATTCCAACTCTCACTTTGTCTCAGTTAGAAGGTATGGAGATTGAACCTAAGATTCTGTCAGATTTAGATTGGATCATCTTAGCTTAAGACTGCAATGAAGTACTTTATCGGTATTGATCCAGGCTTGAAAGGAGGTATTGCTGTAGTAGACTCTGAAGGAAACTTAGTTGTCTGCGAAACTCTTCCTTCTCTCAAGGAGTTATCTGTAAAGGGAAGAAATATCTCGAGACCAGATATCAAAGCGATCTTCAGATTGCTCTCTGAGATCAAATTAGCATTTGAGATCTCTGTTGTAATGATTGAGAAGCAGATGGCTTTACCAGGGCAGAATTCAGTAGGTACCTTCAATACTGGTAAAGGATACGGAATTATTCTTGCAGCAGCAACTGGTATGTTCAGTCGTAGCGAGATTAAGATTATCACTTGCAAAGAGTGGCAAGAGAAGATGATTCAAGATAGAACTTTCATTCAATCGAAGATTCGAAGAGACAGGCGTAAGCAGTTAAAGTTAGATTCTATCAAAGCAGCTCAAGAACTCTTTCCTGACTTCTCATTTAAGAAATCTATTAAGAGTAAAGCCGACAGTGATGGTCTTTCAGATTCTGCATTAATAGCTGCATACTGCAGATTAACATACGTTAACAGTTACTAATTAACTTAACATAACTATGACACCTTTAGATTTTATTGAAGTTCATGTTTGGATCCAGTGGGTTTGTCTTGCTTTACTCATCTTAAGATAACTTAGTATGGGAAATTCAAAGAAAGCAAGAAAAGAAGGAAAGAATCTTTTATGTTTTGCAAGAACAATTAAGAGAACAGGAAAATGGAGAGGAGATACTCCAGAAGAATATAAAAAGAAACACTTGTTCGGCTTTAAGTCGGGAACTAAAAAGATTGAACGAGCTAACGAAGAGAAAGATAAGTATATTCATTTCGACGCTAGTAAATAATTATTGTTTATTAGATTCTGCCTGGACTTAAACTCCATAGCTGATATCAAGCTATTAGAAATGTAATATTCACCATTTCTGGCAGACTTTAGTAAATAATAATTGTTTATTAACATCTTAACATCAAGCCAATGAAGCTCCAAGCCTAATTCTCGAGGATACGACTTGCTCTTCGTTGATTAATTTCAACTATGCCCTGTAAGGCTGACTGCAAAATTGGAACGGTGTTAAGGCGTTAGTAAATAATTAAGCAC
>Ga0172381_10006183_pt1 | contig 12026 bp, 16 predicted proteins | sample Leawel6488metaG_FD_119754 | JGI IMG/M metagenome (GOLD analysis project Ga0172381, IMG submission 119754) | Leachate microbial communities from a municipal landfill in Southern Ontario, Canada - Leachate well 64-88 metaG | ecosystem: Engineered > Solid waste > Landfill > Unclassified | place...
AAGCGGGCCTAAGGTAGGCTCAATAAGAGGGACGAAGTCGTAACAAGGCACGGGTAGCGGAAGCTGCTCGTGGATCATTTATTTTTTTTCAAATTGACGACCTTAATTAGTTCTTGAGTGATCACTGAACTAATTATGAGGTATTGGTCTCTCTACCTAAACAAGAGACTATCTTGAGCGGGACAACTCTAAGAAACTAACTAAAAATCCTCAATGAAAAGTATCGGACCTTTTCAGTACCGTTTATTTCAGAAAGCATATGAAAAAGCGGGAAGAGAAATGTGCAGGGAGTGCGAAAAATTCGTTCCCTGTGATTCGCAAATTCTTGATTTAGGTTGCGGGTCGGGAATAGTGTCTAAGGAATTTGAAAAGTTTTTCAATTCCGAAGTATTAGGTTTAGACATTATTGATAATCGGGTAATACCGATTCCTTTCCGATTGTATAAAGGAGATGATCTTAAGTTTTTAAAAGACAATTCATACGAAGCTGTTTTGATTAATTTTGTTTTGCACCATTGCCAAAATCCGATAGAACTGCTAAAAGAATCTAAGAGGGTTTCGAGTAAAACAATCGTGATTTATGAAAATCTTAATGAGGGATTGTTGAGTAAATTATTTTGTTTTTTGCACGGTATTTCTTTCGCTTGTTTTTTTCAAAAGAATTCAAACAGAGGAAAATTTTGTACCGATGGGCAATGGAGAAAGATATTTAATGATTTAGGAATGGATGTCGTATTTTCAAAAAGAGTTTCTTCTTGGTATAATCCCATGAAGGAACAGTTATACATTTTAAAGAAGGGTGTGTAGCTCAGCTGGTTAGAGCGCGTCACTGATAATGACGAGGTCCCTGGTTCGAGTCCAGGCATACCCACTGTAATGAGGGCCGATGGCTCAATTGGTAGAGTACCTCATTTGCAATGAGGGGGTTCGGGGTTCGAGTCCCCGTCGGTCCACAATAGAAAGGCATCCGCAAGGATGTTTTTTTGTTGATTTTATATGTATTTTATTGTATTATAGCAATTATGCACTTTACAAATGAGTTAGGAGACATAATGGGCCTTAAGAAGGGAAACTTTACCATTGGTCCAGTCTTTGCTAAAGGAATCTTTTCCTTTAACGGTATAGTAACGGTTGAATCCGGAGCTATGGTTAAGGCATCCATTAATGCCATCGGTGTCCATATCGAAGATGGAGCCAGGGTTTTTGGAAGCATTAGAGCTTTCCACCTTATAAATTGTGGACACGTTAATGCTGACATTAAAGCTAACTGTTTCCATAATATGGGAACCGCAGAAAGCGACGTCAAAAGTGAAGCATCTTTCCTTTACAACAATTCAATTTTTGCTGGGAGCATAGAAGCTATTAGAATCTATCATTATGCGAAAGCTTGTCTCTATGGCAAAAACAAAGGAAAGATTGTCGAGGTGATCCGATGACTGATATTCATTTGCTCCACTCTATTCTTAGGCGATCGCCCAATAAGCTTGTCATTATTAATGATAAGATTATTAATTATCCGATTGTATCTAAGAATGTAGAGATTATCAGCGAAACAACAGTGAGATCAATGATTCTCGCCAGCAGGATTATTGTTTCTTCCGAAGAAGACATTGTGGTCGAAGAGGGAGGAAAGATAATTTGCGGAGAACTTTACCGCAATTGTTCCTGCCATATCAAGGGCGGGGAGATCAATGTCGGAGAAGTCTTCTATAAGCCAGGGAAATATTGTAATTATGTTTCCGTGTCAGACGAAGGCAATTCTGAGTTTTCAATTTTATCAAGAGGTTAAATCCCTCTTCTTTTTTTGCTTGACATAAACGATAAAATGTTTTATACTTTTGTTGGATATTTACCATGAAGTCTTTTAGAAAAGATAACGGAGGGAATTTCGTTTGTATGGGCGATGGCATCATCGAGGAAGGATGTATCGTCCAGGGAAACGTAATTCTTGGTAGATTGAAGAACTCGGATCTCGTTCCTTATTCCGTAACATTGGATGTTCACGGGGAGGTTACAGGATTCGTTAAGAAAAACGAAGACGTGGGCTGCGTTAATTCCAGAATCATTATTAGGAACAGTGGTATTGTCTGGGGAATTAATGGAGTTCATTTTGCCGACGTTGCCGGAAATGTTAACGGGAACGTTGAAGTCTCAGAATACCTGATAATCCGAAAGGGTTGCAGGATATCTGGGAAAGTGAGCGCCTTTTATATCTTTTTTGAGGAAGGAGTTGATTCTTCCAAAATGAAGATTAAGGCATCAAAGACCCTTAAAGAAGAGCCAAAGTTCTCTTTTGTTTAAGGGTCTCTTTTTTTTGACAAAATAAGAAAAGTATGTTTAAATAATGATAGTAGTTTGAGGTAGTTGTTGTGGTTGAAGGTCTGAAGTTGTTTGACCAAGCCCTGCTACATAATAAACACGCTGACGATCATCTTTATCGGTGTTTCGTAAAATTTCTCAACAGAATTCCTACAGAGGGGAAGCTGGTGATAGATGACGAAATCGAAAAGGGTTCGAGGGAGGTGAATATTATAGTACAGGCCAAAAACAGAGTTAAAGAGGATATGCATTTTTTCAATCGGAATAAAGAAATAGACCTTCCTTTAAATATGGTCTATGTTATTCCAGAAGGGAAAAAAGCAAAATACTCTTCGATGTTTTTGAGAGGGATCGCAGTGGAATACTCTAGTAGCGATTACCAGTTTGCGGCAAGGGTCTATCAAGAGCTTTTCCGCAGAATGTGTTTTTCGATTGTTGGAGTTGCGCAGGACAAAAAACTTTTCTTTATCGATGACGGAGCCGTTGTTTTCAGAAAAGGAATCGCTTCTTTTATGGCGAAGAAATTTCTGGAAGAATCGGGCTTTGTCAAAGATGTCGAAGAAGATGTTTTTAATCCTGATGCAGAAAGCATTCTTAACTTTTTTCTGCAGGAAATTTTAAGGGGCAGATTAGTGGAAAAAGAAACTGCCCAAAAGGCTCTCTATAGCGCCATTATAAATGGAACAGCTTTTAGGAGAGCTTTAGAGGAGAACATTTCCTCTTTTCAAGGAAAGTCCATGGTTGTGCTTAATCGATAAGCATGGCATGGACTCTTTTTTTATTTTAGGTATAATATTATTATATGATGATATTAGAAATATTAGTTATAGTTCTCGGCCTCTGCGTCTTTGAAATTATCAGCAGTGTTGATAACGCTATTATCAATGCTCACGTTTTAAAGACTATGCCTGAGAAGTTCAGAAAGATCTTTTTATTCTGGGGCATTATTTTTGCCGTGTTCGTGGTAAGAGGACTTTTGCCTTTTTTGATTGTTTGGATAACTAATCCTTCTTTGAATGTTTTACAAGTATTTTCTTCGGCGTTTTCGTCAGACAACACAATGGTCAGCGAATCGCTCGATGCCTCAAAGCCATTATTGCTTCTAGGAGGTGGCTCTTATTTATTTTTAGTTTTCTTGGCTTGGCTGTTTTTGGAAGAGAAAAAATGTTTGTTCTGGGTTGAGAAATTCATCCATCGCCAAGGAGTTTGGTTCTATGCTTTCGCTTCCATTTTCACTACTGTTATCGTTTACTGTACTTTAAAGATTAATCCCATTTTAGCTTTAGCTGCAACTATCGGAGTTTCAGCTTTTTTCATTACCGATGGATTCAAGAGGAATGCTGAAGAGAAGGAAAAGGAATTAATGAGCGGACATATGAGTGCTTGGAGCAAGATTCTTTATCTGGAAGTCTTGGATGCATCTTTCTCTATTGATGGAGTAATCGGAGCCTTTGCTTTTACCATGTCTATTCCTTTGATTATTTTAGGTAATGGTTTAGGAGCTTTAGTGGTCAGGCAATTAACTGTTAAGGGAATTGATTCAATTAGTAAATATGCTTATTTGAAGAACGGAGCTATGTATTCAATTGGATTATTGGGGATAATGATGGTCTTAGAAAGTTTTGGCCAAGAATATCCCTTCTGGCTGGTTCCTTTATGCACTCTTTCTTTGTTAGGAATTTTTATGTTCTACTCGGTTAGGGAGTTAAAGAGGGAAGCTAAGTGTTGATAACTTTATTGCGTCACAAAACTCTTGTGGTATAATGTTTGTAATAAATAATGTCCATTTTTCCCTTGCTTGCCTTATCTCTTTTTGATTTGGAAAACCAAAGGAATATGGAAAAACATATGATACAGGATTGGTCACTAATCACAGTGCAGGCCTTGCAAGGTGCATGGGAAGAGATTCTTCTTTTCTTACCCAACCTCTTGGCTGCTATTATCATTTTCGTCTTAGGTTGGTTTGTTGCCATCTGGGTCGGAAAATTAGTTGCTGGAATATTGAACAAGCTTCAGTTTGATGCTTTGTTTGAAAAGACCGGCTGGAAAGAGGCATTGAGCAGTGCTGATGTGAAAGTGGAACCCTCCAGTTTTGTTGGAGCGATTTCCAAGTGGATTCTTGTTGTCGTTTTCTTAATGATCGTTACCGATATTATGGGCTGGGGAGCTTTTGCCGGACTATTGGCCGGTATTATTGCTTGGATACCTAATTTATTAGTAGCTATTATTATTTTGGTTGTAGCTATTGTTATCGCTGACATTGTTGAAAAATTAGTTAAGGTTTCAACTAAGAAAATGGGAATTAGCTTTGTTAATTTCTTAGGAACAATGGTCAAGTGGGCTATCTATATCTTTGCTGGTTTAGCCGTGTTGATTCAATTGGGAATCACGCAGGATATCGTTAAGATATTAATGATGGGATTTGTGGGAACATTGACTTTAGCTTTTGGACTATCATTCGGCTTAGGCGGAAAAGAAGCTGCTGCCAGATTGATTGAAGATGCTAAAAGAAAAATATCAGACAAAGATTAATCTTAGAAGAAAGGGGCGCACCTGTTGGGTGCGTCTTTTATTTAAATAAAAAAAGGGCCGTTATTGTTGAACGGTTGCCTTGATACCATACTTTTCCGGTGGTTTTAATATCAGCAGGATAATTACCGAACCATAGGAAATGGCTATTAATGGTCCGGCAAATTCTTCTAACTGGATAATCATGGGAATAATAATTCCTCCCATTATTATCATTATCGTTGAAAGAATGGCTTTTGTATAATTGATTTTTTCAGACAGGCAGAGAAGACCAATTCCAATTATTCCTAAAATCACAGAAAAGACTGATAAAATAAAATCTTTTGTTGTTAAATAGCCAAAGTTGAAAAGAAAAGAAATTACAATTAACACAATTCCAATTTCAAAACTTTTTTTCATAGCGCAGCACCTCCATGCTTATTTTTAGTAAATACCTTTTAAGGATAAAAGTCAATTTTAAAAAAATAGCACCATTGTCACGATGGTGCAGTTCGGTAATAGTAATCGCAGAGTATTGCTAGTCCGACGATGATTACCGAAGCAATGCCGAAGTGTTCCGAAATTTGACTAAAAAGGTTGTAGAAGGCATAGCAGACAAGAATGTATAGAAAGCATCCTCAATTGTTTTAAGTTTCATTTCCTTTATCTCTTTTATCTTTCAAAGTCAATATTTGACCAAAGAGCTACGATTTGTTAATTTATATATATGCAATCATCAGAATTAAGAAAATTGTTTTTGGATTTTTTTGAAAGTAGGGGACACAAGATAGTTCCTTCGTCTTCTCTTTTGCCAACCGATCCCTCGGTTCTTTTTACCACAGCTGGAATGCAACAGTTTTCTCTGTATTTATCAGGCAAAAAAGATCCTGTTAAGGATTTCGGTTCTAAACATCTGGCTTCTTGCCAGAAATGTTTCAGGACTGGAGATATTGAAGAAATAGGAGATGACACTCATCATACTCTTTTTGAAATGCTGGGCAATTGGTCAGTCGGACAAGATGAGAATGGATATTTTAAAGAAGGAGCGATTAAATATGCTTTGGAGTTTTTGGTTGATACTTTGAAATTGGATAAGGAAAAAATACACGTGACTGTATTCAAAGGAGAGGGGAATATTGAGAGAGATGAAGAAGCTATCAATCTTTGGATTAAGTACGGAATACCGATGGAAAGAATAAAAGAGTGTTCTAAGAAGGATAATTTCTGGGGGCCGGTTTCTGATACTGGTCCTTGCGGTCCTTGTTCGGAAATTCATTATGATCGTGGAGAAGAATTGGGTTGCGGAAGGCCTGATTGCGGACCTAATTGCGAACACTGCAAGAGAGTTGTTGAGATTTGGAATCTTGTTTTCATGCAGTATTTTAAAAATGAAAAAGGAGAGTATGAATTATTATCTCAGACTAATATTGATACCGGAATTGGATTTGAAAGATTGCTATCTTTATTGAATCAGGCGAGCGCTTCATATGAAACAGATTTATTCGCTGATTTTATTTCTAAATTAGAAGAAATATCAGGAAAGAAATATTCGGAGGATAAGAAAGCCTTTAGAGTTATTGCTGATCATATTCGCAGTTCAGTTTTTGTTATTTCTGACGGAGTCGAACCTTCCAATTTAGGACAAGGCTATGTATTAAGAAGATTATTGAGAAGAGTGATTAGGTATGGAAAGACTTTAGGATTAAGTTCTCAGTTCTGGGTTCCTTTTGTTGATATTGTGATTGATAAATATAAGGATATTTATCCTAATGTCCTATCAAGAAGAGAAGAGATTGTTGAGATAATCAAAAAGGAAGAAGAGAAGTTTGAAAAGACTATTGAAAAAGGATTATCAATTCTTGAAAAGATGTTTTTAGAAAAGAAAGAATTGACTGGAGAAGAAGTTTTTGATCTATATCAAAGCTATGGTTTCCCTTTAGAATTAACGCAAGAGATTGCTTTAGAGAAAGGAGTTGTTGTTAATGTTGATGAATTTAATAAAGCCTTGGAAAAGCATCAAGATGTTTCTAGGCAGGGAATGGAAAAGAAATTCGGAGGAGTGGGTAAAGATGCTGGAGAAGAGGGAGCTAAATTGCATACAGCCACCCATCTTCTGCATGCAGCCTTAAGGAAAGTATTGGGTGGGCATGTTTCTCAGATGGGTTCTGATATTAATACTGAAAGATTAAGATTTGATTTCAAGCATCCTCAGAAAATGACTCCGGAAGAAATCAAGCAAGTCGAAGATTTGGTCAATCAAAAGATTAAAGAAGATTTGGAAGTCAAGAAAGAAGAAATGAAGATAGAAGAAGCCTTGCAGTCTGGAGCCTTAGCTTTTTTTAAAGAAAAGTATCCAGAAAAGGTTAAAGTTTGGACCATGTTTAATTCTTTGACTGGAGAGGTATTCTCTAAAGAGATTTGTGCTGGCCCTCATGTTGAAAAGACGAATCAATTAAAATCGTTCAAGATAATAAAGGAAGAAAGTTCTAGTGCCGGGGTGAGGAGAATCAAAGCAGTCATAGGCAAATAGGCGATTTGCAGTATTGTAATTGTGGAGTATAATAAAGAAAAATATGGCAAGAAAAATATACGACATTGTGCCTCCCGAACATCAAGAGGAAAGACACGAAGAAATGGCTAGAGATTGTTCAGTCAGAGAGCCGATCAAGAGAAAGAAAAGGAAGTTTCCTTTTATTCCCTTGTTGTCTTTAGTAGTTTTATCTTTGGCCGGAGTATTCTTTTTTGTCCAAGGAAAAGCGGAAGTGATCATAACTCCTAAAACAGAAGATGTTACCGCCGATGCTAGTTTTGTTGTCGATACTAATGAAGCAGTTATTGATTACGAAGATAGTGTTGTTCCAGGGATAGTTTTTTCTGATAAGAGAGATGGCTCGGAGAATTTTGATTCAACTGGAACAGATGATAAAGCTAAGAAGGCAACTGGAACAATCAAGGTTTATAACAAGATGAATCCAGCTAAAGCTTTAAGCTTGGTTAAAGGAACCAGGTTCTTATCAGTTCCTGGCGGAATGATATATAAGTCAGATACTGCTTTTACCATTCCTGCAGCGACATCCGATTCAACTCCTGGCTCAGTTGAGATAAAGGTTACCGCTGCCGAAGCAGGAGCAAAGTACAATATTGATTCAGCTACTTTCTCTGTGCCTGGACTTAGCGGTTCGGAATACTATTCAAATATTTGGGCGGAATCGGCCACCGCTTTGGCTGGCGGAGAAGAGTCTCAAGTCAAGATAGCAACTGCCAATGATATTTCTCTAGCTAAGGATACTTTTGAAGAAAAATACGATGAAGAATCCAAGCAGGCTTTGATTGCCTCTATTCCTTCAGGCTATACTTATTTTCAAGAAGATATTACTCCGTCTATCACTAATATGGTCGTTAGTGTGAAAGAAGGAGCTGAAGTCGATCAATTCAATGTTTTGGGACATATAGAGTCAGGAGTAACAGTTTTTAGAGATGAAGATGCTGATAAATTGGGAGAGCAGTTTTTAATGAAAGATGTCTCTGAGTTGAAGACAATAGTTCCTGGAAGTATTACTTTTGAAATTAAAGAAAAGAAATTGAACAAAGACGGAACCCTTAGCTTGAAAGTTACTTTTACCGGAAAGATTTATTCTTTACCCGAAGATTCAATATTAATGGACAGCTTGTTGGGAAAAGATACTAATTATTCAGCTTCTTTATTGGAAAATATTCCTGAGGTAGAGAAGGTTACAGTTAATCTTAATCCTTGGTGGAAGTTTAAGATTCCTAACGATGAAAGCAGGATAACCATTAAATTAAATTTTGGTGAATAATGGTTTCTATTTAGGATTGAATAGTTTGCTAGTTAATGGTAGTATATCTTCAAGGGAAGATGTTCCAAGGACCCTTGATTTAAATAATATGTATGCTAAAAAGTAGGGAATAGCGAGAAAACGCTTTAATCTCTTGACCAAAAGCGAAAGTTTTGCTATTGTCTTATTATCTTTCAAATGGTTAAACAAGACGACAAGATTAAAAAAGACGGTACTGTATTAGAAAGCTTGCCAGACGGCTTTTTTAAGGTACAATTAGACGATGACCAGTCGGAAGTCCTGGCGCATTTGGCAGGTAAGTTAAGAGTGTTTAAAATTAGAATTTTAGCCGGTGATAAGGTCACTGTAGAAATGACTCCCTATGATAAAAGAAGAGGGAGGATAATATTCAGGAAAAAATAAGATGAAAGTAAAACCATCAGTTAAGAAAATTTGTAAGGATTGCAAAATCGTTCGCAGAGAAGGACGTGTTTACGTTATTTGCAAGAAAAACCCTAAGCACAAGCAAAGACAGGGTGCATAATAAATTATAGAAATTATGGCAAGAATTATCGGAGTTAATATTCCAGATGAAAAAATAATAGAAATCGGTTTATCCTACATCTACGGTATCGGACCATCTTTAGCTAAGAAGATTTTAACAGATTGCAATATTCCTTTAAACAAGAAAGCTAAGGATTTGACTCAGGATGAAATTGGATTGTTAAAACAATACATTGAAAAGAACTACAACGTAGAAGGAGACTTGAAGAGAGAAGTGATGATGAATATTAAGAGACTGAAGGATATTGGTTCATGGAGAGGAATGAGGCACGCTAAAGGATTGCCGGTAAGAGGCCAGACAACTAGAATCAATAATAGAACTGTAAGACACAATGTCAGAAAGACGGTCGGTTCAGGAAGAAAAGCTGCTCCAGGACCTAAATAGAATATAATACTATGGGGAAAAAACACGTAATACAAAAAACTGAGGAAGAAATGATCAAGGAAAGCGAGCAGTTAGAAAAGACTTTGAGCAAGGAGCCCAAAGTTGGCAAAGCTGCTGCTACCAGAGAAGGAAAGATATACATCTTCAGTTCATACAACAACACCATCATGACTTTGACCGATACTATGGGCAATGTCTTGTCCAGCAAGTCAGCCGGAAAGATTGGATTTAAAGGAAGTAAGAAATCAACTCCTTTTGCTGCTTCTAAATTAGCTGAAACTTTAGGACAGGTTGCCGAGAAGATGGGAATTAGAAAGATTCAGGTAGTTGTTAAAGGAATCGGCTCAGGAAGAGAATCAGCATTAAGATCAATCGCTAACCAAGGATACGAAATAACTTCTATTAAAGATGTTACTCCAATTCCGCACAATGGTTGCAAACCTAAGAAACCCAGAAGACTATAATCCATATGAAACAAGCAAAGTGTAAAATTTGTAGAAGGTTAGGAGACAAACTTTTCTTAAAAGGAGAGAAATGTTTGGGTTCTAAATGCGCCATGATTAAGAGACCTTTCGCACCTGGACAGAAAGCTAAAAAAAGAAGAGGCAACTTGACTGAATTTGGCCGTGAAATGAGAGAAAAGCAGAAGGTTAAGAAGTGGTACAACATTTCCGAGTCTCAATTCAAAGACTACGTTTTTGAGGTTATGGAAAACAGAGGTTCAGGCGTTGATGTTGCATCTCAATTGGTTTCTAAACTTGAAAGCAGATTGGACAATATTATTTTCAGATTAGGCTGGGCTAAATCAAGAGGCCAGTCTAGATTATTGGTTACCCATGGACATTTCTTAGTTAATGGAAGAAAAGTTGACATCCCTTCATATAAGGTAAAAGCAGGAGACACTATTTCTATCAGAGAAGGATCGAAAGGAAAGGAAGCTTTGAAGACTTTGCCCGAAACAATGAAGAAATACAGCTTGCCTAAGTGGCTGTCATTTGATATGGATAAGATCGAAGGAAAGGTAATGAGGCTTCCTGTTGCGGAAGACGTTCAATTGCCTTCTGAAGTTTCAACTATCTTTGAACACTATTCAAGGTAATAACATAATATAAAAAATATGATTCCATTGCCTACATCAATCAAAACAAAAAAGATAAGCGACAATCACGCCATTTTTGAGATAGAATCGCTATATCCCGGTTACGGAATTACTCTTGGCAATGCCATCAGAAGAGTTCTTTTGTCATCTTTGGTTGGTTCAGCTGTAACTGAAGTAAAAATCAAGAATGCTCCTCATGAATTTGCTACTATCGAAGGCATAAAAGAGGACGTTTTACACATCTTAATGAATATAAAGCAGCTAAGGTTTAAATCATCAATTGATGAGCCTCAGACAGCAATTTTAAGTCTTAAGGGGGAGAAAGAAGCGACAGGCAAGGATTTTAAATGTCCTAATGATTTGAAGTTAGCCAATCCAGACTTGCATATTGCGACAATAACTGATAAAAATACAGAGTTGGAAATTGAGATCAAGATTGAGAAGGGAACTGGCTATGTTTTTGAGGATAAAGAAATAAAGAGAGGCATCGGCGTTATGGGTTTGGATGCTGCCTTTACTCCAATCAAAAAAGCCAACTATGTTGTTGAAAATATGAGAGTTGGAGACAGGACAGATTTCGACAAGATTTCTTTGGATGTTGAAACCGATGGCACTGTTTCTCCAGAAGCAGCTTTTGCTGAAACATTGCAGATTCTTTTGTCACAGTTCGGATTAATGTCTCAAGAAATGAGCGGAGCTGTATCTGAAGAAAAAGAAGAAGCAGCAGAAGAAGAAAAACCAAAGAAGAAGACAACCAAGAAAAAAGCAAAGTAACATGAAAAAAATACAGAAAGGCAGAAGACTACATAGAGAGAGAGACCAAAGACATGCATTGTTGAAGACTTTGGCTACCAGTTTGATTTTAAAAGAAAAAATTGTCACTACCGAAGCCAAGGCCAAGGAGCTTTCTCCGTTTGTTCAGAGAAAGATTACCAGAGCGAAGGTTGGAGATATGGCTGCTCGCAGGTATTTAGCCACTGCCTTTACACCTAAGGCCGTTAAGAAATTGATTGAAGATTTAGGAGTTAGGTACAAGGACAGGAAGGGAGGATATGTTAGAGTTGTTAAAATGGGACAGAGAAAGTCGGACAGTTCCAAAATGGCAATGATTCAATTAGTTTAATTATATGACAAACGTTAAAACAATCAGAATTGATGCAACAGGAAAAGTGCTAGGCAGATTGGCTGCTGAGGTATCTTTGATTTTGCAAGGAAAGAAAGATGTTGACTATGCTCCTAATAAAGAGCCAAACAATTTAGTTATTGTTTCAAACATGGACAAGATTAAGGTTACCGGAAACAAGATGGAAGATGAGACATATTTCAAGCACACTGGATATTTGGGAAATGACAA
>Ga0172381_10006185_pt1 | contig 12026 bp, 19 predicted proteins | sample Leawel6488metaG_FD_119754 | JGI IMG/M metagenome (GOLD analysis project Ga0172381, IMG submission 119754) | Leachate microbial communities from a municipal landfill in Southern Ontario, Canada - Leachate well 64-88 metaG | ecosystem: Engineered > Solid waste > Landfill > Unclassified | place...
CCAAGCCAAAGTAGTAAGAACAACACCCACCATAGGAGGCGGCCAAAAGTGAATGAAACAGAAAGAATAGCTTTTGCATTAGCACAAAGAAACGGAACACCCAATGGAATGGACGCGGCTATAACCTACCTCTGCATCCTAATAGTAATCACAATATTTCTTTGGCTATTATACGAGCATTTTAACAAACCAAAACCAGTAGAGGCGACACCACAATGAACAAAATACTACTCTTAATCCTACTCACACCCATAGCCTTTGCCTGCACTAACTTTGACTCAACCACCACCGCAGGAGACACCATCTTTCAATTCGGATTCGACACCTGCTACCACGACACAGCAACAAACCTCACATACCAAGGACTCGCAAGAAAAAACGAAATAATACAATTCCAATACCCGGACTACGGAATAACTGGAAGACTTGGATACTACTGGCCGGAAGCCAACCTCACAATCAATAATACCCAATCACTAAACACGCTAATCACCCTCAACCCCGGACAATACAACGATTCTTACTACCAAAAAACAGGAATAAACACAACTTGTAACAACATAACGTATTTACAATGCCCACAAGCTAACCAAGCATACCAAGTCAATTACTCAGGCCACTACTACAACGACACATACAAGCTAAACGTCACCTGCCCAGCATACCCAACCTGCAACGCAATACAAACCAACTGCACCCCCACCCGCCTAAACATAGACAAAAAAATGAAAGTCGGAGACATAGAATCAAACACAGAACTCGGATACAGATACGAATGCGACGGAGAACTCACAACCCTACTCAAACAAATACCCCTCGGAGACACCCTAGCAATCAACGACACTTGCTTCAAAAACCTAGAAATAATCTGCGGAGAAACAATCAACAAAACAATCTCCAATCAAACATACGAACAAGGCTACACACTAGGCTACCAACAAGGAATCACAAGCCAAAACTGTCCAGTATGCGAAACACCCAAACCCGACTCAACTTACGAATACCTATCAGCAATACTCCTATTCGTAATAATCTCCGAATACGTCTACCTAACCAACAAAACACCCAACTCAATCCAAGAGGCTGAATAAAATGGACATCTCACCAATCGCAATCGGCGCAATCGCAGGAGGAATCTACTGGGCATACTCCAAAGGCTCACTACCCAATTTAAATCAAACCAAATCAAACGAGTGGACAATAGAAGGATACCTAAAAATACCTAGAATATATGGGAACAAAAAATTCAGAATAAAACCCTGTAAACCCGACAAAGCCAACAAAATAGTCTACATTTACCTAGACGGTATTATCGGACACGATGCGATACAAGAAGTTCAAATAGTGGGAGATACAATACCATATTACGCACTCCACGTAGAAAACCCCCTAATGTTCCACTTCAACAAAGTTTGGATACTAGAAATAGACGGTAACACTAACAGGCCAGTAAACTTCTCACGCGACATTGGAAAGACTTTAGAAGAAGCAGACAAAATAGCACTTGATTATGAACGCGCCTCAGAAGCAAGCAAAACCCAATCAGAAAAAGTCCAAGAAACACTTAACACTCAAGAACGGTTAATATCATCAGTAAAAGAATTATTGCCAAAAGGACAACAACAGAGGCCATGAAGATGGACACTACCACACCCGACCCGATTAAAGAACCAATGGAAATAACCTTTCCAGACTCAACAATCCAAGAACAATACAACAAGTATAGAAAAAGAATAGCGAATAATGCGGCAGAAATAAACAAGATACTAGAACCAGACGCGAACAACCCCTACCAAATATGCAAGAACTCGAACAACGGCAAACTACACGCCATAGCCCACGCAGTAGACTCGGCCATTTACACGACAAACTATATGCAAGAGCTACACGAAATCCTAGCAGGAGAATACAAGAAACAAGAATCCCGCATCAAAGAATTAGAAGCAAACACCCTCATTCAAATAAAGAATGAAACAATAAAAGAAGTAAGAGAGATAAAGATAGATATAATTAAAGAGATAGGTAATAATATAGCGTCCCTTTCAGGGACAAATCAGAAGTGTGCTTTGCCAGCCAAGCCAAAAGAGTCCGAACAACCAGACTACAATGACCCAGAGGTATTTTTAGACCTCTTAGAAGCATACAAATTTGAATCCAAAGACCCAGAACTATGCCCTTGCTGTGGAAAAGGTCGTTTTACCTCGGCGGTGGCTATGCGGGGACACGTGGGTCAATGTAGGTTCATCAAGACCCTTAAGGAGAAACTAACCAAAGCAAAAGAAACGATAAAGGCTAAATGTGTTCTTGTAGACCTTCCATTCAATCCGGAAGAAAAAGAAGAACCCGACATAGACGAAGCCGAAGTTGAAGAAACCCCCCAAAAAGAGATATGAAAAGGTAATAGCATATGCGAACAAATTTTGCCTACGAAAGATACATAAAAAACTTAAAAGAACATGGAAAAATAGACCCAAAATATATTCCTACTAGAAGACAATTTAGTAGAATGAAAAGTGCAAATAAAAAGAAAAAACTAAAACGGGCATACCTTAGAGTAAAAGAACGAATGGAAACTGACCCAGAATTTAGAGCTAAGTATTTAGCAAGAAAAAAAACATACGCGATAAATGCTAGAAACAATAATAGAAGATACAACTTAGTGAAATACAATTTGGTTAATAATAAAGAGAAGTATTCAAAATGTGTTATTTGTCAATACGATATTATTATTCACATACACCACATAGACCAAAATCACTATAACAATAAAGTAGAAAATCTTATTCCGTTATGCCCAAATCATCACAGTCAAGCACATCTAAAAACCGATAAAAACTCAATAACGATAGAACAATTAAAGGAGTATTGGAAAAAATTAAACATACAACCACTTGAGGTAGAAGCTAATGACACGCGGAACGGGTAAACTCGAAGGATACCTAGCAAGAGAACGAATTAAAATAGTGAAAACACTAATCAAAGACCACCCGAACCCCACCCAAATACTCGACATTGGTTGCGGAAACGACACACTACTACTAAACGCTTTGGAAATCAAAGAAAAACACGGAATCGACCCCAACCTACTATTTACAAAAGATAATTTAATCAAGACCGAAATCAGGCGAACACTACCCTACCCCAACGATTACTTTGACATAATCGTAATGAGTGCAGTCCTTGAACACTTAGAAGAACCAGACCAATTACTTTATGACACGAAATTCAAACTCAAACCCAGTGGGTTACTCATAATCACAACCCCATCTCCAAGCTCCAAGCCATTATTGGAAGCGATGGCCGCCCTAAACATAGTAAGCCCAGAAGAAATACGCGAACACAAAAAATACTACTCACAAAAAACACTTCTAGAAACCCTAACCAAAGCAGGGTATGACCCCAATAGAATTAAAATAGGAAGTTTTGAATTTTCTTTAAACAACTACGCAACCGCACGAAAAGAGGACGTTTCAAATGTCTAAAAAAAGATTAACCTCAGACGACCTTTGTTCATTTCTATGGATAGGAGCAGTTTTCGGAATGCTCGCGTTCCCAATAGACTTGAAATTTTCTCCATCCACATATGGAATTTTTATCGGGATGTTTATTTCGATAATATATTTTATAATCAAAGATAAATGGGGAGATTAAATGGCGAGTAACCCTGCAATAGAATACTGCAAAACGCTACTCTGCCGAGAACACTTTGGTTACCACGCAGAGGTAGTCATAGGAAAAACCAAGTATAAATCAGACCTACAACTACCCGCGTTAAAGATAGCGATTGAAAGTAATGGACACAGGACGAATGATACTGGCTTCCATAGCTACCCCGGACGCGCATTCACCGACAGCCACAAGCGGTCACTACTCGCAGACAAAGGCTGGATAACCATAACCATCCACCCAAATTTTGACTTCCCGATGAATAAAGAACCAAACAAAACAATGTTCGAATCTTTAATCAAAGAAATAAACGAAACAAAAAAACTCAAAAGCGGCTGGCGCAAGGTTACTTCGATAGATATTTACGCATAAAAGGAGAGGATAAAAATGAGTCTAAGAAAAAAAATACAAATTTGGTTAAATAAAAAGGAAGAAGATTTCTATGCAGAAGAAACACTACAAATGTTAGAAGAAATAAGAAAAAAAGACGCGCTTTTAGCGAACAAACTTAAACGGGCTTTTGATGAATGCTACCAAGGAGTAGACCTTCAAGTTCTAATTTATGCATACATAAAAACCAAAAACTGGCCTGAAAAGCCCGTTTTAGAGGAATCAAAAGAACCAAAAACAACGCTCGATAAAGGGTCTTTGGTATAGAAAGCAATCCGTTGAACAGGTGGGACACAAAACGCCCTTTTTTGTCCCACACGATTTACCTCTAAGACCGCCTTGATAAAAAGTTTGTTTATAAATAACTGTGCCACAAATCAACCCGTCAAGTCGTGGTATGTAGCACATACCATTAAATACTTTGCCACCCCAATAAGATAAACGACCGATTGCTTAAGAAAAGTGGTCAGCGTCTAAACAAACGGGTAATGCAAGCAGGGGACGATTAAATGGTAGTAAGAAAAGCGGATTACGCCTACAAAAAAAGCGCATTGCGATTTGCTCTAAAAAATCCTCTAGCCGCAAAAGTATTCTGCATCATACTAGAAGAACCACGCGGAATAACTAATACTGCCATAGCTGAAAAACTAGAGTTCTCTGACATTGGAGGCGTTCAAGGTTACTTGAAAGTATTGCTAACCGCCGGACTAATAGAAAAGGCAAACAAAGATGGCGTTATGCAACCATACAAAGCTAAATCAACCGACTTTTTAAATGAACAAATATTAGAAATCAACAAAAAAAGCACACTAAAAGAAATCCTCCTAATAAAAAAGGTGAATAAAAGATATGGATAGGACAGGAAAAATCACGCTTAACAGACTTAAATACGATAGCGCGTTAGTTTCCATTCTTATAGACATAATAAACGGAGCGACCACATACGAAGCACTTTGCCTAAAAAGAGGAGTTAAACAAGGAACTATCAGTGAACAAGTAAATTACCTTGAAACCCTTGGTCTGATAAAAATTATGAAAACCCCATTTTATCATTTCATACCAACTCCTGAAGCGTTAGTAAAAGAATTTTCTTATAGAATATTAATAATAGAACGAAAACAGTTTGAAGAAAATAAAATAAGACAAGAAATAGTCAATAAACTAGAAAAGGGTTTGATTAAAAAATGAGAAACCGAATTCAAGATTTAAATGTCGTTCTTACTTCACAAGAGTATCCAAAAATACTAATGATAATGCTTTTAAAAGAAAATTGTTATGGAATGGAAATTGCTAAAATAACACACAAAAAACAATCTAACATATCCGAGCGACTTAAGATATTAGAAAAACACGGTATTATTAAAAAAAGTTTTAGAGATAAAGCACAGCATTTTTCTATTGATAGAAATAAATTATTTAATATTTCATATTCAATTATGTGGCATTCAAAACCTATGTGTTCCCAATATTCTTTTTTTCAATGCCTAAAATATGTTATGACTATTCCTAACAACTCTGATAAACCCCTTTTGGCATATTTATATGAAGCATATATTGAATCAATAGAGGTAAATAATAATGACTCAGGTTAAATTCAAAGCAATCGTCCGAAGCCACACAACCAGCCTAGGAACTTGCGGAAGAATAACAAACAAAAAACTAAACTCACTAATAGGCAAACGAGTAACCATAACCGCCGAAACCGAACTAAAAGGACAATAAACCCCACCCAAACGAGTGATGAATTATGAAAAAACAGAAATATGAAAAACTATTTTATAAATCTCCCCTGATGTTTAATTCAGAGTTGTATATGAAATATGTAAAAACGGGAGGCGCAGTATTATTGATTACACCCCTTTTTTTAATATTCGTTCTCGTATTCCTTGTTATATCGCCAATAGCCATCCTCGGATATAGTGCAGAAAAATTAGGACTTGTTTCGGAGGAATGAAAATGAGAATTTGTTTATATGCTAGAGTTTCAAAAGCCCTAGAACAAAACCCAGAAAATCAGCTAATCGAACTCAGGCGGTGGGCGGCGGCATCTGGACACCAAATAATAGGCGAATTTGTAGACGAAGTATCAAGCAAAGATACCCGACCACAAAAAGAATTAGTGTTAAAGAAAATGCGATTAGGAGAAGCAGACGGAGTAGCCTTTTTTGCCCTTGACCGTTGGGGAAGAACAATGTCCGAACTCGTAATGGAACTAGAAGAATTCAGCAAAACCGGGAAATCTCTAATTTCAATGAAAGAAGGATTAGACCTAAGCACTGCCGCAGGAAGAATGATGGCAAACATACTCGCCTCATTCGCCAACTTTGAACGCGAAAGAATCAGAGAAAGAACAATGCTAGGACTAGCCAGAGCAAGAGCGCAAGGCAAGAAACTAGGCCGTCCTTGGCACAAAAATAAACCTCCCGTGCAGAAGCTCGATATTCCTAAGACGGAAGAACCAAAATGAAACAATCGGACGTTTATATTCCCGAAAAGAATATATACAACGTCCAACGTAATAACTAACGGTGAATTCAATGACAACCGAAAAGAAAAAGACATTCTGGGAAGAAACCCTAGAAACAATAGAGTGCGGATAAAAATGGACATGAACACAACCACAGCAATCGCAATAATATGTATTTGCGCAATGGGCATAACTGCGGTTTTAGTAAACTCTCCACAAAAAAATACCGATAACTCAATAACAACCAACTTCGAAGATGGAAGCGTTCTAATAGACTGCACTAAATACTCACAATACGCCATAGTATCTTTCCACTACGAACCACTAAAAAGATTTGAAAACGATACCTTGAAAATAACTAGGTGGTTAATTCAATCTGACCAAGTTAAACACTTAAAACAAGATGGAGAATTTGATACGATTGGATGTAAAGAAAGCCTTGAAGACCACTGCAAATACGAACCAACCGACTATAACTGCAAATGGGCAAAGGGAGATTAAAATGACTATTAAGTTTCAAGCAACAATCAGAAAACAACAAACCCCACTCTGCACACTCGGAAGAATAACCAGCACCAAAATCGCCGGACTAGCAGGGAAGAAAGTAAACGTAACAATAGAGGAGATAAAATGACTGTTAAAGAACTTGCTGATTCAGATGAAGCCAACGCCGCACTACAAGAAATAGAAACCTACCTACACGACAGATACGGAGAATACTGCGTAGGAACAATAAGCATTGGATTCAATTACAAAAAAGGCAAACCCGAACAAGCACAAACAAGAATACTCGGCCTAACCTCACCGATAGGATTCGCAATAAACGCTTTCAAAGGATGCTATGTCACACTCGGAAACTTCCTAGGACTAATGCCACCCAACTCACAACCACCCATTCAAACGGGAATACAGTGATAAAATGGTGTATAATTCATTCGCCCAACCCGACCAAACAAGATACTGCCGAGGATGCGGAAAATACAACCCCGGACTCGCAAGAAGACGCTTATGCCGCGAATGCCAAGAACAAGAAAACCGCATTTACGGATTAAGAATACACAGAAAATAAAAGGAGTGATATGAAATGGACGCAAACAATGTAAAAACAATACTGGCCTTCTTCCTACTGGCCGGAGTAGCAATAGCAGGAACGGTTAGCTACCTGTCAAACTCTGCAACCGCAAGCGTAACGGTTTCAAGCCCGTTTGAAATAGCTTTCGCAGGCGGAGCGACTACACAGGCAATAACCGCATACGGTGGCGATACAGTTAATTTCACCGCAACTATTGAAAACAAGGCAAACAACCCAGTTTACGCCGTATCAAAGCTAACTTGCAACGATGGAAACGCGACTATGGACTGCACACAGCTTTCAATAAGCCACAACTACACCGTAATCGCAGGCTCAAGCACAGGAATCTCTCACAATGACGGAGTGCTTTCTTGCGCTAATGGCACTGGAACTGCAATCTACACAATCCAACCCGGATATAACTTCCCCGCTGGACACAAGAGCGTAGACGACTTCCAAGCAACAGTAGGCTCAACAGTCCTCGGAACAATCAACTGCGTAGCACAGGCAACGCCCTAAATTCCTTTTTTGGGGAAATTCCCCCAACCAATTTTTTTATAGTGATTATTATGCTTCCCCTATTCCTTTTCGCCCTCATAGCAACCAACCCCTTCCCAAACCTTCTTTACGGCGGCTCTAGCTACCAAGCCATTTACACTGATACAGTAGATTTACCCTACACGCTTACAGACGAAACAAACTTTGACTGCGACACGGCCAACCTCACGCTCAATAACGAAACCTGCAACTGCACTAATAGCACTTTCAACTGTATGGGAAACGCGATGCCCGCCAACCTAAACCTATCTCTAGTATCCAACATCAAGCCCGATAACTACACCCAAACAATAACCATCACAGGAAACAGAACAACCCCCGACTACCACAACGCAGGAGGAAACGCGGGCTACTCAATCTCAATACCAATTCCAAGTATAACCCCAACCGAGATACCTAGCGTAACGCCAACAACCACACCCGAACCAACACCCCAATCCCAACTACCAACCCCTTGGCCAGTAATCGGAACTACCCCCACGCCAACCATAGAACCTACAAGCACACCCGAACCAAGCCCCAGCACCACACCTAGTTCAACCCCAGAACCAACACCCCAACCCATCACCCAGCAAATAACCAGCTTCATCAACCAAATCAACGAAACAATCAACAACATCTGGAACTGGCTAACCCACCTACTCTGAGGCCAAATTCAATGCACCTCAACGCAACCGAGTGGATTGAAAACCGCGAACACAACACCCAGCGACTACTAGAATTAAGAGACAAATACGGCACTAAAAAAAGCGCGTTAATAGGAATCGAAAAAAAATCAAGAGAACCACTATTCGCCGACTACTCAAACCAAGACCGCCTAATCCTAATGGCAATAGCAGGCCAAGGCTCAGGCAAAAGCGTATTCAACGCATGGAACAACTACTACTTTTCAACCGTCCACCAAACCCCAGAACTCGTTTTTGACCGTTCAGATGAATACCAAACTCACCGCCAACCACTTACAAGCAAACCCAAAGCCATTGAAACATTGAAAGAACTCGGTTTAAAACCAGACAAACTAAACGCCGACATACTCAGAATACGACCCAAGGGAGTAGAAGGAAATTGCGACAAAACCCTAGCCCTATCCCTCTCAGACATTCAAGAATTCGGCCAAGAAGCATACGAATACCTAATGATGTCACTACTACAAGCCAAAGCCGACTCTCCAAGCCAGCTTAGAGCCATTGGCTACCTCTGCCAACAAAAAGGAGTAAAAACCCTCTCAAACCTTCAATCCTCATTCAAAGCTCACAGACAACAAATGAAAGAAGAAGGCGACTCCGTATCAGTCGGACACTTACAGACTAATTTTGAAATGATAAACAACCGAAATGTCTTACACCAACCAGCAAACGACAACAAAAACCCAAACATAATAACCAAAGAAACCATCTACGAATACATACAACAAAGAAAAACCCTCCTAATGCTAGGCGCATTCGACTCAATGACACAATCCAGCCGAATCCTAAGCTTCTACGCCAACTACCTAGCAACCGCACTATACAACTGGCGATGGGAAAACAAAATACCACCCTGCCTAATATCAAGAGAAGAAGCCAGCCAAATGCTCTCATTCCCAGAAGGCCAAGCCACAATAGCAAGAGAAATCAACCTAGAACGAAAAGCAGGAAATCACTACACTTACTTCCTCCAAGACCTATACCAATTACCACAGAGTATCGAAAAAAACCTCCTAACAACCCCTATTCTAACCGGAACAAAAATGCCTGAGGAATATATAGAAAAAATAGCTCGCGCTAAAATGATAGACGCACAAGAATTCAAAAACGCCATTTACACACTACAAAACAAAAACAGACCCTACGACTGGTGGCTCATAAACAACAACAGAGAAATACAAATCTACGAACCAATACCAAGCCCCTCCCAATGGTGGGAAAACCATTAGATATATTTATATACAACTTAAATCCAATTACTTTAGGCGTTAATTTCACAGCACGAACAAATAAAGTTTAAATCGATTGCCCAAATCCAATTAAACCCCCGTATCGTGTCTGAACTGAAATCAAAAAGGCGCGGTTCTATATCCCGCAACGCCAGCTACTTCTAAACCACAATACTAAACCCACCACCATAAGTAATCAACAACCACGCCGATAACGCCCAGAACACGCCTAAAAGCGTCCCACGCGGGAACGGGTTAAAATCATACTTCCTCTCATAAGACAACCAACCAAACACTATCAAAACCAACGCCAACAAAATCCCATTAGCAACCTTCCAATTCAACACCGGAATAAGCAACTGGTATTTCATCAACGCATCAAAATCACTACCCGCTTCAGCTTGCGAAGGCTCAACGCTCGGAGTAGGCGTAGGAGTCACAACTTCTGCAAAACTAAACCCTCCACCCCCACCACCGGGGCTACCGGGCGCGTTCTCAGTAAGCGTATAATTAATTTCTAGTGGCACGCCAGCCACTATACGGCGGTCTGTCGTGTTACTAGTAAACAACCCTCCTTTGTTAGCCCAAAGCTGATACGAAATACTCTCATTCGTAAGGTTAAAGTCCTTCCAATAATACCCATCCCCATCAGTATCTATTGTAAAGTTCCATTCTCCTTGGAACTGCAAGTGTGCGCTTAGAATACCCGTCCCGTTAGCCAGCTTGATATAACCCTGAACGCTCGTATTGTAAAGCAACGTCAAATCAGATAGAGTTACACTACTACCCGCTGTGGCCGTGAAACTCGTTGAATTCGTAATAAACTTCGTTCCATTATTCACCATAACAGTAAACAATCTAGTAAAGTTCGTCAAATTAAGTTGCTGAGAATAATACCCACTCGCATTAGTCCTAATAGAAGTATTCCACTCGCCATTCAAATTGGTAAAGTTTATCCAGCCATTATCTAGTCCCGTTCCGTTGTGCAAAATCACATACCCCGATACGGTGAAATTAGCAAAAACAAACGTCAAATTCTGAGTAGTATTCGTTCCAATACTCATTGAAATATCCGCGCTAGTGTTCTCCCAACTTGAATTCTTAGAAGCTGAAATCAAGAAGTGCTGTGCATCGTAATAAACCATAGTCGTGAAATTAAAAGTTCCCGTTGCATTTGTTATCCAATACTGGCTAGCCGAATCATTCAAAGTCACATTCGCACCACTAACCACGTTCCCATACAAGTCTTTAACCCAACCCGTAACCCATTGGGTAGCAGGGTTTCTCAACTCAAAATCATCCGAAACGCCAGTAGAATTTTGCGTCAAATTATCAAAAGCAACTACCTCAAACTGATACAACCCATTATCAAAACCCGTCAAGTTGTAAATCGAACCAAGACTAACCGAATTATTCTTATAAGCAGTCACGTTAGTCCCATTCAAGAAAACCAATCTCGAAAGATAATAATTAATCGGATAATCATTAAGAGACACGGCCGCAGTCCAATTCACGCTCGTATTCGCTCCTAATCCAGAGAATATCGTTTGGTTTATCGGAGCGAAAACAATCGGCGAACTTGGAGGCAACCCCGCCAATTGAATCAAATCATTTCTAACCGAAGTGCAATACTCAGTGCTATTACTAGTCGAATTGAAACAAGCATAATAATAGAAACTCCTGCCATAAACCGTATTATACTGGTGAATATGAGCATCTACAACCCACGCCCGCTCAGTCCAAGCACCGCCATTATTTACACTCGTCTGCACAGAACCCGTCCTAGTGCTAACAGGCGCGTAATTCACGCTCCAACTACCAGTTCCAACCGCGCCCTTGCCAATAAAGTAACTCGAATTAGTAACCTTAACTCCATTAATCGTCTCAGTCGAAGTATTCACTGGCACAGGCAAAATAACGTGCGAAGAATACGCGCCATGACTGTGATTATACGCCAAA
>Ga0172381_10006186_pt1 | contig 12024 bp, 17 predicted proteins | sample Leawel6488metaG_FD_119754 | JGI IMG/M metagenome (GOLD analysis project Ga0172381, IMG submission 119754) | Leachate microbial communities from a municipal landfill in Southern Ontario, Canada - Leachate well 64-88 metaG | ecosystem: Engineered > Solid waste > Landfill > Unclassified | place...
TAAACAATTTTGCAAAAGTTGCCAATAAAATGATGTGTGTGATTCCAAAGTGAGAGAATAATCGGTATAGAATGGCAGAATATCACACAGAAATTTCTCACATCCTAATAGAAAATGAAGAATGGTGGACTAAAGAATTTGAAAAATGTGGATGGCATATTGTTGAAGAATTTGAGCACTGCTCCGGTTTAAAAGACAACTGGTACTACTGTAAAAACGGTAATCATGTTTTCGTGTTGGAGCATCAGTGAATAAAATAGAATTAGCATCAATGATAAAAAGTAATCGCCCCGATGACTTAAGAGAATGGGCTAATTATTACTTAGCCCTTGGTTATGATAGAATTACTATATATGATAATGAAAGTACGTTTTCTGTCAAAGATTTGTTTGCAGACTATAAAAATATCGAAGTAAGACCAGTAAAAAGCGAACCAAATTTTACTAGTTTTGCTGCATATTTATACACAGAAACTTGCAAAGAAAAAAGGGGGCAAACAGAATGGATGTCCTTCTTTGATAATGACGAATATCTATGGTTAAAAAATAGCAAAAATATTCAAGACGTCTTAGAAAACGATTTTATTGTCTTATGCTTTTATTGGAAATTCATTTCATTGCCACATGTTATTGAAAGTAGAAAATCGACCATAATTGACACGTTCAATTATACGAGTATGAATACCCCGTGTAGCAATCATGTACACGTAAAAAGTATGGTCAATTTGAATAAGTGTGCGGGTGTTATTTGGGATAGTGTTCATTTGCCAGTTGCAGATGGAAGAATGTCTGGTCACACGACAAATGGTGTGTGCATAAATTTTGAACATACTCCAATTACTGACAATTTTTATAATAATCAAAGCGCAATATTATATCATTATTTTTATCAATCTTATGAAGATTGGCTGTTTAAAACAGAAAAGAATCCAGATTATAAATGTAGTCGGGAAGATTTTGAATCATACATTGTTGGAAAATATAATATTTTAGATAATAATATTATTGACAAAAAGAAGGAGTTAGGCATATGATTGGTCAAATCGACAAAAGAATTAAATATACTTTGAAATCTGATTATTTTGAAAAGGTTGACGGGTTTACCAAGGCATATATATTAGGTTTTATATTTTCCGATGGCAACATGAGAAATAAAATAAAACACATAGGAATAAAAATAACGGATACAGATTTATTGGAATCAATAAAAGATGAACTTGGATATAATGGGAAATTATCTGAGGAGATAAGGGAACCAAAATATAAAAATATTAAAAAACTTACAATTTGTAACGCACAAATGTATAATGATTTAATAAATCTGGGATGCTTGCCAAATAAAACATATAATAATAGATTCCCCGATCTTGATTCTAAATATGTCCCCGCATTTATACATGGATTTTTTGATGGAAATGGAAGTATATATGTCGGCGCAGACAAAAGAAACGGCTCTTTAATAGGAGAAATGGTAATATGTTCAACAACATCTTTTTGCGAAAAATTAAAAGAATATTTTGATTCTATAAAAATACACTCAGTTTTATTCAGAGATAGCAATCACGACGAAAGAATTGGCAAAATAAGAATAAGAAGAATGGATGATTTATTTAATTTTTATAATTTACTTTATAAGATAGAATATGAAAATCCAATCTTTCTAAAAAGAAAATATAATAAATTTTCTAAATATATTCAAATGCAATTTGGAGAAAATTATGTTATCGACATCGCTTAGCGGAAATATGGGAGATCACCTTATCCGTTATACAATTTGTCGTACTGTGGCAGAAAAAAACGGATATCAGTTCGGCATAAATCCAACAACAAGTCATGATTATTATGGTGGGAAACCCCAAATATGGTTTTTAAAAGGAATTGATTATGGAGAGCCAAACAACACTCCATATGGACAATTGCCTCCAGAGACAGATGGCGTGTGGACTGAAAAAAGAGAAATATATCCAGACCACGCTTACCATCCTTTTCAACCAGACATTTTTGATGTAGACCCCAATACAAAATTAGAAATATATTGTGGGCAGGACGCTCACTATTTGGACAAAAATAAGGTTACAAAATGGTTGGAAATAAAAGAAGATGTTGCCAAAGAATGTCAAAAAACATTAGATGATAACCACATTGAATTAGACGATGATATTTGTATTATCTCTTGTCGTGGCGGAGAATACAGGGGAATACCTGGACTTTTCTTACCCAAAAGTTATTGGGAAAATGCTATGAAATTTATGCTAAAGAGAAATCCGAAAATGAAATTCATTGCGTTTACTGAAGACCCAGAATTTTATAAAACATGGTTTGACTTTCCCGTTGTACATTTTAGTTATTATTGTGATTATTATGCCATACATAATTGTAAAAATATTATTATTGCTAATAGTGGATTTAATATATTTCCATTATGGACTAGCGATAAAAATCCATATGTATTAGCTCCTAAATATTGGGCAATTCATAATACAAGCAATGGGTTATGGGCAAATAGCGATATGGAATCTTGGGGATTCAATTTTATGGATAGAGAAGGAGTGGTTAATGAAGCGTGATTGTGGCATATATAAAATTGAAAATATTATTGATGGAAAAATGTATATAGGAGGAACGACAAATTTAAACAAAAGAGAAAAGGATCATTTTAATTGTTTAAGAAAAAACAAACATAAAAATCGCAATTTACAAATGGCTTTCAATGAATGCGGAGAAGAAAATTTTAAATTTATCATTATTTTATATTGTGAGTCAGACAAATTATATATATATGAGCAAAAATTTGTAAATGAATATAAAAATCTAAATATGTTATATAATATATTTTTAGACGATGTGAAAAGTCCAAAGAATGTAACTCCTACAAATGAAACTAAAGAAAAATTGTCTAGAAATCATGCAAATGTAAAAGGAGAAAATAGCGGAACATGGGGATTATTGGGCAAGAATAATCCAAATTACGGAAGAAAAAATACTCCAGAGACTATAGAGATGATGAGGAAGATAAAAATGGGAAAAAATAATCCAAATTATGGGAAGCGAGGAGAAAACTCTCCCAATTATGGCATACATCCAACACAAGAAACAAAAACAAAAATTTCTATTACCACCAAAAGAAATTATTATAAAAGACCATTAATTTTTGATTGTTTTTTATTTTTTCAAGAATTAGATATTTTAGAAATTCGTTTAAATGAATTATATGATATTGTCGATTATTTTATTATACATGAGAGTCGAAAAACACATTCGGGAAAAGAAAAAGAACTTGTATATGAAAAAAATAAAGATAGATTTAAGAAGTTTTGGCCCAAAATTATTTATAGAGTTATAGAAGATACTCCAGATAATTTCTTGAATTTGGAAAAAAACGATGATTTTGATGAATTGCACAATTTAGTTATAGATAGAGTTAATAATGCATATTGGTTCCCAAAAGATGTGCCTAGTTATGGCAGAGATACATTTGAAAAAGAGTCATTAATAAGGAGCCTTGGATATTGCCAGCCACAAGATATAATAATTTTATCAGATTGCGATGAAATACCCAGGGCTAACGCAGTAAAACAAATTATAGAAGATTATGATGACGATGAAATATTTCATTTAGAAGAAAAATTTTTTTGGTATTCCGCCGATATACAAAAAACAGATGAAATATGGTATGGAAGCATTATTACATCTTTTAAAAGATTTAAAGAAAATAGCTTTTGTGAAATGAGAACATATAAAAAGGGGAATTTTATAAATAACGCTGGGTGGCATCTAAGTTACATGAATGGGATTGACGCTATAAAAACAAAAATTGAAAGTTTTGGAGAACAATCGCTCAATCTTCCGCAAATTAAGGATAATATTGTTGATAATGTAGAAAATTGTTTAACCAATGGACATGATTTATTTTTCAGACCAGCTAAGTTTGAACTTGTTCCTATTGCATACGAAACACATCCAAAATATTTAGTCGAGCATCAAGAAGAATTTAAAGATATGATAAAATCAATACCTTGACAAAAATTAATACTTGTGATATAAATATAAACAAATAAGATAAGACGGAGTTAAATAAATTTGAGGTTCTGGCGAGATATGGAGGGGTTTGGGGGGGGTGGGCTACGGCAAGGTCAGGCCCGGTACGGTAAGATCTGGCAAGGTGAGGTAGGGTATGGCTAGGTATAATAAGGTATGGAAAATATTATTTGAGGATAATTAATCGTGAAATTAGAAAATATGTTCGATGAGGCATATGTGATTAACTTAAATAGGCGATCAGATCGCCTTGCTGCTTGTGAAGATGCATGGTATAAATTAAATTTTTATCCAAAAAGATTCCCTGCTATTGAGAATGAAAATCCAGCAGCAGGATGTTATTTGTCTCATTTAGAAATATTAAAACGAGCAAGAGACGCCAATAGCAATGTGCTGATTTTTGAAGATGATATTGAAATTATTAATTTTGAAGGAAATTTAATTGAAAGAATAATGGACGAATTATGTGATCTGGATTGGTGTCTTTGGTACGGTGCTGGTAATATTTTAAAACCGTTTTATCAAGTTACAGATCATTTAGCTAGGTTAAATCATTGCCAGAGTACAGTTTTTTATGGTGTTAATAAGAAATATCTATCTTTTATTATAGATATAATAGAAAAAAATCATACATTCATAGACGTTATTTTTGCAGAGGGAGTTATACCACAATTGCCGTGTTTTATTAGTATTCCAATGATTGGAATCCAAAGAACAGATTACAGCGATATAGAGAAAAGAATAATGACATATGATATTCCACTTGAAAGATATAATAAATTTTTAATTAAAAAAGAATTTAAACCAAAATGATTACTATTATATTCTCTAAAAACAGGAGTTTACAATTAGATTTATTGTTAAATTCTATTAAAGAAAATAATAATGAAAATTTAAATATTCATGTTCTATATACATATTCAGATGAGCAGCATGAAAAATCTTATGAGATATTAGCAAAAGAACATCCTGAAGCAACATTCCATAAGGAAATTAATTTTAAACAGGATTTATTAGATTTAATTTCGCAAGAAGAATATATTCTATTTATATGTGATGATGCAATTGTGACTAATGAATTTAACATTAATGAAATTATTGAATTATTAAATTATTATCCAGAAGCAGTAGGCTTTAGTTTAAGACTTGGCGCGAACACCAATTATTGTTACAGCTTGAACCGTAACCAAAATATGCCGCCAAGCATAAAATTAAAAGATAATATTCTTATGTTTAGTTGGGTTGGTTCTGAAGCAGATTATGGGTATCCTCTGGAAATCAGTTCTTCAATCTATAAAACAAGAGATATATTACCGACAATTGCAAATATGGAAAGTAATAATCCCAATAAACTTGAGTGGCATATGTCTAAATGTGCCGGCATGTTTCATCAGATGAAACCTTTATTATTATGCTATGAAGAGAGCGCTTGTTTTTGCAATCCAATTAATAAAACAAATCCTTCTAATAATAGAAGTTCTACCAATCCCAATTTTGATGCTGACTTGCTCTTGACAAATTACTTAAAAGGTGGTAGAATAAAATATTCTAGCTTCAAAAATTTTGTATCTAACGCTTGTCATCAAGAACTGCCAATTGAGATAGAATATAAGGAGAAATAATGGACGACGATAATAGGGCAACATTTATTCTGATTGTTCAAGACAATGTAAAAACAATTGATAATGTAATGGAATATCTTATTGAAGATTTTATGGAAAATGACGAATTGATTGTAGTATTAAATAATAGTACAGATTCAAGCGAATCTAAAATTGATAAGCATCTTCTAAAATTGCCAAATACTAATACTAAGTTTCTTATTGCTAATTCTAGCCCAGTCAAAGAATTTAACATAGGGGAAGCCTTAGAAGTTGGTAAAGAAAATTCTAGTAATAGTTTGAATTTTATTGTATATGGAACAGAGTATGCTCCTGTGGAATGGACAAAGGATGAGTAGAGATAACAATAAAAGATATGTGAATATTGCTGCCCCGCTCATATCTATTATTACGCCAACATGGAATCGTCCGCACTGGCTTGCGATAACGTTAAGATCGTTGATCAATCAAACATATCCCAATTGGGAATGTATTGTTCAAAATGATTTTGGTGAAGATGTAGAATATGTAATAAAAGGATTCAACGATTCTCGCATAAAATACTTTATTAATGATAGGAACGTTGGGCTTTCTCAAACGCGTAATAACGCCATAAAAAACTCTTCAGGTGATTACCTAATTTATTTAGATGATGATGATTGGCTATATAATGAAACTTTAGAATTTCGATTAGGAAGAATAAAAAAACTAAACGTAGATGTTGTTTATTCAAGAGTATTACGTTCTTATTATGAAAAAATTGGAAATCAATATCAGCTAAAGGGAAGCGATCTTTACTGGAACAGCATGTATAATCCAGACCTTATATTAATACAAAATATTTCTCCAGTAAATGGAGTAATGTCATCAAGAAGAGCCAATGAATTTGCTGGAGAGTTCGATATTTCACTTTCCACATCGGAAGATTGGTCTCACTGGGTAGAAATGTCTAGAAGATATGATTTCCACGAAACGAAAATTATTGATTGCGAATGCTCTTATCGACTAGATCTAAGTCAAATGACAGGCGTAAGAACCGGATATACAGATCATTTGCCCTATTTATATAAAAAGTGGCGAGAATATGCAAAGGACAAAAATTTTGTAATAGAGCATCAAAATAGTGCTTTAAAAGCAAGAAATTTAAATCCAGAAGATTACGGACTTTAGAATTAGCATAAAAGTAATCCTCCATAAAAAGGAACTGATTGTAGAATACGCATTATTATCTGATGAAGAAGCCATAAAAAGATGGGAGAATAAGCATTCAGAAAGCGCCGATCAGGATTAATAAAAACCTTTTATTAGTTTTAGTTGACTTGCCCAGAAGAAGGAGAAGAAGAATGTTAACAATAAGAATAATTGGAACAGATGGAAACGAATCAGTCATAGAAGCAAGAAGTGTATTTATGAATAATTGGAAGCAATCAAAAACTATGCCGCAATTAGTTTATTATTTTGTACCGGGAGAATCAACAGCGAGAGACGTAAGAGAAGGCGATGTTTATGTCATGAACGAAAATGGAAAAACAATAGCAGATTATCATTTACGTCCGCTAAAGTAAATAATAATTAATCATTGGGCAAGTCGATTAAACTTAATAAAATGCAAGTTTTATATAAAAAGGAGAAATAAAAATGAGATATATTCAAAATTTAGGCAGAAAATATGTAGAAATAAATGGTAATAAAATTACCTTTACTATTCAGGATGGAATAATTTCTGATGTTGGAGAAAACGGTATTCAGCCAATGGATATGATTCTTATTTTAAGAGAATTATTTGATGCTATTGGCAAAGATTTTTTTTGTAGAGAAAACAATTTGACCATTACTCATTTAGACGAAGCATATAATTGGCAAATGCGCCGAACCCATGAAAGAGAATTGGGTGGAGTAGAAGGTAAAGAAAGTGCATAAAACTTGATTCTATCATAAAATTATAAAAAGGAGAAATAAAATGTACGAAAACGGTGTTTTAATTAGTAAACTGATCTCGGAATTAGAAAATTTAAAAATTGAATATGGGGACATTGAAGTTGTGCTTCCACAGACTATTGATGAAAAAGATGGAAGCGAGACTGATTATAATGCTCATGTCTCAATTGTTGAAGTCGATGAAAATGATCTGGGAGAAGCTGTTGTAAAAATTTATTAGCATAAAGTTAAGAATTTTATGTAAGGAAAATATATTATGCCTCTAATGTGTAAAAATTGTTATGAACAATATAATATAAAGCGTAGATCGAAATTGTTTTGTAAAAAATGTGGATGCGAATTAGTAGAAATTGACGAAAATTTTATTGAGGCAATTATTTTATTAAATAAAAAAGGATATTATACCTGCTTTTGTTGTTCTGGACATCCAAATAATAAAGATTGTTATCACGCATATATTAGCTTCGAAGATGGTTTGATTCTCCCAAATTTACCCAGCAAATATATGTATGATAAAGATAGATGGCCAGACATAAATTTTTTAAAACATAATTGTGATGGCTATGCAATTAGAATTGAGTTTGAAGAAAAAGAAAATTTAATAAAATTACAAAAAGAAATATTGATAAGCGCAATAAATGTTTTAGAATGGGCAGAAAAATTGCCACATAGAAAGGAGACACAAAATAAGTGAAGTTGATTTCAATTTTTGCCGATGAGCCTCATGAATATAATTGCAGTGCTCATAACATAGTTAATCCAACAAACGCAATTAATAAAACTGGAATTCATACAGCAGAATATATTCAAATAAAAGAATTTATTACCAATTCTCCAGAAACACAAAAAAAATGTATGGAAGCAGATGCAATTATATTTGAAAGAAATTTTTTTCAAGATGCCGTTTTAGTTCTTACACAATATTATTTGTGGGGACAAACTATTATTGGTATCTGGGATGATGCCTACAACTTAATGCACAAAAAGAACCCGGCTTACCCGTTTTGGGAACACGGCGAGGTCGTTGGCGTAGATGAAAAAGGTATCCAGCATAAAGCCTATCTGAAAGTAAAGCCATTAACTCAGATGAAAATAGCTGTTGGCATGTTAAAAGGTGCACAAGTAGTTTCTGATAAATTAGTCGAATCTTGGTCTCCATATGTTACTTGCTATAAAATTCATAATCATTTGGTTATTGATAGATATAAAAATGCAAAAGAACCGTTGTTCCCCCATGATGGAATTTGGATAGGATGGAGCGGCTCTCAATCTCATAGAGATTCTTTCGAATCTTCGGGTATTTTAAGAGCATACCGTAAAATTTTAAATAAATATCCAAATGTAAAAATATTAATTGCCGGAGATAAAACGATATTTGATTCACTAGATGTACCCAATGATAGAAAAATGTTTTGTGGATATGTCCCGGAAGAACAATATCCCGCACTTATAAAAAGTTTTGATATTTATACCATCCCGCTAACTGGGGAATATGATCTTTGCCGGAGTCAAATTAAGCCTGTAGAATGTTGCGCATTAAAAGTCCCGTGGATAGCAACTGATTATCCTAATTATACACATCTTAAAGAGTATGGGAACTTTACAGAAAACGGCAAGGACAATTGGGAATATGCCATATCTAGCGCCATTGATAATCTTTCGCAACTAAGAGAAAAGTCCGAAGAAATAGCATATCCCTTTGCATTAACACAAGATATTGATCTGCATGTGCAAGAGCGCATTGATTTATATCAAAAATTAATAGACGGCCCCTATAGATATTAATGGAGTTAAAATGAAATATATTATAAATAGAATTATTATGCTAATAGTATGGATATCCCAAAAAGTAGCAATACAAAAATTAAAAATAAAAAAAATAAAAAATAAAAAAATCACATACTATAAAAATAAAAACTTTAAAGAAGAAGTATGGCTAGATGATAATTTAAATCCGCATTTTTTAAGTACCCAGTTTAAAGGAATAAACATTGATTTCGGTGATAGTTTAGCGTTTGGCTTATCCGAAGAAAACATATTGTATAAAAATGAAAAAGAGATTGAAAAAATATATAACCAGATAAGCGAAATCAATAAAAAGATGAACAATCATAAACTTCCCTTTAGTATAAAAATTGAAAGGCCAAAGAAATGATAATTTCAATTGATGTAGATGAGGTTTGTGCAGAATTAGTCGATGTGTGGATTGAAAAATATAATAAAGATTATAGCGATAATTTAACTAAATTTAATTTATCCCACTGGGGAATACACAATATTATAAAGCCAGAATGCGGAAATAAAATTTATGATTATATTGAAGATGGCTCGATTTATGACGAGGTAAAGCCCGTTGAAGGATCTCTCTGGGGGATCGAATCTTTAAAAAGTATGGGATATAGAATTATTTATGCAACAACCAGTCCTTTATTATCTGCCGGAAAGAAATTTACCTGGTTAAAAGATAATGGCTTTATAAAAAAAGAAGAAGATTATATTGAATTAAAAGATAAGTCATTGCTCCGTTCAGATTATTTAATTGATGATAATGAGCAAAATATTCGTTCTTTTCTTGGCATCGGCTATATATTTACAAGGCCATGGAATATAAATTACAAAGGACTGCACAGAGTTAATAACTGGGCAGAAATTGTTGACATGTTCACAATAATAAAACATAGAGTAAATTAGGAGAACAATGATTTGTATTTTGGGATGTTCTGCTTCGGGCAAATCAACAATAGAAGAAGAATTAACAAAGTATGGATATAGTAAAATTATATCATATACAACTAGACCAATTAGAGAGGGAGAAGAAAACCATAAGAATTATCATTTTATTACTAAAGAAAAGTTTATAGAATTAAAAGAGGATAATTTCTTTGGCGAATCAACTCAATATAATTCTTGGTTTTATGGAATTGCGAAGGAAGATATGCGAAGTGATGCCGTAGCCGTTATAGAATCGTTTGGATTTCGCCAAATACAAAAATTAGCAGAGGGGGAGGGGTTTAAAATTACATCATTTTTTATTGATGCCCCAGAAAGAGTTAGATTAAAAAGAATGGTAGATCGTGGAGATAACTTAATGGAAATTTTTAGAAGAATTTTCTCCGATCAAGGAGTTTTTCAAGGGGTAGAAGAAGAAGCCACATATGTTATCAATAATGATAGACCCTTACAAGAAACTATTGAAGAAATTATTACAATATTAAATAAATAAATGGAGATAAATTGACAAAAAGTTCAACCGATTTTAAATTAAGTGATAATTTCATAGAAAAATATAAAACAAAAATACCACCATTTGGATATAATGGCTTGGGCGAGCTGATATTTATGCGTACTTATAGCAGAATAAAAGATAATGGAAAAAATGAATTATGGTGGGAAACTATTAGGCGCGTAGTTGAGGGAATATATAATATTCAAAAAGAGCATATTGACCATGGAAATCTTGGCTGGAATGCTATGAAAGCACAAAAAAGTGCTCAAGAAATGTATGATCTTATTTTTAATATTAAATTTCTCCCCAGTGGAAGAGCATTATGGGCATTGGGAAGCGATGTAATTACTAAGAAGCGATTAGCAGAAGCACTATACAATTGCTCTTTTATTTCAACTGAAAATATTAAAGACGACCCTTCGCTGCCATTTAGATATGCGATGGACATGCTCATGTGCGGTGTTGGAGTAGGTTTTGATGTTAGGGGCGCAGAAACAATTGTTATAAAAAAGCAATCAGAAAAAACAGAAAATTATATCATTCCTGATAGCCGTGAAGGATGGGTAGAATCTGTTGGAAAAATTATTCTATCGTTCTTTGGGCATCCAGCGCCAATTCTAGATTATTCTATTATCAGGCCAGAAGGAACTCCGATTAAGATATTTGGTGGAATTTCTGCCGGAGAAAAACCTTTAAGAGATTTACACAATTCTATTATAAATATATTATCATTATGCGAAAATAAAGAAATATCTCAGAGAAATATTGTTGATATTTTTAATTTGATTGGCAAAGCTGTTGTCGCCGGAAACGTTCGAAGGAGTGCCGAAGTTGCTCTTGGGTTTGAAAATGATGAATTTTTAAATTTAAAAAATTACGCCATTAATCCAGAAAGAGAATCTTTTGGATGGGCATCTAACAATTCTGTTATGGCAGAACTTGGCTCTGACTACAATAAAATAGCAGAAAGAATTAAAGATAATGCAGAACCAGGCTTAGTATGGATTCAAAATTTACGTAGGTTCGGAAGAATGCGAGAGTTAGAAGCTGACAATAAAGATTTTAGAATTATGGGTGGAAACCCATGCCTTGAAATTGGACTGGAATCATCAGAATTATGCAACTTATCTGAAGTATTTCCAGACAGAAACAATACTAAAGAAGAATTCATAAGAACATTGAAATATGCATATTTATTTGCAAAATCTATTACGCTTATAGA
>Ga0172381_10006187_pt1 | contig 12024 bp, 24 predicted proteins | sample Leawel6488metaG_FD_119754 | JGI IMG/M metagenome (GOLD analysis project Ga0172381, IMG submission 119754) | Leachate microbial communities from a municipal landfill in Southern Ontario, Canada - Leachate well 64-88 metaG | ecosystem: Engineered > Solid waste > Landfill > Unclassified | place...
CAAATATAAGTCCGCCAACGACGAGAACATATTCTGGTAAATATTTAGCAAAATATGCAATTCCCGCAATTAAAATAGATATTAAAAGCAACGCAACTTGAGATACAAATGCACTGTATTTCTTATTGATGTATTTATCAAACAATTTTTTTAATCCTTGTACTAATAAAATAGCAATTACACTACTTCCCCCGATAAATGATATAATGTCCATGATTTTTTTATATTTACATTAAATTTCGACTTTTTATAGTCGACCTTTTAAATTTTAATTTCTTGCCAAGTATGTCCTCCCAATGTTCCGTTATATTGTTCAATAACTTCAAATTTCGTTCCAACTGAAAGAGTTTTTATTAATTTTCCATTTGGGGCATCTCTAAGATTAAGACGAGATATAATTATGTTATTTTTAATAGTATTTGGGACATCATTGGCTACCCATCCAATCAATGAATTATCAATATCAATAATTTCTTCATCAACTGTAAATACCCACGCTTCATTTATTGCGTAATTTTTGGGCATCTTAAAATCATCTTTACCATTATGATATTCTGGCATACTATCATGACAAAGATAATTCTGCATATCAAATCCATTTATAACTATTCCATGCCCTCCAGTTGGTTCCCCTGACAACGGCATACGAACAACTTCTCCTTTCCAACCATTGTTGCTAAGAGTAACCGCCGCCAATACCGCATGATATAAAAATATTGCAGTTTCCAGCTGGGATTGGTCGTTTGGATTGATTATTTTTTTATATTCTTTTATTTTCCTTATTTTCCCAGTTGTGGTTTTGATACCAATATTTTTAGCAACTGTTAAAACTGCTTTTAAAGTTGTTCCATTAAGATTAGGAATACCATCTATTTTTTTACATTCTTTGTATAACCAAATATAATCACAATCTTCAAAAATATCTTGCATACGACTTGCAGTTTGCCGTAATCCACTGGCCCCACACGCGACACAAGCATATTGAGATTCTGAATTGTTTAATTGATTTATTTCTGTCAATTGAAAAGGAGCCGGACATTTTTCTGGACGAGAAATTATTTTAGATATTTCTCCAGAAACAAGACGGTCTTGTTCTTCGATTGGACTTGGGATACAAGCATTTAATTGAGATATATCCATATTTTTAATTACAACTTTTACAATTTTTTTTAATATTTTCTTTATTGTTTGTATATTTTTTAAAAGTGTTTAAAAGTTTTTGAGGTGTGGAAAATCCGGCCTTCCCAAAATTTTCAAGAATTGAAATAAACTCAGTGCTGGAAAGAAAAGTTAAACAAACATATTCTGCCGTTAACACCCATGTAGTTATGCCCATGCACTTATCTACAAGATGCCCCGCACTTACAATCATTCCATAAACAACCATTTTAAATGCAGAACGAAGTGCTTTTTTACTTTCTATTTGCTCGCCTGTGGTTTTGGCAACTGCGATTGCAGAAACAAAATCAAACAATATTAAAATCAACAAGCCAGCCAATATTTCCCAACTATTCACATTAAACAAAAATCCGAATATCAACACGAAATAAGAAATCATCAATTTTAAATCTATACAATTTTTAAAAGAATCAAATACACACAAAATATGTTCTAAATATACATTCATTTTTTTACATTTTTTAAGAAAAAACGCCAACGATATGTTATTTAACATCTCGTTGACCAAGATTTGGGCATTGCCCATTAAATTTACGATTGTGCATACAACTTCTATATGCCTGTTTAGAATGAACTACTTTTTTATGTTTGATGCAAAAATATTCTTTTTCAGAAAAAAACATTTTCTCACCTCACATCTAAGTTTAACTTTTTTTTCTGTTAAAGAATTTCCGTTTAGACCACATGTATATTCCGTTTCAATTCCTCCGCATCGGATAAGCACATGTACACAAGCCGTCTGCATTGATTATCTTCGCAAACTTTTGCGGTGTGTCTTGGAATAACACAATTATTATCAAGACACCAAGGAACTTTCATTTTCTACCTCCCTTAATACCTTTATTCTTTCGAGATTTTGGTCTATTTCATCGATACCTCTCTCAAAAAATTTTCTTTGATTTTTTAAAGAAGTTTCAATCCCCTCCCAATATTCTTTATTCATAACTACCCCCTCACATCGTCATTATTCTTCCGTCAGGTAATTCCATTCTTGTTTCCAGACAACGGCAGATTCTGATTCTACATTTATCTTCCGCTGTTTTATCAGGAACTTTTTTTTCGTGATGATTACAGAACCATACTAATCTCATTGATACCCCTCCAATGCTGGCCTTGTATCTGGTTTAATTCCCATGATACTATTGAGTTGTTCTGCGATTTGGCGAGTGCCTTCCTCATCTAAACAGATAGTTGTTTGTGTTCTTTTTTTATCTGAATAGAGAGTTAATAATACGACGGGTTCGTCTATTGCGATATGAATACCGATTATATCGGCTTCTAACGCTTTGTATTTTTCTCTTCCTTTCAATTCAGTTTCCATTAAGAACCAACTCCTATCTTTCTAAGGTATTCACATGGCTGCCCATTGTTTTTATACAGACATCTTTGTTCTACATACCAATTTTTTATTGTTAAAAAATTGTTAGATGAACATTGCCATATATAATCCATGTTGCCTCCTTTAGCAAATGCCCACTCCGTCGAACTCTTCTTCCTCTTCTTTCTTTATATCTTCTTTAACATCTAACATATTCTTCCTCCTTTTTATATACTACTTGCACCATAGTTGGCGGGTAGTATACAAATTCATTTCCTTTTGCTTGGTTACATTTTTCGCAAAGGACTTGAATATTTTCTATAAAACTAGAACCTCCATCCTGAACAGAGATAATATGATCCCTAGTCAATTTGATTTCTGGTTCCCGTCTTCCGCAGCAGGGGCATGTGTAATTGTACATTCTTTTCATCAATTCAAATGCTTCCCTACTATGACTTCCGTATTCGATACGCCTATGCCTATGTACTGGCTTTTTGCCAGACATATCAGATGATTTAGCGTGGTGCGCCATTTTTAATCATCTCCTCGTTTAAAAAGAACATTTTGTTACTATTATTATACACATAAAAAGGAAGTCTACAAAATAGAACTTCCTTTATTATATCACATATAAAAATATGTGCAATTATATTTTGTATAATTTTCGGTCTTTAAATTCCTCGCGCTTTCCATTGTTGAATTGTTGCACTGGCCTCAAATATCCAACCACTCTAGAAAATTGAAGGGTATCTTTTCCGCATTGCGGGCATTGCAATTGTTCGCCATTTAGATAACCATGTTCTGAACAAATTGAAAATGTTGGAGTTAAAGAAATATACGGCATTTTAAATTTTGTAAAAACTTTTTTAATCAAAGATTTTACACTTTCTATATCAGAAAGACGTTCCCCAACATAAATATGAATAACACTACCGCCTGTATATAAAGATGTTATTTCTTCTTGAAGTTTCATTGCTTCAAAAACATCGTCCGTATAATTTACTGGAAGTTGCGTTGAATTTGTGTAATATGGAGTTTCTTTTGACCCCGATGTAATGATATTTGGATATTTTTCTTTGTCATTTAATGCTAATCTATACGCCGTTGATTCCGCTGGAGTTTGCTCTAAATTATATAAGTTTTCGGTTTCTTTCTGATATGCTATAAGAGTTTCTCTCATAAAATTCATAACTTCCAATGTAAACGCAACCCCTTCTTTTGTTCCAACATCTTTACCTATAAAATTTATCAATGATTCATTCATACCAACCAATCCAATAGTTGAAAAATGATTTGAAAAATATTTACCAGACTGTTTTTTAGTTTCTGATAGATAATATTTAGTATATGGATACAGCCCTTTATCTGCCATTTTTTCAATAACTTTACGTTTCATTTCCAAACTATTTTTAGCAATATCCATCATTTTTTTCAATCTATCAAAATATTCTTCTTTTGTTTTTGACAAATATCCAATACGAGGCATGTTTATCGTCACTACGCCAATACTGCCTGTTTTATCTCCAGATCCAAATAATCCACCACCTCCTCGGTTTTTTAATTGATCTTTACGAATGGACAAACGGCAGCACATACTTAATACATCATTTGGATCCATATCCGAATTGATATAATTTGCAAAATAACATACTCCGTATTTTGCATTAGCCTCCCACATTGGTATAAGAGCTGGATTCTCCCAGTCAAACGACTTTGTAATATTTATAGTTGGAATGGGAAATGTAAAAATTTGTTTTGTTGCGTCTCCCTCTGCCATTGTTTCAAAAAATGCTTTGTTAAACATATCCATTTCTTTCTGAAATTCTGAATATGTTTTATCTTGCAGTTTCCCGCCAATTAAAACTGGTCTTTTAGCATAAACAGAAGATGGATTTAAATCTAAAGTAACATTGCTGAAGGCAGCCTGAAATCCAGTACGAGTAGAAACAACCATATTAAACATAAACTCCTGCAAAGATTGTTTTACTTCTTCATATGATAATTTATCATAATAAATAAACGGTGCTAAAAGAGTATCAAAATTTGAAAATGCCACAGCTCCCATACAGTTGCCGCACCACGATATTCTTTTATTTCTTCTTGTTAAAATAGTTCCATTTTTAGTTTCAACACAATATACTTTTCCAGAATAATTTAAAATTTCTATTTTTTTTATTCTTCTGCTTCTTGTAATATGTTTATAAATATTATACCAATGAAATGTTTTATCACCAACAACTTTTGTTTTTTTAGTTATTGTTCCTGTTGTTCCCATCATTATATATAATTTTAAAAAATCTTCTGCTAACCTAAAAGATTTAGTATAATAATTTTGATGATAATCTCTTTCTGATGTATCCCCATCCCCAAGCATTGCATAATAATAAAAAATATTAATTTGTCTTTCTGATAAATCAAAAATAAAATCAGGAATAAATCTTTTTGATGAATCGCCAAACTGAGATAAATAAGAATATAATTGTTTATCACTTATTGTAAAAACAATAGTTCCATTTTTTCTTTTTGATTCTCGCACACTTCTATCAAAATATTTAGCGATATCATTAAAAATTTCTCTAAATTCTTTGACATATTTTTTCTGAGAAGCATTTATAATATATTCTATTCTTGGTATGCCTCGTCTTTTATCTTCATCTTTTCTAATATAACAACCGCCTTCAGAAATATAAATTCCCAAAAATCTAAGCCACAAATCCATTGGTATTTCTTTTTCTTCTTTAACACTAAATTTATTTTTAATCTTTGTTAAAATATTAACTGCTGGAATTTTAAAAGTGTTTTGCTCTTTCCCTTCCCATTTCCACCTATTTGGAATAAAATTAGTGTTTTTATTAACTTCCGAAGCTTTAACGAATTTTAATTTAAAATCGCGGGTTCCGTTATGACGCGGATCGTATTGTTGCACTAAAACAGAGTGATTAGGAGTAACCAAAAGATTAACATTTTCTGAAAACAAATTAAACATTTCTCCTGTGTAATCTTTTTCTATATATCTTTCTGGATTTAAAAATTCTAATTTATTGTTAGTTAAATTTAGTGTCGCAACTTTTTCAGTTTTATCTAAATCTTTAAATAATTTCCACCCTTTGTTTGTAAATATTTCAGTATCATCAGAATAACACTCACCTGACATACTGTAGATAAAATTAACAGCTTGGCCAAGAGCCGCCCTAAAATGTTTAGCAGGAGATGCCTCCACTTTTCCAGGCACACCTCGAAATCCTTTTAACAACAAGTCATATAATGACCATCCTTGGCAATAACATGCGATTCCATTTAAATCATGAATATGTAAATCACCATTTTCATTAGCATCTTTTATTTCTTTAGGATATATTTTATTTAACCAATATTTTTTACTTAAATAAGAATATCCATAATGATTCAACCCTTGCAACGAGAAAGTAGTATTAGCATTTTCATTTACTTCCCAATCGGAATTATCCAGATAGGAGTCAATCATCTTTATGCTCTCATTTTTAATTTCAATTTCCTCTCTCAATCGCCTCTGATTTTCACGATAAAGGATAAATTGTTTGGCTTCTTTGATATATCCTTTCTCGATAAGAGTGTTTTCGACAACATCCTGAATAGTTTCAATAGACAATGGCGCGGAATTTTCATCAGTGGGAACATTTATAACAGAAATAACAGTTGTTAAAATAGAATCATCATATTGTTTTTCACCGATTGCTTCTATTGCTTTTTTAATTGCATTTTCTATTTTTTTAGAATCAAAATCTACTACTTCTCCGTTTCTTTTTTTTATTTTGGTTATCATTTTATTAAACTTAATTGATTAGATACTTCGGATATTCTTTTTTCTGCGATAGAAATATATTCTGGATTTAATTCAATACCGATATAATTTCTACCTAATTTTTTAGCAACTACTCCTGTTGTTCCTGAACCAAAGAAAGGATCAAGAACTACCCCGCCAGAAAATCCAGCATCACATCCGCACTTTTCATATCCTATAAATTTAGAAATTTTTTCTTTGTAAATATCACCAGTATCGTTTCTATCATTATTTCCAGTATGCCCGAATTTTCTCGGTCGTTGAATTTCTGAATCTATCCTTTCGTATTTTTTTACCATTGGTTTTCCACATTTATTACAAACAAATTCTGGGCATCCAGCAAGAATTGGTGTTTGACATAATTCTTCGCAGTAGGTGGCAAAATGTGCTTCTTTAAATGGTTTGGGGTTTATTTTCCAAACACATCTTTTATTTCTTTTATCATAATTATTAGTTTTTAAACCATTCATATGCGACCTTCCTGGTGTGCTATTCAACTTTCCAATATCCCTGTTTCTAACATTATTGTCTTTTGTTACCGTTGGTTCTTTAACTGCCTCGGCATCAAAAAAATACTTCTTATTTTTTACAAAAAATAAAACTTCCTCAAAATCAACAGTAAATCTGTCAGTAACGCTGGCTGGCATACAACTTGGCTTATACCAAATGATTTTATTTCTTAATATCCATCCTCGGTTTGTCATTTCTATTGAAAATCTTGCTGGAATTTGTAATAAACATTTTTCAGGAATATCTTGTTTTTGTTTTTTAAATGTTGATTGAACTGCTTTTTTATGTATTTTGGTTTCTGTGTTTCCTGTTTTCTGATTAGAATAAGAATCTCCCATATTTACAAAACAAGTGCCGGTTGGTTTTAGAACTCTTTTTACTTCGTCAAAAATATTACACAATTTATCAATATATTCCTGATATGTCGATTCTAATCCAATTTGTTTATCAACTCGTTTAGCTCCACATTTATAACAATATTCTTTATTAAATCTTGATATATGAGAACCAGCTTGAGGATTTTTCGGGTCTTGTTCATAATCTGGTATTTTATGATCGCAATTTACATCATTGCCTCCTTCCCAATTTGCTGTTCCGTAATCTCTAAGCGAAAAATATGGGGGGCTTGTCATTACAGAATCAATATAATTATCTTCAAATGTTTTTAAAACTTCTAAAGAATCGCCTTGATATATTTTATTTGTTTCCATTGATTTCTGATATATTATAATATATTTTAATTCCTAAATTTTTGGCTAATTTAACTTCTGCGTCAGCTCCTTTACTACCTCCTTCTAATCTTAGCACTGCCTCGCAAAAAGGAAGAAACGCATTATCTAACTTTATCCAATCTTCGTAGGGGCGAGGAAAATATAAATGCTGAAAATGAGTTAGATGTGGAATAAACGGAATGTGTCCCATATCCATCAATTTATTTGCAACTTCCATAACTTTTCTAACATTTTGTGCAACATCTCCATTTGTATATGGTGCGGCAATATAGATTTTCATATGACTAATTATATATTATTTGTTTTGGTAAATTTAGTCCATGTGTTACCCATATTGAATGAAATGGACTGCCCCCAACTTTTTCACCATTCATCATCTTTGGAGTAATATAATTTATTCGTTTTTCAGGAATAACAATTTGTATATCCAAATCTTTAAATAATCTTTTTGCTTCCACCCCTCCAATATGTTCAAGCCGACATAAAAATACAAATGGTTTTTTTAATTGTGTTGCTCTTTTAAAAAACTTTTTATTTCCATTGAAAGGAGGATTTGTTATAAAAATATCCCAATTTTCCGGCTCTTCTATCAAACAATCAATTTTTTTATTTCCAACTACATTTAATCCATATGATTGTAATTCTTTCGCCAGATGTCCTAATCCATAACACGCTTCCCAATATATTTTATCTTTTGGTAAAAATTCAATAATTGATAATATCGCTTCGGGCGGGGTATACATATCATTAAAATTGTGAAGTTTCGGATATTCTTTCATTTTTTAGGGAAATAAAAAACACCCCAGCTCTACGAGATGTTTCTTATTAATTATTTATCACACTTAAAACAAACTTCTCCGCCGTCTTTCCAAGTACAAGCACCATATATTGGTTTATGACATTTAGAACAAAGAGGATACTCGTAAATATCTATTTTTAATTGTTTACATAATGATTTGAACTCATTAACACTGCCCCAAAAATTTAAAAAGTTGGGTGTTAATTGCGGGGCTTTGTCTTTATATGACATATCTATATAATTTGCTATTCCTAATTCATTTCCCGAAATGACACCCACGCATGCGTCCATTTGTCCTGTGACACTATCAGAATATGGGTTATATATATCTTGTTTAAGAGGAACTCTAATAACTAAAAATCCATTTTCTGTGGTGATTTTCATTTTAATATAATATTAACCCAATACCATACCCCCGAAATAAAGAAAAAACTCCATAACAAAATTCCTAAATAACACAATAAAATCAAAAAATTATCTTTACTCATATTCTTCTACCACCCATTCTGCTCCGCATGCAGTTAAAGACGGGTGTTTTCCTTTTTTAACTTCTTTTTTACATTCCGCACACATAAACTTATCAATAACATACTGCCAAGCTTCTAATTCAGTTAAATATCCTTCTCTATCCCATTCGTAAGGAATAGAACTTGCTGATATTTTAATAGATTTGAACATATTTTTATATATTTAATCCCAATTCCAAGGATTTGCAGTTTCTAACTTCAATGCCCGCGAATTTTCTTCTAACCCATATGTTTTTCTTTTAGATTTTGCTTCTTCTTTTACCTTCTTACCGACTTTTATTTTAGAATATAATGGTTTATTACGATCTTTATAAGTTCGGCTCATATTTTTTTAATTTATAACCTCCCGATATATATTTTTTTCTGGAATATCACAATTTATTACATATTTATTCTCAAACTCACTAAAATATAAGGAAAATTGCCCGCCATTGCTAGTACAATCATTCCTTTCATCAGAAACTAAGATTTTTTCTGTTTTGTATTCTGTCTTTTTATTAATATTTCCTATTTGATATCCAAATGTAAATACACACAACGTTAAAAATAATTTTAAAAGAGATTTAATCAATTGTTTTGTTTGTGTTTTCATATTTTTCGGGGTGTGTTATTTTTTTATTCCATTCTTGATTTACGTAATCTGCTTGACAGTGCAAACATAATCTATTCCCTTCTTTTTCTACATCTAATAATTTGCCACATTTTTCACAATTCATATTTTATTTTTTATTATAGCAATTATAAATATCATTAATACTAATAATAGAAATAACAACCCAATTAAACAAGAAAAAATCAATGGCGACAAAACCCAAAACCAAGACCAATTTATATACCCAGTTAACTTTAATCCCACAAATAAAATTGTTAAAAGGCCAAAAAATCCGATACCGTTTGAAGAAGTTGTTGTAGTAGACATAATAATTTATTCTTGATTATTTTTTATTGATTATTAACCAGAGGTTAGCCACTGCTTCTTCTTTAGTATCGTAATGAGATGACCGCATCGTCTGACATTCTAACAGTATTTTAATTCTCGTAAATCCTTTAACTTTATATAAAATTTTTAACACTGCAAAGCATAATGTTTTGTGCCAAGACATTTCTTTATTAAAAAAATATGATGTACAAAATCTACCATATTTGTCTCTTTCAAATCCTTTAAATTCACTTCCACATTCAGAAATTAATTCCTCCAAAGTTGGATCATAAACAAAACTATCACTTTCCGACAAAGAAAACGCATCGTCTCCTCTAAGATCTATATATTCATAATCTCCAGAGTATTCAGAATATCCCGCAAATTTAGACCCGCCCTCTTCCCAACAATACGGCTCTCGTTGTGGAAATCCTGCTTCTTTTAATTTTTTAGCTAACTCATATTTCATAGTTTTTTAATTTCTCAGAGCGAGAAACAATTCTGCCACTTGTTTTTTGCTCATACTTCCTACTAAGTGTTGCGATTTATTTATCGCTCTGAAAAATCTATAATATATTCTTATATATTCATTATAGCACCAATTATATATGTTTGCAAATATTGATATATAATCTTATATTCCCAATACAAGGAGTATTAAAAACAAAATAAAAACTCCAACTGCCCCCCAAAATGCAATAGAAACAACTGCGTTTACATACCAATTATTGGACATATTTTTAATCATCACATTCACTGTCTTCGCAAGATTCGGCATCGTTGTCTTTTTGAAAAAGGCAATCGCCGTCCAATACACAATCTTCGCATCCTTTACCTTTGTACATATTTTTTTAATTTCGTTATCTATTATTTTATCACAACAATGAGTACCGCTTCGCTTTCCACATCCTGAACATTTAAAAGACATCATCAATTTATCTCCTTCGTAAAAAGCATCGGGGCGACCATAATTCCAGTTTAACAAATGAGCAATTTTATGCAATATTTTTTTCATGTTTTTATAACTGATAAATCTATATAAGCATATACACCAATATATATTGCAAATGTCATTCTTTGATGTGGTTTTTTTGTTACGTTATTAGTTATATTTTTATAATGATATTCGTTTTCATGAGGATATTTACATATCGCCATTTCTATTCTATGCGCCAATGTTTCTGGTTCCACACAGTCTTCTATCCAAGGAACTGCAATTAAATCCAAATCTCTAGTCAATGAACCATGCACTCCAATTGCATATCCACTTTTTCGAGCAATTTCTCTAATTGTTGGAATAATTGATAAATATAATCTTTTTAACCCACGTTTATTTTTTATCGTACTCCATATTTTTTTCATTTTTGTTTATTATTTTTGAGAAAGTATTTATGAATCTATTAAAATCCCAACCTTCTTTTTCACATTCATCCATCATTATCAAAATTTCTTTTTCTCGGCGCAATCTTCCTTCTTCAAACGCTTCCGCAAAATTAATATAATTTTCTTCGTAATAATCTTCCAAAATATCATAAACATTTTCTCCATCTTCTTTTTCAATATCATTCAATGCTCGACGCATATCACAAAGCCATTGTTTTTTATCAAACTTAATCCAATTTTCAAATATTATTTGTTTCATTTTTTTATTGTGCTTCTGTTTCCCCTATTTCATACCCAACCGCAAATCCTTCGTCATATGCTTCTTCTAATGCGTTTTCTAAATCTTCATAATTTTCATTATCAAGAGAAAGATTATATTTTTTTACAAAATAGTCCCAATTGTTTTTCATTTTTTTATACTTTTTTTAATCCATTTATGACTTATTGTTTTTATATTTCCACAGTATTTGCATTTTTTATAAGTGAAAGTTTGTTCCCATTCTTCTCCTATTGGAAAAATCGGTTCTCTTTCTGTTGTAAAAAACCCTTTTTCACTCATAACAATTCCAGTTTCTTTTTTATTTTTTACCATAACTCTTTAAAATATTTATATAACCTAGAATAATACAATTGATATTTGTTTTTTGGAGTAGATAGTTCTTTTAATCGCAATCCTTTTATAATATCATTTCTAAATTCTTCTTTCATTTGTTTGATAAAAGATTTAGGAATTTTTATATATCCTAATTTTTCTCCATTTATATAACTAACAAACTCTTCATCACTTAATAATACTACCCATTCATTTTTCATTTTTAGTTTCAATTAAAATTTCAGC
>Ga0172381_10006188_pt1 | contig 12023 bp, 24 predicted proteins | sample Leawel6488metaG_FD_119754 | JGI IMG/M metagenome (GOLD analysis project Ga0172381, IMG submission 119754) | Leachate microbial communities from a municipal landfill in Southern Ontario, Canada - Leachate well 64-88 metaG | ecosystem: Engineered > Solid waste > Landfill > Unclassified | place...
CATGAGCACGAGCCACTCGCGGGCGATCCAGTCGGGCTCGGGAGTGGCGGGGATTCGATCTGTGGCGGTCGTCATGCTTGGTTCCCTTCGGTTGTGGCGGCGGCGGTGATCCGCCGGGCCTCTTCCTGTAGTGCTGTGATGTCGCGCGGGTCGGGCCCTGGCGGTGATGTGGGGCGCGGCCAGCGCTGGAGGATGTAGCCGAGCGCACGCCGGGTTAGGAGCTCTTCGGCGATGCGCTGGGCGAGCGCGTAGGATGTGGCGCCGACGACGCCGGCGACGATGCAGGCGCGCCAGTTCACGTTACGAACCCTCGCGCGCGGATCAGGCTATCGGCGGCGGCTTCGATCGCGGCACGGTCGGGCCGCCGGCAATGCGACAGTGCGAAATCGGCGACGTCGGCGGCGAGCCGCACAAGGTCGGCGAGCTCCAGGGTCACCGGGCGCGCGTCGGGCAACGCGGGCAGTGGTTCCACGATCGCGTCGGCGGGCAGTGGTTCCACGATCCGCGACCATGTGCCGTCGCGGTTGGTGAAGATCGCGCCGGGGCCTACTTCGTCGGCGGGGATGCGGAAGCCGAGCTCAGCTAGGACGGCTACGGCGTCGTCGTCGCGGGTTAGTGGCGCGTGTGCGCGCCACTCGTCACCGTTGCGCAGCTCTACGCGGCCGGGCCCGTACCGGGTCGCTAGGACTGCGATCCGGTGGCCGTCGTAGACGGCCACGTAACCTGTCGGACTCGTTGCCATGCCTAGCCTCTCTCGTGATCGGTCGCACCGCACGCGGCACAGAATCCGTCGCGCGCGTAGGTGCGGGGGTCTTGCCCGTGGGCCTGCAGCCATGGGCAGATGACAACGGCGTAGTCGGTCATGTGACGGCCCTCTCTCTCGCTATCTGTCGCGGGCATGCTACACCCTGCCGGCGGTGGGCTGGGGCTTTTTGGTTAGGTAGGTCTGCCGGAGTGTCTCGCCGGCTTGGTCGCCGTGGTCAGCTAGTGCGTTGCGGGCTTCGGGGCTGGTGGCGACGACATCGGCGGCGCCTAGGGCTAGGTCTTGCTCGGTGCGCGGGTCGTGTAGCTGGGCGGCCTGGAAGATCAGGTAACGGCCGCATCGGGCGCGGCGGGCGATAATCACACCGTCGTCAAGCCACGCGACAGCCTCTAGCATCGCGCGCGTGATGATCGTCAACGGTCGGCCGGCTAGGTTCGTCATGGTGTGCTCGCCTCACTCTGCGATGATCTCAACGTCTCGGATGTCGTCGGCGCTGCCGCGTGACCCGGTGCCTTTGGCTCCCATCTGCGAGGCGAGCCAGTCGGTAACGCTGCCGTACTTGCGGACGCCGGCGCGCACTTGTGCGCTGGTGTACCCGCCGCGGGCGCCGACGTCGGTCCAGAACGGCGCGCCGCGTCCGGTCGGGCGGGTGAGCTTGACGCGGAACCTGACCCGGTGCTGACCGCGGCCGGCGGAAGTCACCGCGGCCATGAAGTCGCCGGTGCTGGTGCCGGTGTCCTGCTGCCAGCCCATGCGGCCGCTAGCGGTACGGAACAGGCGCCGGCCTTCGCCGACGATCGCGGTTTCTGCGGGGCGCCGGGATGGGGCCTCAGCGATGGCTGGGGCCCTCACGCGGGCGATCTGCCCGGAAGCGGCGCGCCGCCGGGGGACCGCGGCGCGCACGCTTCCAGTGCTCATCAGCTCGGCCACGTTAGTGGCGAGGTTGCGGCCGGGTTTGGCACCGCGGGCGACCTTGCGCACGTAGTCCCCGGAGCTGGCGCCCAGGGTGCCGGCGAGCTGGTCCCACGTTAGGCCGGTGCGGGCTTTGAGCTCGGCCAGGGTGCGCCCGATGTCAGTCATCTGGACCTAGCCACCGGTAGAGCGTCGCCCGGTGCACACCGGCGCGAGCGGCTATCGCCGACATCGGCAGGCCGGCGCGGATTGCCCGCGCGATCGCGTCGCGCCGGTAGGCGTTCCACTCCGCTACGCCTTGCCGGTAGCGGTCGATCTCTTCGGCGAGCACGTCGAGCGGGTCGGGTTGCTCGGTCATCATTCGGCGCCGGGCAAGTTGTAGAGGATGTCCGCCAGGGTGGTCCCGTGCATCCGACAGACCGGGGTGCCCAGGATGATCGCCACGGCCCGGTCGGGCTGTGGGATGTGAGCGCCGGCGGTGTCACCATCAGCGGCCATCGCGGCGGCCTCGTTGTCTAGCTCGATCTTGCACAGTGAGCAGGGCATCGGCGGGAGGTCGCCGGAGGTCATCGCGGACATCAGCGAAGCGAGGCCAGCCATCTAGTCGCATCCTTTCGGGCAGGTGGGCCCGGTGGCTTCAGCCAACCGGGTGAGACGGTCACGGGCGGCGGCGGTGGGTTCCCAGGCGACAGGGCCGCACAGGTGACCTTTCACCCGCAGGCGGCCCGGTTTGCCGTCGTCATAGTCGGCCCACTGCGGGCGGCGCGTGGTGATCAGGGAGTCTCCATAGATGCCGAGCACGTCACCGGGTGGGGTGGAAAGGACACCCTGCCGGCGGCCGCCGGCGCCGGGGGTGTCTAGGATGCGTAGGTGCGCGCGGCCCCACACCTGGGAGGACCACTCAGGGTGGCGCATCGCGGCGGCCCGGTCGGATGTGACCGGGGACCGGCGACGCCACAGCACGCCGCCGACGTCCAGGCGCTCGGGTGGGCCCCATCCGTCGCCGGCGGGCGGGGTCATGGGTGAGGCAGTCACGGTGACCTCATCGCGGCCGGTGCTGTGCCATGAGCCGATCGCGTGGAGCAGGATCGCCCGCACCGCGCGGCCGGCCATCACAGCCGACGCCAGCGGTAGCGGGTCATCCGGTGGTAGGGCGAGGTCACGGGCGCGGATCAGTCGGTCGGTCCAGGTGTCCAACGGGCGGCCGGCAGAAAAGGCGATCGCCTCATGGAATCGAACCTCCCAACCAGCAGAGACCGCTAGATGGACTTCGGCGGCGTCGGCCCAACCGGTGCCAGCGGGCGGGGTTTGCCAAGTGCCGTCGTCGTCCTTAGCCATCAGGAGGCCGGTCGGGCCCCAAGCAGCGGCCCACCAGTGCGGGGCGGTCCAGGTGACCCGGTAGCGGGCGCGGGCGTAAGGGTTGGCCTGGTAGTGGGCCTCAGCCTGGGAACCGGTGAGCATGTGCGCCGGTCCTGAGCCGAGGCCGCGGGTCAGGGCCGCGTAGGACCACCTGGCATCGACCACCCACACCGCCGGCACCACCTTGGAGGTCGGGCGGCGTAGCTCTATGCGGTGCTGGGGTGAGGTTGACCTGATCAGCTCTTGCGTGTCGTCCGGTAGCGGGTCGGGCACGTCCCCGCCGGCGGTGCGTAGCCACAGGTCTAGGCCGGTCGCACCGGGTGAGCGCAGCAGTGGCGGCGACTCCTGGCGGAACGCGGCCGCGAGCACGCCGCCCAGGGTGGCCCAGGCGCGCGCGGCGTCGGCCGGGCTGTAGGTGCCCTCACCGAACCACTCAGCCGCGCGGCGTACCTCGACAGTGGCGCCGGTGGCGCTGTGACGGTAACGGCCGGTCGGCGTCTCGTGGTCCAGCCAGTGCCGGCCGTGCTCCCAACCATCGGCGGTGGCTAGCAGCCACTCGCGCGGGATCGGGTCACCGGTGAGCATCACGCGGGAATGGTCGGCGCTGCCGCGGGCAAACTCCAGCACGTGAGCCAGTCGCAACGGCTCGCCGGCCGCTAGGCGGATCATCCGCCGCCACGTGATCATGTCCTCAACTCCGGCACCGGTGGCCGGGTCTAGCCATAGGGTCGGGGTCGGTTTCACGTGCAACATCGGCGACAGCTTCATCGGGTGCGCCTGCCTCTCTTGACCATCAGCGCCGCGGCGAGCTCTTGCCGGTGCGCGGCCGCCATCGGGTCGGGCCGGCCTGCGCTGAGCTGGGCCACTGCAATGGTCACGGACGCGCGCCCGTCAGGCCGGCACCGGTGACCGATCCGCCACCGGGCGACGGCGTAGGAATCCAGCAGCCACGGCGACAGCGCCGCACAGTCTGAGCACACATAGCGGGAACCGGGCGGATGAGCCATGACGGAACCTCCCGAGGGTGTAACGGCGATGCGACATCATGGCGTGTTTGATGTTGCGGTGTCTAGTGCGCGCTAGGGTGTGGCGCGTGATCGGTCCCGGGCGTGCTCAAGAGTGACCCGGCGGCGGGGCCGGGACCGGTCACCCTTCGAGGGAGAGAGGACACATGCTCACACCGGAAGAGGCCGCCGAGCTGGAGCGGCTCCAGGCTAAGGCCGCCGAACAGGACACCGGGACGGTTGCCGAGGCAGTCGCCGAAGCGGCCGGCGAGACGGCCGGCGAGGTAGGCGCGGCAGTCGCCGAAGCCGTCGCCGACGTCGCCGAGACGGTCGCCGATGTCGTCGCCGATGTCGTCAACGAGGCGCGCGAGGATGAAGCCGAACGGCTCGCCGACGAAGCCGACGCGGCGCGGCTAGAGGCAGCGGTAGCCGAAATGCGAGCCGAGGCAGTGCAGGACGACGCGGCCGCGGCCACCGTGGCCGCCGCCGAAGCCGTCGCCGACGTCGCCGAGACGGTCGCCGTCGAAACGCTCCAAGAGGTCCCGGCCGTCGCGGCCGGCGAAGAGCTCGCGGCCGGCGAAGAGCTCGCGGCCGACTCGCAGCCGGTGGAGGCCGGGCCGCGCGTGCATCCGTACTTCCGCAGGGTCGGCCGTCAGCGCAGACAGTGACGAAGGGATGATTGCTCATGGTTGACACGACGACGAACGGCGCGCTACCGGCGCCGGAGCTACCGCCGGACACGGCACCGACCGAGCGGCCGCGACGGGCGGCGGCTACCAAGGACAAGCCGGCCAAGGACAAGCCGCCGCGGGCCCGGCGTGCGCCGGCCGCGCGGATCGACATCGCCAAGGGCATGACCGAGCTCTACGTGCTGGGCGGGGGCGGCCTCTACATGGTGCCGACGCCGCCGGCGGCCGGTGGTGAAGGCGCGACGATCGCCCAGGTGGTCGGCGCGGCCGTCATCGAGCAGGCCGACGCCTGCGGTAACGCTTGGGCCAACTACGCCAAGAGCAACGCGCGCGCGCGCCGGGCGCTGGAGCGGTTCCTCCAGCTCACGGCGGGCGGTGTCCTGTTCGGAGCTCACGCGCCGATCATCCTTGCCGCTATGGTCGCTACGGGCGCGATGCCGCCCGATCTTGTGCAGCAGCTCGCCGGCAAGCTCGCGGCCGCGCTGACCAAGCCGGCCGAAGAGCCCACGGGATGATTGAGCACGAGCTCCCGCTAACACCGTGGCCGGTGTTCCTGGCGTCGCTACGGTGGCGCCAGGCTGAGCACGTAACGGTCATCGGGCCCACGGGGACCGGTAAGACCACGCTCATGCGTGCGCTGATGCCGATCAGGTATCGGGCGGGGGCGGCGGTGGCGGTGCTCGCCACCAAGACCAAGGATGACAACCTAGCGCGGTGGGCCCGTGAGGACGGGCTGACGATCACCCGCAAGTGGCCGCCTAGGCCGCCGCGCTGGTGGCAGGTCCCGCCCGATCATGTGGCAGCCGATGGGCGGGTGGTCCCGTGGGAGCACCGCGTCATGGTGTGGCCGCTCCCGCCGAAGGGGTCGCTTTTGGCTGAGATCGCACCCGCTCAGGCTGACATGTTGCGGCGGGCGGCCGCCGATATGTTCTGGGCCGGCCACTGGTGCGTCGTCGCTGAGGAGCTCCTCTACTTGTGCGATGACCTGGGGATGGCTAAGGACCTACGGGCGCTGTGGACGCAGGGCCGGTCTGCGGGGGTGACCTTGGTAGGTGGGGTGCAGCGGCCGCGCGATATCCCGCTCTACGCCTACTCCCAAGCCTCGCACTTGTTCATGTTCGCCCACACTGATGACGAAGACCTAGACCGGCTGTCCGGCATCGGCGGGATGGACTCTAAGCGACTCGCCGCACAGGTGCGGACGTTGCCCGAGCATCACGTGCTATATGTGTCAACGCGGGAGCGTCGGGCCCTTCGGACCCTGGCGCCGTATCACCTAGGAAGAGGCGGGCAATGAAGCAGCAGGCGATAACGGTCGGCGTGGTTGAGTTCCTCAACGTCGCCGCCTACGTGCTGATCTTCACCTTCCTATGGCGCGCCGGCGTGGCAGTCCTCGCGGACACGCCACTAGGCCGCGGCATGGCGGCGGTGAGTCCCTGACCCGATCGGGTCGCATCAGATCGAAGCCGGGTCAGGAAAGAAGAGGCGGGCATGTTGCCAGCTACCAAGGAGAAGCCGGCGGGAGATCAGAAGGCCGCACAGCGGACGATCCTCCCCAACAGCTTCGTCAAGGCTTCGACGCGGACCGTCGAACCGTTCTACGACACCACCACGGCGCTAGGTGCGGCCGCGATCACCCTCCAGCCAATCGACGTACCGGCGACGGGGTGGCTCCGTCATATCGTCCTCGATGTGGACGGGAGCGGGTTTGCCGGCATGGCCTACCTCGCCGATGGGCCGTGGTCAGCCATCCAGCAGATCATGTTCACCGACACCAACGGGCAGCCGGTCGTTCTGCTGTCCGGGTTCGATCTGCGGCTAGCCTGCATGATGGGCGGTTACGCGGCGTTTGGTGACCCCGCCGCCTATCCCGGCTACGCGGCCGGCGCGGCGGCGTTCAGTTTCCAGCTCCGCATACCGCTGGAGATCGTCCAGCGCAACGCGCTGGGGGCTCTGCCGAACGCCAACGCGGCGATGAGCTACAAGGTGCACATCACGCTTGCGCCGATGGCTTCCATCTTCGTGGCGCCGCCGGCCGCGTGTAACGTGCGGGTGCAGGCTCACGTTGAATCGCGGCCACAGCCGCCGCCGGCGTCTGAGCTTGACGGGTCGCCGAACATGACGACGCCGCCGGCGTCCGGCACTACGCAGAACTGGTCGAGCTACACCGCGCCGGTGGTCGTCGGGGCCAACACAATCCGCCTGCCGCGGGTCGGTAACACCATTCGGAACCTGATCTTTGTCAACCGGGACGCGGCCGGGGCTCGCACCGACGCGGGTCTACCGACACAGATCGGGCTCTTCCTCGACGGGTCGCAAGTCGTGCGGCAGTCGATGGCCTACGGCCGGATGCGCCTATACGAGCTGTACGGGTACGGGGTCGCCGACCGGCCGGCCGGCGTCGATCTCCTGACGTCCTACACAGACGATTTCGACGGGACGCCGGGTGAAGAGCTCGGGGAGTACTGGCTCCTGACGTCGGGAGCGACACGGCTGGAGGTCCAGGGCATCTGGACAGCGCCCGGGTCGCTGACCGTGATCACCAACGACATCCTGGCGCACGCTGAGTCTGGCGGCGCCGGGCAGACGCTGGGCAACTGATCATGGGACGGTTCCGGGAGTGGATCAGTGAGGACGACGACGTGCGGATGGCCTGGTCGATCGTGATCGGTGCCGTTGCGTGGTTGGTGTTCGTCGGCTGGTACTTCCACCAGGACTAGAGCCAACCCTCCAGCAGCTCGCCGGCCGGGCGACGAAGGGCACGACCGGCCGGCGAGCACCCAACACAAAGGCAAGATCGAAGATCGGAGAGTGACATGTTCGGACTCGACACGAAGTCGGTACTCATCGGGGCGGCGGTTGGTTACCTCGTGCTGCCGGTGATCACCGTCAAGATTCAGGGGCTCATGGCAGGCCGGGCTGACAAGGCCGCGTGATGACTACTGAACGGCAACGGGTGGGCCTGCCGGCGATGAGCACCGCACAGGCGGTCGTGGTGTGCTTCGTGGCGGTGTTGGTAGTGGTCCTGGTGTTGGGCCTGGTCTACCTCACCGGCACAGAGGCGCTCCAGTGGCTTAGCGGGCTGTTCGCGCTGTCCGCTACCGGCGTCAGCTCAGCCGTTGCCGTTCAGGTTCGCCGCACCAACCGAGGCGTGGCCGCTGTCCAGCAGCAGACGAACGGCGGCCTAGATCTACGGATGCGCGCCGCGGTTGAGAGCGTGCTCAGCGAGACGGGCCTAATCGACAGGAGGGACTAGCGGGCATGGGTTGGGCAGGGTTCCTATTGGTCGGGGTCGGGGCTGTGGCCGTGTGGGCGGGGTTCACCGGTGAGGACTTGATCCCAACGCTCGGTCGCATCATGCGCAATGAACCGCTACCGAAGGGCCAGCGATGAACGAGAGGCAGGCTAAGACGTTGGTAATCGTCGGCACCAGTGGCGCGGCGATGCTCGCCAGTGCTGAGGCGATCGCCACCGGCCGGCCGCCTAGCGTCAGGATCGGCGTCGGCGCGGTCGTTGCCGGGTCGGTCCTGTACGCGCTCGCTGGGTTCATCCCACCGGTGGCCGGGGGGCTGGCGTTAGTGATGCTCACCGGGTCTGTGTTGACGAACGGGGCCACAGTCGCGGCCATCTTGCAGCGGGCGACCGGCCGGGCTCGATAACAGGGAGAGGGAGACATGCAGGTTAACGACATTTGGGGCCTGGCTGGGGCAATGATCACGGTCACGTTGGTTACCACGATCGTGAAGCACCCGCAGTCGGTCGGGATCATCAAGGCCGCCGGTCAGACGTGGATCGGCTCGCTTCGCGCCGTTCAGGGGCTCTAGTGGGCTGGCGGCCGGCTACCAGGCCGGCAGAGCAGCCGCCACCGGCGCCGTGGGGCACCCTGGCGCACGCGCGCCAGGTCGGGCGGATGGGTGGGTCGGGCATGGTCGCGCCGGCCGCCCAGCTCCAGCCGTACGGCGGGCGAGTGGGGTACACCGCGCCGCAGGAGATCGCACAGGGTTACGTGGTGATCCCGAAGCTGCCGCCGGACTCGATCTACGCGGACCGGCCGCTACGCGGTGGGGTGTATTCCTTCCCAGCGCTGAATGAGTACGTGCCGCGGCCGCGGTTCCGTGAGGACAGCCCGGCCGGTCAGGTGCGGGTCATGGCACACCAGCAGCCGGCCGCGCCGCGCGACAGTGAGCGGATGCGGGCGACGCGGCTAGTGGCGCCGGTGACCTGGCGTGAAGCGCCGGCCGTGCTCGATCTGTGCTGCCAGACCGGGGTCTGAGCTATGGCTATCAAGCTGCCCGCGTGGCTGAATCGGAAGGTCGCCGGCGCGCCGATGTGGGTTTGGTTGGGTGCTGGGAGCGTCGGCGCGTGGGTCGTCGTGCGCTCCTGGTCCAACAGTGGCGAACCTGAGCCGGCCGCGGACAGCCTGCCGGTGCCCGGTGGTGACGTCCCCGGCTGGACAGAGCCCGACCCGCTGGGGCCGCCGGGTTACGGTGGCGGGGACGGCGTAGACCTGACGGAGCTCATCGAGGCGATCCGGGCGAACACAGCAGCCAAGGCCAAGGCGCCGACGTCGGTAATCCGGGTCGCCAGTCCGGCCGTCAGCGGTGGGAGCGTGAAGAGCTCGGCTGTCACGTCCACGCCGGCGCCGGTGCCGGCACCCAAGACCAAGCCGGCCAAGGTCAAGCCGCCGGCCGCACCCAAGCCGGCACCGTCCACAGCCAAGCCGGCCAAGGTCAAGCCGCCGGCCGCACCCAAGCCGGCCAAGGTCAAGGGGCCAGTCAAGTCCAAGCCGAAGCCGGCGACGATGACCAAGGGCACCGCGAAGATGTCGTCGGGCATTGCGCGGGTGAAGTGATGGGCCGATACCAGCTCGGGGCCACCGTGCCCTATGTGCGCGACGTCGCCGAGACGGTCGGCGCAGAGTTCGACGTCGCCACCATCGGCGGGTGGCGGGCGTCAGCGTTCGACATGCAGGGGCACCCGGCCGGGCTGGCGCTTGATTTCCAGGTGGGCGCCGACAAGGCCAAGGGTGAGGCGATCGCGGCGTATTTCGCGCGGAACGCGGCCCGGCTCCATGTGCGGTACGTGATATGGGATCAGAAGCTCTGGAAGCCGTCCGCGCCGACCTGGCAGATGATGGCGACCAAGGCAGGCACCAAACCGGGTTACGACCCGAACCACAAACGACACGTTCACGTGTCCTTTACTCCCGACGTCGGCGACGGGCGGCGGATGGGCGGCTCGGATGCGCCGAGCGTGCTCGATACGTTCGGCGCGCCACTGGTGGCCCTGCTGTCGCCGGGGGCGTTCGTCGCCGGGGCCCTGCTGTCGGGTGAGCCGATCAAGGCGGTGGCGGCGATGTCGCCGGCGATGATGCTCTCTAGTGCCCTCATGGGCCGCGACACGTGGAAACGGGCGGCCCTGGTGCTCGGAGGGTTCGCCGCTATCGGCGTCGGTGTTGCGATCTTGTCCAAAGACCTGATCGGGCCGGCGTTGTCAACTGCGGCCGGTGTGATGCCGCAGGGCCGGGCCGCTAAGGCTGTCCTAGGTGCTGGGGCGGCCGCCAAGAGTGTCAAGACTCCCGATCTCGGAGGTGCCTAGTGTCCACGAAGGTGGTAGAGCTCGCGGCCGGCCAGTGGTCGGCGGGAGTGGTTCAGGTTGAGGTTACCGACACGTCGCCGGTGATGATCGCCAACGCAGACCCGCGCCGGCGTGAGCTCACCGTGTGGTCTGACTCGTTGCTGTCGGTCGGGGTGCTCTGGCTGGTGCCGAACAGTGGACAGCGCACCGGTGGCATCCGATTGGTCCCCGGCGCCGGGTACTCGTTCCGGCACGGGGCCGCGGTCTACGGGTACGTGACCGGCGGCGCGGCCACGGCTAACGTCGTCAACGAATCCGGAGAGGCTCGGGTGTGCGACTAGATGGGATACATACCAGCACCCGCGCGGGGCGTGCTCTACATCCAAGCGGCCGCTCCGACCCCGCAGGATCGCGTGGCCTGGTGGGACACAGCCACCGGGCAGCTCGCCTATTGGGACGACGCCGGCGCCGCCTACGTACCGGTCGGTGAGTCCGGGCCCGGCAACCGGGACGTCATCCTAGGCCAAGCCGCACCCGGTGGTTATCAGACCGTCGCGATCGGTGACGTGATCGGACAGTCTGGAGCTGAGGCCGTCGTCATCGGCGGCGACGCCCAGGCGCTCATTGGTGACCTGGCCGGCGGGTCGGTCGTGCTCGGCTGGTCAGCCGCCAGCACGGGGGCGGCCGCGGTCGTCGCCGGATATGACGCCGCCGGCACCACAGCCGACGTCGCTGTAGGCTCCAACGTCACCGCCGCCGGCACCTACTCTGCAGCGGTCGGCGTCGGCGCCGCCACGGGACCGCTAGCAAGCCACGCGGCGGCCCTAGGGCCCTACGCCGTCGCCAACGGTTACGCCGCCGTCGCGGTCGGCGACTACGCCGAGGCGCACGGAGACCAGGCCGTAGCGCTCGGCCAACAGGCAGTCGCTACCGGGGCCAACTCCACAGCCCTAGGACGCCAAGCTGAGGCCGTCGAAGCCGAAGCTATCGCCATCGGCTACGGCGCGGCCACATCTGCCGGAGCTACCGGCGCGATCGCCCTAGGCCAATACGCGATCGGCGCCGGCGCCGAGTGTCTCGCGGTCGGGGTCTACGCCGAAGTCGGCGCCGGAACCACCGAATCAGCCGCTATCGGACCGCTGGCCTACGTCGAAGGCACCCAAGCGACAGCGGTCGGCGGCGCCACTAACGCGACCGGCAACAATGGGCTCGCCGCCGGCTGGGGAGCATCCGCCGATATCGACGGCGCGACAGCGGTCGGGTCGGCAACACAGATCACCACGGCCGGCGCAACGGACGCGACAGCGGTCGGCCACAGCGCTCGCGCCCAAGCAGTAGACGCGACAGCGGTCGGCGCTAGGTCCCAGGCCACCGGAGCACGCTCGATCGTCCTAGGCGTCGGCTACGTCAACGCCACAGCCGACGCCGCGGCGATCGTCGCCCATGATCTAGAGATCTACCGGTCAGATGCGGCGGCCTCTACTCTCATCGTCAAGTCAGCAGACGGCACGCGGTGGCGGGTCGGGGTTGACAACGCCGGCGCGCTCACCATCGCCGCCGCCTAACAGAAGGGAACCACCTATGTGGACGACACCGACCGCACGGCCGGTCATCACCAGCAAGTTCGGGCCGCGCGAGCCGTTCCGAACAGACGCCGGCACCATGTCATCGGCAAACCACGCCGGCACCGACTACCGGGCACCCACCGGGACCTACGTC
>Ga0172381_10006189_pt1 | contig 12023 bp, 38 predicted proteins | sample Leawel6488metaG_FD_119754 | JGI IMG/M metagenome (GOLD analysis project Ga0172381, IMG submission 119754) | Leachate microbial communities from a municipal landfill in Southern Ontario, Canada - Leachate well 64-88 metaG | ecosystem: Engineered > Solid waste > Landfill > Unclassified | place...
CATAACCCAAAAGAATGTAAACACTGCGAGTTTTTAAATAAAGGATGCGTCAAATAAAATGAAAGTAATTTATAAGTATGAAATTAAAGCTGGCTCTAATGAGTTTGAACTTCCGTCAGATGCAAAACCATTAACTGTACAAATGCAAGATAACAAACCGTATATGTGGGTTTTATTAGACCCTGAATCACCGAAAGTTAAACGATACTTCTTCACAATCGGGACAGGTCACATTATTGATAATATCATGCTCAAAGAATATGACCGGAATATCAACTCGTTGGGTGATTATATTGGAACTTTTCAACTAACTGATTTTGCATTGGTCTTCCACCTGTTTGAGATAATTAAATAAAGAGGCAGAACTTAATATGGATGAATTTATAAAAGGCACATGTCCGAATTGTAAAAAACTTGTCGAATTAAATTACGATGATCTAAAAGTAAACTGCAATTCAATGGGTGATTTAATTATTAGGTGTCCAGTATGTAGTAAAGCAACAATAAAATACCACGTTGAATTATCTCAAGGTGAGATTGCACAAATGTTTATCGATAATGACGGTGATATATTTTAAAAAGGGGGATGGTAAATAAAATGGTAGAAAATAATTTTGACTATATGCACAATCAACTACACGCTGGAGATAATATACGATATAATCCTAACGGTAAATTTAGTAATGATAAATTGTGGCATACTAATAGCGAAGGCAAATATTGGTGTGGGAATTGGTATAGTCGAACTCCATCAGAGTTATTAGAAGAATGTACTACTACTATTAGAGACTTGTTACTTAATCACCCTGATTTAATTAATAAAAGGGATGGTAAATAATGAAACAGTTTAAAGTAACCATCGTATCGGGAAATGTTATTGTATTTCGAGATATTATTAAGGCACATGATTCAGGACATGCTATAGGTAGATTGTCTGGAATTTTATCCAGTTACGACAATTTAAAAGTGGAATGTAATATCGTTGAGGATGGTAAGAACAATGGATAAAAATTACGAATGTAAATTACATCAAGAACATATTACTAAACCACCAGACGCAAATCATGGAACACACTTAGCGTTCGGTTGTAAATTATATAAACCTAAAGATAAAACGGCAGAACTTATTGGACAATTAATGCCAACACAATGCTGTATGTGTATCAATTTTGGTATCGTTGAGGATGGTAAATAAAAATGAAGACAACGATGGAAGATTTATACAAGGCCGTATCTAATATAATCAAAGATACCAAAATACTAATTCCTATACCATGTGGTAAAGATGAATTTACTGGTAAAATATGTGAACTTGATAGTGATATTATTGCATTAGAAATACTTCTATATTTAAATAGAAATGGGAATCTTGTAATTGAGGATGGTAAATAAAGATGCCACAAATTGAAGGTTGGTCGAAAGATATAAAAGACAGAATGACATTTAATCCCGATAATGAAACACTAGACGAACTTGTAATGACAGGTGCTAATGTACACTTAGAGCAACTTTCAGATAGTTGTTATATGCTTATACTCGAAAATAAAATACATCGTTGGCACTTAAACATATATTCTAAATCCGGTCGAGCAAAAATAGTCACAACTATTTATGAGGACGGTAAATAAAGATGAAGACAATACCAACATATAAAGTAACTGTTAAACCAATCTATGATAAAGGGACACAACTTTATGCTGGAACTTACGAAGTTATTGCAATATCATGGGTAGAAAAACAAGTTACAGTAAAACGTGCAAGTACGTTTGCTCAATCAGTATTTAATTTTAATGATGTTATTGAATTTAAGAATATTGAGGATTAGGGATGGTAAACAAAAATGAAAGTCACAACTGTATACTGTAAAGTTTGCGACAGACCATTAAAGACCGCACTTGAAACTATGCATGAACTTTGTAAAGACTGTAGAAAACAAGGACTGAAATAAATGCCTAACGAATATATCTACTTGACACTCCCCACAACTAAAGTTGGGGGATTCTCAGAGGTAAATCTGAGCAACGCAAGTGGTAGTTAAATCTAACACCTGTGGCGTGTGCCATCGACGCTACTACAGGAACTTTTGGTTCCTGATACTTGGAGTATATGTTCATAGAACCAGCTATGTCACGATGGGTTTCAAATCCACAATTTATGCACCTAAATTTCCTTCCAACTGGATTAACATGATGCCCACAAACCGGACAGGTATGACTCGTTCCACGCTCATCTATGAGTTTAAAATTTATCCCATACTTTGCTAATTTGTAGGCAACTTGAAATCGTATCCGGTCGAAATTCCACTGGTGCAACTTCTGGTTGACTTTCTTCCTAAAGTCTATGCTGTCTCTAATGTGTGTGGTATCTCCATAAACCACAGTCGAAACATCGTCTCGCTTGCATGTTTCGACAAAATGTCGTGTTATTTTATGTTCTATATCCCTAATTTTATTATCCAATTTCCTTAGTTTGGATTTCTTACTTTTGACAAGTTCGTGTCTACGGTTGCTACCTTTCTTTTTAGTATCAATTTTAGAACTATAATCCGCTTTGATTTTCTCTCTGTATTGTTTAACTGATCTTAATAATCTACCGTTATAAATTGTTCCTTTTCCCCCATCCCATACTGTCAAAGGATGAATTTCACCAGGGTCTACCGCTACGAATTTGTCACCCGATTTGTACTCAATGTCATCAAGTTTAGTCGTTATTTTAAGATAGTATCTACCGTCAAAGACTATCTCAGCATATTGGATTTTAGACAAAGTTTTACCAATCGGAATTGGGATTATAACCTTTAAATTGTTGGCTCCACACGACAAATAAATAAAACCATTTTTGACTCTGATCGCAGATTCTTTAAACGGAACTTCAAAGTATTTATGCGTTTTATGAGGCGGTTTTGCTTTTGGATTAGTTTTAAGATTTGCAAAATAACTTTTCAAAGACGCAAAATATTTCTGAATAACCGCTTGCGTAGTTTGAGAATGGAGTTTATCAGAGGTTATAATTTTCTGCATCTGGTTAGCATCTAACCATAAACCCTTTTTATCATGGACTTTACGGACATACGAGATAGTTTTAGAATAAATTCGACCACATTCACGAGCCAACATATCAAGTTGGTCGGTCTTATCCAATTTAAGAGTTATAGTTCTATAATTTGTTGATATCTTACGCATTTTTATTTAACCGTTTTGACTTCATCACTTTGTAACCAGCACTTGGATTTCCACGTGGAAGTGTACGCCAATAACCGAGTAAAGTTAGTTCATCACGCAACACTCTGTACAATCCTTGCTGGCGTGTCATATGCTTTATAGCTTGCTTTAATTCTACTAGGTCTATCATTTATCTACCACTTGCTAAATGTATTTTACCATGCTATAATTATGGTGTCAAGTCTTTACAAGGAACAATTCATCCCCACAAATAAATTCGGGGTTTTCTTGAATTTTTAGGTAAATCTTGTAGACGGAACGGATGTAAGTAAATGTCAGCGAATAAATTAGTTTATGTTGCAGAATTAAAAACAGGCCGAAGTGATAAATCAACAACGCCGTGGACGCAATGCGTTGATCAAAATGGCGAAGTATGGAACCTATTCCACACAAAGATAAAAGTTGAGCATCAAAAATCTTATCTATTTACGTTCCATATAAACGAAAAAGGTTATAAGGAAATTGAAAATATTACTCCAGTTGTAAACTTATTTGTGCAAAAGGCAATACAGGAAGTAGCATCAAGGAATGATATAAAGCACGACCTATTCATAAGCGTGTCTTACGCAAAAGATATGGTGGTTGGTGGGGTACTTGAACCACAGAACATGTTATCAAAATCAATAGAGATTTACGACTTTATAAACTCTGAGGCCGATAAAATTATGGCTTCTATTCAAGTACTTAAAGTCGATTTAAAAAGTGAGGTAACTAAATGAAACGAAGTGAATTAATTGATTTACTTAGACGCAAAACACCTATACCTGCGGATTACGTTGATGATATGGCCGATTTTATACAACTCAGATTTGGAACTCCAACAGAACTTAACTTGCCCCAAACTTGCGACGGATGTTGGGTTGAATCAAAAAGTTATCTCAAAGATAAATCGCCTTGTATGACTTGCTTTCAAACAGCTAATCCGAATGGCACATTTAATAAAATAGAGGATGATTAATGATACAGAATAGGCCAAAAAAAGTCGCAATTGGAGAACGGAACGGCATAAAGATTTACAAACGGTTAACTGGAAAGACAAAGTTAAAAGCAAAGAAACCTATCAATCAAATGTCTAGTGGAAAGTATAAACAAACAAAAGCAGAACAAAAACTCAAACAGGAACTACTTATTCGATGTAAAGGACTATGCGAAATTTGTGGTAAATTACCAGACTGGCGTGGACTTTCTAAACATGAAAAGGTATTCCGTTCACATGGTGGCGACCCTTTAGACCCTAATAATTGCGTCATGGTTTGCGGAAGTTGTCATTCAAGAAAACATGGTATATTAGAGAAATAGTTGACAAAATAATACTTATATGGTATACTTGTAAGTAAGAATTGGAGTGGATATGGAAATACAAATAAATCAGCTTTATTGCCAAAGATGCGGTTATCACTGGTATCCACGTCAACCGATTGTAAGAACTTGCCCTAAGTGTAAAAGCCCATATTGGGATAAAGCAAGGAATAGATAATGCCAACGATAGGTGATATATTACCGGCAAAAGAACTTGGTTATCTAAATAATACCTATAAATACAAATATATAGAATGTCCAGATTGTCATTCAACTAGATGGGTGGCATTAATAAGAGGATGCGAGAGACGTTTAAGGTGCGGAAAATGTTCCATTAGTTTTAGTAAAAAATTGAACTGGGGCAATAGGCCAATAGCAGATATAAACACTCCACCTTATGTTGGTGAAATTAGACATGGTGAAGAATTAAACAAAACATCCTTTGATCAACATCATGGTAAATATATCTATGTAAAATGTCAGGATTGTGGTATTGAAAGATGGATTACTTATGTGCAATACATAATTCCAGATAAAGCACGGTGTAACGATTGTTCCCACCATCATTTAAGGGGTAAACACAACGGGCAATGGAAAACAGGAAGAACAAAAAATACAGAGGGGTACACTTTAATAAAAATACAACCAGATGATTTCTTTTACTCTATGGCTAGTATCAATGGATACGTAGCTGAACATCGTTTAATAATGGCAAAACATTTAAGAAGATGCTTGCTAAAATGGGAAGTAGTACATCATATTAATGGTATTAGAACTGATAATCGTTTAGAAAATTTAGAATTATTACCCCATAGAAAATACCACATAGTCGATACATTATCAAAAAGTGCAATCGCTACATTGGAAAAGAGAGTCGCATATTTAGAGGTTATTCTTATAAAAAATGGGATAGCTTTTAAAAGATCACGGAAGTATACCACAAACACTAATATAGTCCATAATAAAAAACCAATTGTTAAACAACAACTACAACCTACTTTAATTTGAAATATATATCAATCGAATAAGTATAGTTACAAAATTAGATTAGGAGAACCGAGATGATAAGATTGATTAAGGAACATTGGTTTAATATCATTTGTGTTTTAGTCGCTTGCGGCGGACTTTTATTTCTTGCATTTTATGCAATGCCTATATGGATTGGTAAGATTCCCTTTTAAAATAAGTTAGTGAGGATAAATAGAGTGAAAATTAAAATAGCAGTATTTCGGATGGGTCTAAGTGTAGCGTTTCTAATAGGTGCACTTCTAACAACTTTTGTGAATAAGAGTGATGACTCTAAATATATCGCATCAATAATAGCTGTGAGTACAGGATTTATAATCATGTCTATGGGCTTAACTAATATTACAAATAGTGAGAATACATATAATGGATAGTGAATATGGTCGTGCATTATATCTTATCGTTAATATCACAATAAGTTTTGTAATAGGTTTGATATCATACGGTTTTATAAACCACTTCTATAAAAACGGTCCTATCTATGGTGTTATTATCGGTTTTGTGACATTAGCTATTCTGACTTTTATCTATGAAATTAAAAGTAAACGTGAGGATAAATAAAATGACCTACGCAAAAGTTAATAAGAAAATTAATTTAACAATCGAACCAAACGACTACAATAAATTTGTGATTCTTATTGAAGACGCACTCGCCCATCTTAACGATATCAAAATTAAATGTGAAGAAGATAAAAGTATCGCTGATATTTGGAAAGACGTATTACCATTAAGAGCTAAATATGCTAAAGATTTGCTACAACAAATAACAAACTAATGTGATAATTAAGAAGTGAGGATAAATAGAGATGATAAACTTAATACGAAGAACGTACAGTAAATGGCGTGGGGTCCAAATGGTAGTGACAGGTTCTCTTTGGGCTTTATTTGGTATATTATTTTTGCTAACTCATACATTTGATAGTATTGATAAATTAGATTTAATTCCTACAGCATTTGGATTACTAGGTATGGTTACAGTTTGGTTCGGATTTAACAAAATGTATAAAGAGGTTAAAGATAAATAGAGATGAAGTACACATTTAACGCATGGTCAATTCAATATAAAGAACATCGGAACGATTATTACAGTCAACTAATCAACACTGACTGCGATTTACCTGATACTTCGTATAATAAAAGCATCGTAACGTTTCAGACCAGATGTGATGCTCGAAGTTGTAAACGAGTTCATATCAACAACAAATTTGGTATGCGTCAAACTAAAGTAGTCAAAGTTAGAGTGACAATTGAGGTCGATAGTGAGGACAAATAAGATGTCTATAGAAGAACAACATATGCTAGGTATCGGTCTTATAATACTCGCTGTTTTATACTTCATAGGGATGGTCATAACAGCAATTTATCAAAGTAGCTACTTTTTAATGTGTAGCATCGGCGGTGTAACATCTTGTATCATCGGTATTATTTTATTAAGTAGAAAACAAAAGTGAGGATAGGAAACATAAGTGAAGTATATAGCGATTAAAACAACTTACTATTTATTTGTATCAATCGCATTTGTTGGTATATTAATATTTGGAACTGGACTAATTTGGTCAACTTGGAGAACTAATTTAACAATTCATCATTATATAGTTACTTTTATCGGGTTAGCAATATCATTAATCAGTCTTTGTCTAATACGAATTACCGAACGATTTATGAATGAGGATAAGTAACGTGAAAAAGTCAAACACTAAAACATCTTTATCAGTAGTTTTGCAACATGAGGGTGGTGCAACTATAGACCTTAAATGGTCAGACATTGATAGTGACCATGTTAAGGCAAGCGAACGAATTATGCTAGAAGTTATAACCATTCCTGAATACCGATGGTTGAGAGATTTTGTAACAGACTACCTTATTGGTAAATATTGTGAAAGATGTACCAACGGCGAAAACTTGAGAGAAAAATGTGAATATGAGATAGACATCAATGATCGAAAACCATTCCCTTATTGCTTTGTTGCTAAAGAGGTTAAATAAAATGAACCGACTGAAAAGAATTTTACTTTCGTTTTTAGTATGGTTGATACCTATCTGTGGAATTTATTTTGGAACACAAGTCATTTATCCAAACCATCACATAATCGGAATCATTGTTGGTGTTGTAAGTGTTATAATCCTTTTACCTTTTAGTGGAATCCTACTTGATTCGCTTACCAACGATAGAGTTATATATCTTAATGTCTATAAACCGTGGAAATCTCATTTGGATAATAAATAAAATGGATAGAGAGTTTAAATACATAAAGACTCGCATTTTCAAAGATTATCGAAAATAAAATTGAGGATAAATAAAATGACACTAATTGAATGGTTGATGAATTTTAAAGAGACGACTGATTGCTATAAGTGTGAATACTCTAAAGATCATTGCCCTAATACTCTTATTTGTAAAAAGGATGCTGAACGAATTGTTAAATTCTTAATTAAAAATAAAATAGCAACTAATCTTAAAAATAGTAGTGAGGATAAATAAAGTGGAACCGAGAATAACCAATATTCAAATTATTTATGAGTTTACCAACAAGGATTATCAAACTACATGTGGCGTTTATCTTTTAAAATTTAAAGGGGAACGACATCTATTTATTCGCAATAATCAATCAGTCGGAACAGTCCAACACTTATTAGACAGACCCGCTTCAGAATGTGTAAGTATTATCAGAAATGATATTAAAGAAGAATTTTTTGCAGAACTCAATAAAATTAAAAGTGAGGATAACAATGAAAGAAAGTCATCCGTGGGACAATTGCGATAGTTACAAACATGGTAAATGCACAGAAAGTTGTGACAATTTAGGTGGCAAAAATCCTGATAAACATGTATGTTGCTACAAGTGTAAAATAGAATGTACTGACCGATGTGGATATTATAACCCATTCATAGAATAATTGATCGGAGAATTGTAAAATGCACGATATTGAAAAGTTAAGACAACAAGCAAAATATCTAGGGATTGACAAAATTAATTCGACTACAGAGCCGGGTATAGCATTAGCAAACTACTTATTGAATTTAGAGGATAGAATACGAGCACTTGAAAGTCAAGTCGATAGACATATAAGTAATAATACACATCTAAAGTGAGGCATAAATTAAATGATACATAAAAAGTTAGTTAATCCTTGTACAGTATGCAAGTATTCCTGCCTATTTGAAGTAAGACCGTGTAATACCCTTTCTGATTACTATGCAAAATTAAAAAAATGTAATGAGAAACAATAAAATGAAGCGTATTTTAAAATGGATGGTAGATAAACAAATATTCTTGATATTGGGGTTAGTAATCGGTTTTATAATTTATGAGAAATGGTTCAAGTGAGGTTACAAAATGGAGTATGAATGGTCAAGACTGACCGACAGTTTAAACACGGCAAACCCTGAAACAATCGCCCAATATGTAAAGACTGAACTAGAAATCCGCATCGAAAACGCGCTTGGAATTGGTAAAGAAAACGCACTAAAGATGAAGGATTTAAAGCAAAAACTAGGATTAAAAACTGACCGAACAATCCGGTCAACAATGGAACGTATGAAGCGTCGAACTGAAAAACCTTGCTTAATTTTATCCAGTACAGAAGATGGTTATTGGATAGCGAAAAATTTTGAAGAAGTGGAAATTTGGGCAAACTTAATGGTCAGTTACATAGCAGATATAAGTCATACTGTTAAATGCGTCGTAACCGCAGCCGAAAATAAGTATCATAGACAGTACCAGTTGCCATTATTTTTATAACTAAGTATTGACATTTAACCTATATCATGGTATTATAATAATATGAAGAAAGAAAAGATGGTTAAACGAACACACTATTTCCCGATAGCATTATTAGAGTTACTTAATGACTATTCAGAAAAAGTCGGGATGTCATCATCAGTTATTATAAGAATATCGGTTGCTAAGTATTTATACGACCATCCACTTCCACCATTTACAACTGATAAAAACTTTGAGGTAATGAAATGAAAAATAATTTTCAATTAGTCACATACAAACAACCGTGTAATTTAAAATTTGCCGCAAGATGTTTACCATTGGGATTGACTGCTTATGGTAATACCGAAGATGAGGCATGGAGTAAATTAGAAAGAATGTTCCAAAGTTTAGTAGCTATTACTAAAGAATATTTAACATATCAATTAGTCGAAAGGGATAATCCAAACTTTAAAAATGAGGATTTGAGTAATGATACGTTATAGTGAACTATCTAAATCACAAAAAGTTGTTATTGATAGTATGAGATTGGGTGGTAAATTATATTTAGATTTACGTGATACTCAATTCAAAATTTTAGACGAAAGAGGTTTTTTAATTAAGGTTAAAAATGGTACAGGCAATTCATTGGAATTACGGAACTTCGTACTTAGAACAACGACAGAGGACGATAAAATTTTCTATCAATTAAATCCCGATATAAGTTAAGTACATATCTAATAAAAACGAAGGCGATAGTTTGCTAGTAAGGATTAGGTCGCCCACTTGAACTTTTACAATTTATATTGCCAACCACCTTAATCCGTGAGGACAGGCAGTAGAAGAACGCTCAAAGAAATAACACAAAAAACACGGCAGTCGTGAGCCTGGGTAATAGCTGGCATCCGGGAAGGGCTGAAAGCGGGGATAACCGAGAAGCACATCCGAAAGGACTGCAAGTGTAGGGGAATCCGTTATACCTGCGGATATTTAGAGGGTGGTAAACCCTTTCCGGTGTGGCCTTGAGTGGCCTCAGTATATCGGCGTGCGCTGAAGTAGGGGTGATACCCTTGCCCACCGAGTGACGGAATAATTCAATCAAGGCCGACAGTGTGAGAGCGGTGCAACTTGCAGTGTGATGTTGAAAAATGGACGGTAGGTTATAAACCGATACGTTCAACCGCTCCCACCCGAAACAATTTAAAAGGAGGTATTTTAGTGGGAAAGATAAAGGTATATAGAGTTTCTAACGGCGGTGGCGGAACTGCATTGATCGTTAAATCTCTCGCTGAAATTCCCAGCGTATTGAGTGAAGACGAAATAGAATATGGAGAAAAAATAACTATTTCAGCCGAAGAAATGGACAAAACAGACTTTGATAATTTACCTGAATGGGATGGTTTTAACAACTTAGCTTGATTCTGCGCTTAGTGCGAGTAGGAAAATATATCTTTCAAACTGAGCGCAGTTTTGAGGGCCGGGGGAGTGTTTTAGCGCACGTTATTAGATAGTAAGATAGCTATCCAGAAAGTACGTGATTAGTAAGTCTGTCGATACCAACCCGCTTCCCCGGCCATATTTAACAGGAGAGAAGATGGAAATTAGTGTTTTAAGAAATCCAACGAAGTTAAAAGATTTACCCATTGGTTCAGTTTTCATATTTTTTGCGGATTCAGAAAATCGAGCCCACATGAAAACGGATGAAATTCAGAATGGTTTTATCAAATGTATAGAACTAAAGAGTGGGAAACTTACGATTGGAGCTATTAATGAGGCCGCCGTGATTGAACTGCATTTACCACCAATTAGTGTTACAGCTTAATTCTATTGGAATATTTAAAAGGGGAAAATGAGATGGAAGAACTTATCAAATGTGCATATTGTAGAGAACAACACCCAAAGTCTGAAATGATGTTGGGGAAAATTACATTTATCAGCAACGGTTGCATTTGTAAAGAGGAAAACTGGTACTGCAAAAATAAACCATGTCACGGATACGATCAGATGGCACATGAAGGATAAAATCATTAGCCGTAGGTTGAATAAACAGAGGATTTTAAAATGCAAAAGATAAAGCGTTATTTAGTAGATATTTTTCTGGACTTTATAAAGTGGGAATATCAGGAACTTTTTAAGGAGTAATTATGATCGGATTTTTTGTAGGGTTAGTGGTTGGTGGATTAATAACACTCTATTTTGCAAGGTCGGACTTCCGACAAAAGGTAAACTCATCGGTATTAGGTCTGATTGATAAACTTGCTAAGTCAATGAATAAACCACCTGAAAAAGCAAAGGGTAAACGGACTAAACGAATTGTTAAAACTCCACGAGTACAGATAAAGTAATTAGGTAAAATGCCTATTAAAATATCGAAGTAAAAAAATAAAAATTAGGAGAATCAAACAAAATGGAAATCAATGTAGCTCAACTGGCAATCTTTCTTGGTAGTGCAGTAATCTTAGGCGGACTTGCAACATTCGGTGCATATCATACGGCTAAAACCCTTATCGCTATGAAAAAGTCCGGCGAACTTGCCAAAATTAAGACAGAATTTCATGCTAAAACTGTTGAAAAACCGACCACAACCGTTGATACTACCAATCCCGCTAACGTTACTAAGTAGGCCACACTGTTACAGTCAAGGGACGGTTTGTAAATCAGATTCGCCGTCCCACATAAAGAATAAAAATAGGAGAATAACCGATTGAATACTAAGACTTTTATCAAGGCATTTAACAAAGCATTTAGTGGTAACTCATCTGCTACTGAAACTAAA
>Ga0172381_10006191_pt1 | contig 12023 bp, 11 predicted proteins | sample Leawel6488metaG_FD_119754 | JGI IMG/M metagenome (GOLD analysis project Ga0172381, IMG submission 119754) | Leachate microbial communities from a municipal landfill in Southern Ontario, Canada - Leachate well 64-88 metaG | ecosystem: Engineered > Solid waste > Landfill > Unclassified | place...
AAATCCACCTTATTAAAAACAATAGCCGGATTGCTGCCCCCTCTTAAAGGTTCGGTTGTCCCACGGGGTCTGCCCCATGACCGGGACCTCTGTGCTTTTGTTCCTGCACAACCCTGGAGGGCAACCAATTTCTCGGTTGAAGATACCGTGAGCACAGGGAGGTACAGGTATACGAACTGGCTGGGTCTGGAAAACCCCCAGGGAAAACGGATCATTACCGGGGTACTCGAAAAGACAGGTATAGCACACCTGGCCGGAAGAAACAGTGCCGATCTGTCTGACGGGGAATTCCACCGTGTGGCCATTGCCCGCGCCCTGGTACAGGACACTCTGCTGATACTGCTGGACGAACCTACGGCTTTCCTGGATATTGCCAACAAACGATCCACCATACTGCTACTCAAAAAGATAGCCGTTGAAGAGACTAAAGGCATCCTGTTTTCCACCCATGACCTCTCCCTGGCAATGCAGCATTGTGATCTGTTCTGGATCATGACTCCCGACAAAAAAATATTTTGCGGGACTCCCTTTGAAATGAAAGATCAGGGGATCATAGACCGCTTATACTAACAACAACAAACCCCGACCTCCCGGCCGGGGAAAACATCAAATATTGGAGAGATGCGGATGGGATACATCATGTACCCAAACGCTCATTGAAAGAACTGATTATTGACTTCTGACCTTTTTTTCCTCCATCATTCTGCCAATGGCACCGGCCAGACGACGGATCCCCTCCTCGGCACGTGATTCTTCCATATAAGAGAAGTTGATCCGCAACGTGTTTTTCCCGGATCCGTCACAGTGGAAGGCTTCTCCTATTACAAAGGCTACATTTTCTTTAATCGCGATCTTAAAGAGATCCGTGGAATCATACCCTTCAGGCAGGGTAACAAAGAGGAAAAGACCTCCTTCCGGATTGGTCCAGGTTACCCCCTTGGGCATATATTTTTCAAAAGCGGCTATCATGCTGTCGCGTTTATTATGGTAATTGATCTTAATCCGCTCAATATTCTTATCGTAATACCCTTTCTTCATAAAACGGGCAGCTATAAACTGATTGAACACCGGGGCGCACAGGTCCACGGATTGTTTGACAATCTCCAGCCGTTCTATGATATTAACCGGAGCCATAATCCATCCCAGGCGGAACCCGGGAACAAAGGTTTTTGAGAAAGTTCCCAGCAAGATCGTTCGTTCATCTTTATCCAGTGAATAGATCAAAGGCATGGGTTCTCCACTGAAGCGGATCTCCCTGTAAGGACTGTCTTCCACAACCAGCAGATCAAATTCCCGCGCGACTTCCAGCACATTGTAACGTTGCTCCATATCCATAGTTACTCCGGAGGGATTCTGAAAATCGGGGATGGCGTAAATGAATTTAGGCTTCTTTCCGGCGGTTACCAACGCATTGACAACGGAATGCAATTCTTCATCTTTGGGAATTCCCACCGGATTGGCCCTGTGTGCATAAAAAGCCTGTAAAGCCCCCAGGTAGGAAGGTAATCCGCAGACCAGCGTATCTCCGGGATTAATAAACAACTGGCTAAGCATATCTATTGCCTGCTGAGAAGAGGTAGTAATGATGAAATTTTCATAAGTAACATCAATTCCCTGATCGCGGTAACGCTGAGCCAGTACTTCCCGCAATTCCTTCACGCCCAAAGTCTCACCGTATTGCAATGCCTGCAGGGCATTTTCTTCCAGGACTTCCATAACTACTTCCTTCAACTGATCAACCGGAAAGGCTGTAATGTCCGGAAAGCCGCCTCCAAAAGAAATAACATCCGGACGTGTAGCCATTTTCAAAAGATCCCGAATGGCAGAACGCCTCATATTTTTGGCGTTATCAGAAATAATGGAATTTAAAGATTCGTCTTGCATAATTTTAATATCTTTTACGGGGGCAAAACTAAAAAAGTTTAATCAATAAAGCAAAATATATGATAAATATATAGCAGGAACGTCAATATAAAGTTAAATTATAAGCCACAAGGGTTACTCAAAGAAATATACTACATTTGTGCGAATAAACGCGATTTATGTCACAATTGCAAATCACCCGGGAATTTCGTTTTGAAGGCGCACACGCACTGACCCATTACGATGGCAAATGCCGCCAGATACATGGACATTCCTACAAACTGATGGTAACCATAACGGGAGAACCCTCCCACAAACCGGGTGATCCCAAATCAGGCATGATCATGGACTTCAATGACCTGAAAAAAATAGTATCCGAATACGTACTGGAACCCCTGGATCATTCTCTGATGCTCAGAAAAGATGCTCCTCTTTCGCAGGAGCTGTCTAAAGCATACGATAACGTCCTTGTTTTTGATTTTCAACCTACCTGTGAACAATTGACCCTATACATAGCAGGCATACTGGATCCGGTCATAACCCCGCCCAACCGGTTGCACAGCGTAAGGTTGTATGAAACCCCCACATCATTTTCCGAATGGGTGAAATGAAACGAATATTCATGATAGACGGGCACGCCCTGGTTTACCGGGCGTACTTTGCCTTTATTAACCGGCCCATGCTAAATACAAAGGGGGTCGACACCTCGGCAATTTACGGCTTTTGCCGTTCCCTTTTCGATATTATTTTAAAGGAAAAACCATCCCATCTTTTTGTGGCATTTGATCCCGGAGGCAAAAATTTTCGTCACCGGGCATATCCGGAATACAAAGCCAACCGGCCCGAAACCCCTCCGGTGATCAAGGAATCACTGCCCGTCATACACGAATTCCTGGAATCGTGCCGCATCCCTGTCATCACCATACAGAATGCCGAGGCCGATGACGTCATAGGGACGCTTTCCAAACGTGCCGAGAAAGAAGGATTCCAGGTGTTCATGGTGACTCCCGACAAGGACTACGGGCAACTGGTTTCCAAAAATATCCGGATGTTCCGGCCCCGTTCGCGGGGAGACGGCTGGGATATTCTGGGAGAAAAAGAGATCTGTGCCAAATACAATATCAATGATCCTGCTCAGGTAACCGATATCCTGGCAATATGGGGAGATGCTTCTGACAACATCCCGGGAGTGCGTGGCATAGGCGAAGTCGGTGCCAAAAACCTGGTATCGCTCTACGGAACGGTTGAGAACATTCTGGAGCATATTGCCGAGTTGCCCGTCAAATTGCAGGAAAAGATCACGCATTCCACGGAAATGCTGAAACTTTCAAAAGACCTGGTAACCATAAGGACCGGGCTGGATATTCCCTGGAATGAAGAATCATTCAGGGTCCGTGCTCCCGAACTTGCCCGACTGAAAGAATTGCTCAGAGAATATGAATTTCATTCCCTGGTAAGGCTTATTCCCAGGCTGGAAGATTTGTTTTGCTGTTTTGAAGATAAAACGGAAGTTCCTCCCGAACCTTCTCGTGAATTAAAACCGCCCGTTTCTTTTGAAGAAGTGAAAAACAGTGAGCAAACAGAGAGTCTGCTGAAAGAGGCATCCCTTAAGGGCCAGGTAGGCATATCATGGAATACGTCCGTAGCGGCTGTATTTACGGGAGAAAAAAACTATCTGGTTCCTGCAGACCGGATCCTTCCCCTGCTAGCTGACCGTAAAATTGAAAAATGCGGATTCGGTATGAAAGACCTGCTGCTGGCATTGAAGGATCAACAAAAAGGCATGGCCGGTATGTTATGGGATCCGGGGCTGATGCATTATCTGGTCAACCCGGAAAGAAACCACCGTCCTTCAGATCTGGCCATACAGTACCTGAATTTGTTTCCGGATGAAACCGAGACAAAAAATCAGGACTTGTTCCAAACCCAAACAGAAACAGATACCGCCATAAAAAAACTGTTAAACGAGGCCTTTATTGCTTTCCATCTAAAAAAACCGCTTCAGGACATACTGAATAAGGAAGGAACAGCTACGCTTTACACTGACCTTGAAATGCCTTTGATGGAAGTGCTTGCGCAAATGGAATATCAGGGAGTCAATGTGGACATCGGTTCGCTGGAAGAATACGGCCGGGAACTTACTGCCACATCCCTGGAAATTGAAAAAAAGGTCAGGAATTACGCCAATGAACCCACACTGAATGTGTCTTCACCAAAACAACTGGGGATTGTGCTATATGACAGGCTGAAGATCGATGACCGGTCCCGGAAAGGGAAAAAACAATATTCCACAGACGAAGAAACACTCAGTGCTTTGGCAGAACGTCATCCAATTGTGCCCCTGATCCTGGAATACAGATCTTTAAAAAAACTATTGTCATCTTATATTGAAAGCCTGCCCACTCTGATAGATCCCAAAACAGGACGTATTCACACCACATTCAATCAAACGGTAACCGCTACCGGAAGACTGAGTTCACAGAAACCCAACCTTCAAAACATTCCTGTCAGGGAAGAAAGAGGACGGGAGATCAGGAAATTTTTCATTCCCAGAAATGAAGACTACGTGTTGATGTCTGCCGATTATTCCCAGATAGAGTTGCGTATTATGGCTCATATGAGCGGGGACGAAGATTTCATAGCAGCCTTTAATGCGGGAGCCGATATCCATACGGCCACGGCTGCCAAGATCTTTCACTGCTCCAAAGAAGAAGTATCTCCCGAACAACGTAACAAGGCAAAAACAGCCAATTTCGGGATCATATACGGCATCTCTCCGTTTGGCCTTGCCAGTCGTTTGCAAATACCCCGATCTGAAGCCAAAGAACTCATTGACGGATACTTTGAACATTATCCCAAAGTAAGGGAATACCTCAACAATACCATATCAATGGCAAAGGAAAAAGGATACGTGGAAACACTTTTTCACCGCAGACGTTATGCCCCGGATATAAATGCATCCAATGCATTGCTGCGGGGTTTGGCAGAACGCAATGCCATTAACGCTCCCATTCAGGGAACGGCTGCCGACATCATTAAAAAGGCGATGGTATTGGTGCACCATGAAATGACGGATAAAAAAATGAAAAGCAAAATGATCCTGCAGGTTCATGACGAATTGCTGTTCGATGTCCATATTAGCGAAAAGAAAGAAATGGAAGAGCTGGTTCGTAACGTAATGGAACATGCGGTAACGCTGAGCGTACCCTTATCTGTAGGATTAGGGTTCGGAGCTAACTGGTTGGAGGCACATTAGTATGGTATTAATGGATTGGATTACTGTTTCTCTCATTCTTCTTTTCACTGTAACAGTCCTTCTGTTCCTGCAATATTACAGGCCTGCCTTTTCAAAAAAAGCAAACCGGCTAAGCGGGAAAGGCATTGCTCCCGGCGTTTCCATAATCCTGTGTGTCAGGAACGAATACGAAAATCTGGTGAATTTGCTGCCTGCCTTGCTGGAACAAGAATACGAACCCTTTGAATTGGTTGTGGTAGATAAAAATTCTCAAGACAATACAGACGTGCTCCTGGCTTCTATGGAACATTTCAATAAAAATCTTACCATAAGGACCCTGACGGCAAACTCCAAATTCGGACAGGACAATCTTATGGCGCTGGGAATAGGGATAAGGGCCGCCAGGTATCCGTCTGTCGTGTTTTTCAGGCCTGACTGTTTTCCGGATTCCAAAAAATGGCTTGCCTCTCTGGTACAGGCAACCCGGGAAAACGAAAAAACGACTGTTCTGGGATATACATCCTTCAAAGGCAGCAATATGCTGATCCGTTACGACCTTATGGAACAACAGCTTCACGCAATGGGGTCTGCCGCCCTGAATATGGGCTATACATGTGACGGAAACAACAAGCTGTTTCCTGCAGATGGGTTTTTAACCGGAGAAAAACTGAATATGAAAACTACCGGCTGCAATCAATGCGAACAGGCCATTGTTTCTCACGTATTGAAACAAACCAAAGCAACAGCCTGTGTCAATCCGGCAGGGACCGTATATATGAACCGGCACATGGGAATGCGGGAATACCACATGATCAGGACATCCGGATTGTCTACTATCCGGCTTACAAAAGCGTGGCCCTATGTATTGCTTTCAGTGGAAAAAATGCTTACGACCGCTTTTTATGCAATCCTGTTCCTGACTTTTTTCTTTTTCAGAAGAACAGAAGACCTTTTAACCTTAAGTATTTTGGGAGGGATGTTGCTTTTCAGATGGATAACGGTATGGGTTCACCATATAGGATTTCGTATACATTTCGGCGAAAAAAGGCTTGCTTTGGCATCTCCTTTGTGGGATATGATCTCTCCCATCGTACATGTTTATTTTTTAATTGTGTTCCTGATAAAAAGTATCAAATCCTCATAGCATGAGCGTATCACTGGATCAAATGGATGACCGGGAACTTGTCAGACTGGCTTTGGAAAACAGGCAGGAAGCCTACACACGTCTGCTTGTCAGGCATAAAGACCGTGTACAGTCTTTTATCAACAAGCTTATTGTTAACTCATCTGAATCGGAGGACCTGGTGCTGATGAGTTTTGACAAAGCTTTCAGGAACCTGAAACATTACAATCCCAAATACGCTTTTTCCACATGGCTGTACAGTATTGTACAAAACCTCTGCATTGATCATTTCAGAAAAAACAAACAATTTTTTGTATCACTGGAAGAAGCCCGTGAAACCGAAGACATTAACCCGGAAGAAGTGATGATAGCCGAGCAACAGAAACAAGCCATTGAATCGGTAATAGCACGTCTCAAACCGGATTATGCAGAAGTGATCCGTTTGCGTTATATGCAGCATTACGCTTACGAAGAAATCGCCGACACATTGAACGTTCCGCTTGGAACGGTCAAAACCAGGATCCACCGCGCAAAAGTGATGCTGGCACAGATCATAGAACAGGAAAGTGTAGATTGATTATGGATGAAAAACTCATCTTCAGGTATTTTCCGGATTTGGATGACACAGCCAAAATTCGTTTCACACGACTGGGTGAACTGTATTCCGGTTGGAATCAAAAGATCAATGTGATCAGTCGGAAAGATATGGAACATTTGTACCTTAGGCATGTACTCCATTCCCTGTCTCTTTCAAAGGCACTTGAAAACAATCCATTCCAAAAAAATATCACCGTCCTGGATGCCGGAACAGGAGGTGGATTTCCCGGAATTCCCCTGGCTGTATTACATCCCTCAACTCACTTTGTATTATGCGATTCTATAGCCAAAAAGATCAAAGTCGTCTCCGGGATCACTTCGCAACTGGGTTTAACCAACGTAACCCCGGTTGTTTCACGTATGGAATCCTTGCCCGACCGGACCTATGATGTAATTGTTTCAAGGGCTGTGGCTAGTCTTTTACAATTCATTCCCTGGGCTCATCGTAAACTAAAAAAAGGCGGGAGGATCCTGTTTCTCAAAGGGGGAGATCTCACCCGGGAAATAAATGAAGCCTCCGGTACGCTGGGTATTCCCGTATCCTGTTTTTCTATAACGGATTTGAAAAACACGTTTCCCGGACTTAATGACGAATTCTTTGATACGAAAAAAATTTGCGAAATCAAACAAACTTCGTACCTTTGCGCTCCCCTATTGAAAAGTAGTTAAAGTAGCAGAAATATATGAAAAGGACATTTCAACCCTCTCAGCGTAAACGCCGTAACAAACACGGATTTCGTGAGCGTATGTCTACTCCCAACGGACGTCGCGTTTTGGCCGCCCGCCGCAGGCGCGGACGCAAAAAATTAACCGTATCCGACGAAGATCGTTTTTAAAAAGTGTCCGGCAAAAAAACCATAAGGAAGCCTATCCTCAGGAACTTGCTGTGGATCTTGATTTTCCTGTCAGGACTTTTATTAAGCACCTACACTTTTCTACATTTCTTCACACGTCACGGCAAAGGATTTATACTTCCCGACCTTACCGGATTAACCCCGGAAGAAGCCCGGGAAGTTGTTTCTTCCATGGATTTGCGTCTGGAAGTAACCGATTCACTGTACATGCCCAAATTGCCTAAAGGAGTGATATTCAGGCAGGTTCCTCCGGCCGGGCAACATGTAAAGAAAAACCGCAGGGTAGAACTTACCGTGAATTCCGTGCTTCCCAGGCAGGTGAATATGCCTTCACTGGTGGGATTCTCTCTCAGGCAGGCCAAAGCGGAACTGGCATCCAGCGGGCTGAAACTCGGCCGGTTGATCTATGTTCCCGATATCGCCACCAACAACGTTCTGGAACAGCTTTACATGGGCGAGCCTATTGCACCCGGCTCTTCCGTTGATATTTACAGCTCCATAGATCTGGAACTGGGATTGTCTCCGGATCACGAACTGGCATACGTCCCCATGCTAAAGGGAAAAAGTCTTGAGACAGCATTGGATATTCTGAGCGACCATTCTCTAAATGTGGGCAGGATACGTTACGACCAGACGGTCATGACCGCTGCAGACACTCTGGCTGCCAGGGTATACATGCAATCTCCCGTATATTCACAACAACCTGAATGGCCTTTGGGAACATCTGTACATCTCACCCTTACCACAGATCCCGAATTGCTCAAACCGGAAGAACTGACCCCCATAGAAGACAGCCTGTAAATGATAGATGAGCAGGAACTATTTGAACATTTTCATATAACAGTCGACAAAGGGCAGTCGCCTTTACGAATCGATAAATTTCTCGCATCCAAGCTGGAAGCTACTTCCAGGAACCGTATTCAGCTGGCTGCTGAATCACAATACATTCTGGTAAACGGAACGCCCGTAAAAAACAATTACAAAGTCCGGCCGCTGGACGATATCCGCATCATGCTTCCCTTTGAAAAGAGGGAATTCAAACTCATAGCTGAAGACATTCCTTTAGACATCGTATTTGAAGACCCGGATATTCTGGTGATCAACAAACCTGCCGGGTTAACGGTACATCCGGGACACGGGAATTACGACGGGACTTTATTAAATGCCCTCGCATGGCATTTCGGGGAAAGGGGAACCGTCAACACGGATGATTCCCGCATGGGTGTACTTGTCCACAGAATCGATAAAGACACATCCGGTTTGCTGGTCGTGGCAAAATCAGAAGAAGCACAGTTCCGTCTGGCCCGTCAATTTTTCGACCATACCGTAGACCGGATATATCATGCCCTCGTATGGGGCGATATGGAAAATGAAGAAGGGACCATCACGGGAGATATTGCCCGGCATCCTTCAGACAGACTTCGTTTTAGCGTATGCGCTGAAGGCAAAACGGGCAAACATGCCGTTACACATTACCGTGTACTGGAACGTTTCGGCTACGTCACCCTGATTGAATGCCGGCTTGAAACAGGAAGAACGCACCAGATACGTGTACACATGGAACATACAGGTCACCCGCTTTTCGGTGACGCCCGCTACGGGGGAGACCGCATCCGTAAAGGAACCCGGTTTACAAAATACAAACAGTTTATTGACAACTGTTTTGAGATAATGCCCCGCCAGGCACTTCATGCCATGACCCTGGGATTTGTTCATCCCCGTTCCCGTGAAAAATTGCATTTTCGGGCACCGCTGCCTGAAGATTTTGAAAAAGTTCTGAATAAATGGCGCAAATACGCTATTTCCGTACAATTCTCTGAGGATTCTTAGAAACATAGGCTTCCCAGGATCCTGCCGAGGCTGGTTTTCCGGGCAATTCCATCTGGTTGGCATGGCAAACGGCAACGGCCAGAGCATCGGTAGCATCCAGTGGCCCGGATTCCGTTCCAATATCCATGATCCTTCTTAACATTCCGGCCACCTGTTCCTTGGAGGCAGCACCTTTTCCCGTTACTGCCATTTTGATCTTCCTGGGAGCATATTCACATACCGGGACATTCCGTGATAATGCGGCGGCAATAGCTACCCCCTGGGCCCTGCCCAGTTTTAGCATAGACTGTACGTTTTTACTATAAAAAGGGGATTCAATAGCCATACAGTCGGGATGGTAACAATCCAGTAATTCGTACATTTTTTCCAGGATATGGCTCATCCTCCTGTACGGATCTTTGATGGCTGTCATCTTCACGACACCCATGGCCATCGTTTCAATTTTCGATCCCTTTTTGCGGATAACCCCGTATCCCATGATTCGTGTTCCGGGATCTATTCCCAATATGATACGTTCCTTATTCAAAACTAAATCCTGGAAAAATGCAGGTATTTGTGCAAAGCATCCGGCATATCAATGCCATCCGGAGTTTGATTGTTTTCCAGCAAAGCGGCAACTATTCGGGGCAGAGCCAATGCACTGCCGTTTAGCGTATGTACCAGGTTGATCTTGCCGTCTTCTCCCCTGAAACGGGCTTTCAGCCGGTTGGACTGAAAAGTCTCAAAATTGGAGACCGAGCTGACTTCCAGCCAGCGTTTCTGAGCTGCCGAATATACCTCAAAATCATAGGTCATGGCTGAGGTAAAACTCAAATCACCTCCGCATAATCGCAAGATGCGGTATGGCAATTTTAAAAGCTGTACCAGACGCTCAACATGTTTAACCATCTGATCCAGAGCAGAATAGGAATTTTCAGGATGGGTCAGTTGAACGATCTCAACTTTATCAAACTGGTGCAGGCGGTTCAGCCCCCTGACATCTTTCCCGTACGATCCGGCTTCCCGCCTGAAACACGGTGTATAAGCGGTCATTTTAACGGGCAGGTCTTCCTTATCCAGGATCGTGTCCCTGTATATGTTGGTTAATGGCACCTCTGCCGTAGGAATCAGGTAATAATTGTCCAGCCCGGCATGGTACATCTGATCGCTTTTATCGGGCAATTGCCCCGTCCCGTAACCGGAGTCTTCATTAACCAGAACGGGAGGCATGATCTCTTTGTAACCGGCACGTGCATTCTGATCCAGAAAAAACTGGATAAGACTCATTTGCAACCTGGCCCCTTTGCCTTTGTATACCGGGAACCCGGCTCCGGTCAATTTCACTCCAAGGTCAAAATCTATCAGATCGTATTTTTTTGCCAATTCCCAATGAGGCAATGCATTGGCAGGAAGCTCGGGGAACATTCCGCCTTCCCTTACCAGGACGTTATCATCTTCTCCTTTACCCGGGACTACAAGTTTATAGGGAATATTGGGCAGTGTAACCAACAGGTCGTTCAGTTCATTTTCCAAAGATTCCTGCTCCTGATTCAATTCTTTGATCTTTTCTTTTGTCTGTGCGGCTTGCTTTTTGATTTCTTCAACCTCTGCCTTTTTGCCTTCCTGCATGAGCTTCCCTATACCCGCTGCGATCTTTTTCTGCTCTGCTGTAAGTGCATCGGATTGTGTTTGTGCCGCTCTCCTGCGTACGTCCAGTTCGACTATCTTTTTTATCACGGGTGCGGCATCCATATTCCTGACGGCAAGGCGCCCGGCAACAAAATCCGGATTCTCTCTTAATACTTTAAGCGTTAACATTTTATTACGATTTTATCTCCATTATGGACTCGGAAACATTGATTACATAATCCCCTACCCGCTCACATTCGGCAATAATGTCCATAAAATACACACCGGTAAGGTAATCGTACTGACTTTTCCCGAGATTCAACAAATTGCCTTCCCGGAGCATGTCCCTGTATTTGTTGATGTCTTTCTCGGCATCGTAGGCATTTTCAATATTGTTGAGTTTTGTATATCCGGCCTTCAGGTTCTCTATCATTACAGCAAACGCCTTATCAATCAAGTCAAACATATTCAGCACATTTTTGATCATCTGTTCGTCAAAAACGACATTGTTGAGGCGTTTTCGCTGCATGATGCGGGCCAAATTGTAAGCCGAATCCCCCATACTTTCCATTTCTCCGATGATCTTATACATAGCCTGTATCCGTCTTCCGGATTCGGAGCTGATCTCTTCTTCTCCTATCTGGCTCATGTATTCCGCTATTTCAAATTCAATTTTATCCGTCACTTCCTCGTAATAGGATATCTTTTTGAAAAGGACATCAAATTCTTCATCATTTGCCTGCGTCAGGGCACTGCGCACAAATGAATACTGCCTCATGATGATGTCCCCGTAATGAATAATCTCCTGTTTTGCCTGATCCAAAGACAATTCTGCAGTACTGAGCAAACCTCCCTGGATAAACTTGAGCCTGAATTTTTCTTCTTCCTTCGGATTTTTGATAACGTAAGTCAC
>Ga0172381_10006193_pt1 | contig 12022 bp, 11 predicted proteins | sample Leawel6488metaG_FD_119754 | JGI IMG/M metagenome (GOLD analysis project Ga0172381, IMG submission 119754) | Leachate microbial communities from a municipal landfill in Southern Ontario, Canada - Leachate well 64-88 metaG | ecosystem: Engineered > Solid waste > Landfill > Unclassified | place...
CCACATCTTTTGTATGGTGCAAGCATTATATATCGTGACCACGCTATGTTTATATCTTGATGTTGAATGATGAGGCAGGGTACAAACCTGATTACAGACGGGGCCGGATGCATGCAACACCGGGTCGTCGGAAGGGGGTTGCTATGGATCTGAAATACCTACTGATACTCCTGGGATTGGTGCTGCTGATCGGTAATGCGAGTGCGGCCGGGGAGCCGACGAATGTCGGCATCATGATTCCGTACAATGCAACGCTGCTTGACAAACCGATGTGGTTCAATGCCACGGCCGAGGGAGCCACCTCATATAGATCACTATTGCGCCGCAAGCAACCGGTACGTTCGTGGATGTGGTTACTGCTGGCATGGTGATCGTGAAACAAGTATCAGTATGACATTGTGGTGGTTGCTATGAAGTATACACTGATTTCAAGTATCCGATGGCTCATGATCGTGCTCCTGGTCGGATGCGCGTTGGTCACCGGGGGTTCGGCACTGGACGGCTACGGCTACTATCAAACCGTTGATTATTCCGGTTGCGATCGAGCGGTCTACCAACAGGATCTGGTGATCCACCGCACCGCCGGCACCGCGTATGAAGAGACCGTGAACGATTTAAACATCTGGCACCTCTATGTTGGGGTCAATTGTAAGGCGGATTACGGGGATCTGCGGTTCACTGATGCTACGGATACGGAATTACCCTACTACATTTGGCCGGATTGTGACAGCAACAGTGCTCGGGTCGCGGTACGGTTGAACGGAGACACGGGTAACGAGGCAGTAACCCTTTGGTATGGGAACGCGGGTGCCGTCACCACAAGTGATGGAGGGGCGACGTATTATCTGTTCGATCAGTTTGATGGTGCTGCATTAGATACCGACGTATGGAACCCGGTTGACGCGTCGGTCATCGGCGTTGGTAATGGAAGATTGTATACGTCGCCAGAACATACATATGATTTTGGGACGATCCGGTCTCGGTCGTCCATCCCATCAAACATTACCCTCCAGTTCCGGATACAGTCTCGGAACCACACCACTCGGATCGGGTTTGGTAACGCCGACGCCTCACCTGCCCTGGGAGGAGTGGGGTCATCCATTGGATTGTCCAATTATGTCGATCATGATTCTGCGATATATACCGGGGCAAGTTATAGCGCTGTTTGGACCCCGCCACGATCAATCACGAAGTGGTCGGATCTAGGCGATCTCATTGATGATCCCCCGGCTGGCTACTTTGTTGAAGAGTTTGTCATTCCCAATGGGGATTACTTGAAACAATGTCGAGACGGTGGGGCGTGGACAACATCATCTCTGTACACGGGGGTCAGCGGGCCATACCCAATTCACATTAACTTTTGGCGATGGCAACCCGGGAGTGCTGAATTAGATTACATTCTTGCCCGTGCATATAGCCCGGTCGTTCCCACGGCACTCGCGTTTTCCGAAGAACAAATCGGCCAGTCATCTTCAACCCCCACCCAGACACCAACCGGATTGGCCGCATCCTTCGCCGCCAGCCCCGCCTCCGGCACCACCCCGTTGACCGTCCAGTTCACGGACACCTCGACCGGGGGACCGACCGCATGGCTCTGGACGTTCGATGATGGGGCGACGTCGACCGAGCAGCACCCGACCCATACCTACACGAATCCCGGGATTTACAGCGTTACGCTGACGGCCATGAACGCCGATGGAAGTGATACGTATACCAAGATCCGGACCGTGGTGGCGCAGAACCCGCTGATCCCCATCAAGCCGGTCATCACGTCACCGACCTACAACACGACGATCCAGTATGACATGGCGAACGGCACCTATTTGCAGTACTGGTTGTACAATGTCACGACGTTCGGCGACATCCCGATCTACGGATTCGCCTACGGCATCATGGCCCCCTGGATGAACGTCTGGGGCTACTGGACGTTTGTCATCATCTGGCTGGCGTATCTGTTTATCGTGTGGATCCGGACAAGCGATATCGGCCTTCCCATCGTCATCGGGTTGCTGACGGCCGGGGTCTGGGGGATCTTCTTCCCGCCGGAAGCCATGCAGTTCGCCCTCCTGATGTTCGGGATTGCGATCGCGGCGCTGTTGACGAAACTGGCTATTGAATATATCTGAAACATCGGTCGTCGGCCGCCCGATCCGACAACCGGGGCCACATTTTTAATATGGTGCAAGAATTATATAGGGTGACCACGCCATTCTTATATACTAATATCGGTGGCGGTATGACAGAGGGAAGGTTGTTATGAAGTACATATTGAGTTCAAGTATCCGGTGGCTCCTGCTGGTGCTCCTGGTGGGATGCACCCTAGTCGCCGGTGTTTCGGCACTGGATGGGTTTGCGTATTCACAAACGGTTGCCTATACGGCGTGTGACCAGAATGTCTACCAGCAGAACTTCGTGATCCACCGCAGCACCGGCACCGCGTATGAAGAGACGACCGGGGGGCTGAAGGTGTGGCACCTCTATGTCGGCACGAACTGCAAAACGGACTACGGGGATCTTCGGTTCACCGATGCCGCGGGCACGGAACTCGCCTACTACCTCTGGCCGGATTTTGATGCGACGAGCGCGAAGGTTACAGTGCGACTGGCGGGGGCAACGAGCGCCGGGTCAGTGACGATGTGGTACGGGAACGCGGGGGCCGCGACGACGAGTTCCGGGAATGCCGTGTTCTCATTCTTCGACCAATTCGAGGGGGCTACCTTGAGTACGTCGAATTGGGGATGGACGGGTACCCCCTCGGTGGCGAATAGCGTCTGCACGGTTCCCGCCGGGAAATACCTGTATGGGAAGACCAATTTTGGCACCGGATATATCACTCACATCAGGGTGAAATATGGGAGCGCCAGCGCGGTCCTATGGGCCGGACTGGAGTCTGGAACCGGAGAAACGGACTCCAAGTATATCGATATGGTGAACAACGGCCTGGCTTACGCGGGCTCCGGGTCGTCGTATACGGGCGTAGACCACGGGGTGAATATGGCTACAGCATTCCGAGACGTGGGTTTCACCCGAACCGGGGGCAGTCCTACCTACACTATTATCCATATCGATGGGGTTGAGAAACTTAACACTACAACGTATGCCTCGACCTCGTCTCGGCACCCCGTGGTCCATGCCTATTCTGGCTCGTCCATCATGGTTGATCATGTCATCGTCCGGGCCTACAGCGCCACCCCGCCCGCCGCTACCGCGTTCACTGAGGGGGCGGGGAAACCCACCCCGACTCCGACCTCGACGCCGACCCCAGCCCCGGTCGCCAACTTCATCGCCACCCCCACCTCCGGCTCCACCCCACTTGTAGTCCAGTTCACCGACACCTCGACGGGTACCCCGACCGCGTGGTCCTGGGACTTTGGGGACGGGCAGACATCGACCGCCCAGCACCCGAGCCACACCTACACGGCGGCCGGCACCTACACCGTCACCCTGAACGCGAGTAACGCCTACGGCAGTGACACCGAGACCAAGACCGGCCTCGTCACCGTCTCCGCATCCGGTCCCCACCATGTCGCCACCTACGCGGACCTCTGTAAGGTCGGCACCGGGGTTGATGGGTGGACGCTGGACGCGAGTTACGTGCAGACCGCCGACATCCAGTGTCCGACCGGCGCGGAACGAACGGGGTTCACTCCGATCGGAGAAGAGTATACCCCGTTTGAAGGAACGTATGATGGTGGGGGATATGCCATCCGGGACCTGTATGTCAACCAGGACGATTACCATTATGATGCAGGATTGTTCGGGCGCGTCGGCGGCGGTGCACAGATTATAGGCGTCACCCTGACTGACCCGGTTGTCTACGGGTTTACTGAAGCAGGTGGGTTGATCGGGTATGCCGAAGGCACCGCGGCATCGCATATCACCGTTACCAATTGTTATGTTGTCAGAGGAACCGTCTACGCAGAATCTGATTGTGGTGGGGGGCTTATCGGGCTGGCAAAATATGTCGATCTTCAATCATGCACGACGTCGGGTGCGTTACCCACGTGGTGTGGCTATCTCTCCGGAGGTATGGTTGGTCAGATGAATAGCGGATCGATGACCGATTGTCATTCATCGATGTCGGTGCAACCAGGATACGGTGGTATCGGTGGGTTGATCGGGTCACTTTTCGACACCTGTACAATTACACAATGTTCAGCAACGGGGCAAGTAAGTGGCTCGGAAGTAAATCCCAGTGGCGGGCTCATCGGGAATATCTACACGAACGGAGATGCCGTTGTCACCATCACGGAATGTTTTGCATCCGGCGACCTCGACATCCAATTGAGAGAAGAGGTCGGCGGGTTTATAGGGTCCGTGAAAGGGGGGTATATGACAAGCCTACTGGTCGATATCACCGATTGTTATACCCGAGGAACAATCGGCCCCCTTACCGGCTCCGGCTCTAATTCTGGGGGATTTATCGGACGAAGTGATAACAACAAGGTGACGCTCACCCGATGTTATTCTTCACGAACGATCACCACCCCCGACAAAGCCGACGGGTTTATCGGACGTATATGGACGTCCGCCGTAGAGACATATACCTGTTTCTGGGATGTTGGGACCGCTGGGAAGACCACGTCAATTGCGGTTGGAGTGATCGGCAAGACCACAATCGAAATGAAAACTCTCGCCACGTTCACGTCCTGGAACATCGCCACCCCCACGGCCTCTTTCACCGCCACCCCCGCCTCCGGCACCACGCCACTGACGGTCCGGTTTACGGACACCTCGACCGGGTCGCCCCTGGCCTGGTCCTGGTCGTTCGATGACGGGACCACGTCGACCGCCCAGCACCCGACCCACACCTACACGAACCCCGGAATCTATAGCGTCACCCTGACGGTGGCCAACGCCCACGGCAGCAATACGTATACCAAGATCCGGACCGTGGTGGCGCAGAACCCGCCGATCCCGATCAAACCGGTCATCACGTCGCCGACCTACAACACGACGATCCAGTATGACATGGCAAACGGCACCTATTTGCAGTACTGGTTGTACAACGTCACGACGTTCGGCGACATCCCGATCTACGGGTTCGCCTACGGCATCATGGCCCCCTTGATGAACGTCTGGGGCTACTGGACGTTTGTCATCATCTGGCTGGCGTATCTGTTTATCGTGTGGATCCGGACAAGCGATATCGGCCTGCCCATCGTCATCGGGTTGCTGACGGCCGGGGTCTGGGGGATCTTCTTCCCGCCGGAAGCCATGCAGTTTGCCATCCTGATGTTCGGGATTGCAATTGCGGCACTGTTCGCCAAACTGGCGATTGAATATATCTGAAAGCAGTCCCGGGCGGATTCGAACCGCCGTCGCCGGATTGCTTCTGCACCGAGGGGAGAGGGTTTCCGAGCCATCGGGGTTGATGGTTGCCCCTCGGGTGCATCCAAAGTCCGGCATGCTTGACCGCTACACCACGGGACTCCGGGTCACCAGAGCGCTTGCTGGACCGCCGCCGGTTTTTTCGTGATTTTGAATTTCTGATACTCCTCGGGACTGGCCTGTAGTTCGTCCAGCATCCGTTCGACCACCTGTTTCCCCGTCAGTTTGTCTTTGGCTGCGGCCAGCATCAGGGCGGACGCCTCCTCCCGCAATTGGTCGGGACGAATCATGATCCGGGGTGCGATGAACGTCAGGTAGCGGTCGACCAGCAGGTTGATCTGGGCGGTCGACGCTTTTTTCGGGCTTTTCTTCGTCCACCGCCATCCTGGCATATTCGTCAGCGCTCCGAGTTCGGCGACCAGCAACGCCCGATACACCCGGCGATCGATCTTATACGTATAGGTATCCAGCCGGTTCGCCGCCTCCACGTTCCCGGATGCCAGGATCAGGTGGAGCATATACTCGTTCGTCACGTCATCCGGATCGATCCGGTGCGGATCCGGGGTGGTGACAATCTTCCCGGCGAGACGGAACGGCATTGTTTAAACCTCGACCAGATTCCCGACCCCGACCAGGAACGCGATCTCGGGTTTGGCGCTCATCGCGATCTCGTAATCGGTCTGGGCGATGATCCGGAGGTAGGGCAGTTTCTCTTTGAACGTTGGCAGGCGGTCGCTATAGTAAATCAGGTCGCAGATCCGGTGCAGGATGGCCCGGTGATCGATGTCCCGCCGGTACGCGGGTTCCATGGACGCGTCATACTGATGGTTCAGGATTGCCGTATAGATGGTGTTCGCGATCACCCGGGGGGTCTCCAGCGTATACGTGCCGCTCGTCATGTAGGAATGCAGGGCATGGATCATGCTCCGGATATCGGGGTAGAACGCGTTGATGATCTCCCAGATCTGGGCTGCCGGCAGGTCGATCGCCTCACCGTCCCGGATCGCCATCAACATCGTGTAGATCCGCCGTTTGTCCGGCGTGCTCGTGTTCGCGGTCGCTCCTTTACACCGGGAGACCAGGGTATCGCTGAGCCGGTAGATCCGGTTGCAGGTGATGATGACCCGGCACAACCCGGTCATTTTGTCCATCTTATCTTTCAACGCGTCTTGTGCCTGCGGCGTCAACCGGTCGGCTTCCTCAATATGGATGATCTTCGGGGCGTGCGGGTTGCGGGGCAACGTGCGGGCAAACTCCGATACTTTGGGACCCCGGATCACGTCGATCCCGGTCTCGACTGACCCGTCGATGAACGAGTAGTCGGCGTTTAAGGCGTCGACCAGCACCCGGACGATCGTCGATTTCCCCGTCCCGGGCGAGGTCGAATGCAGCAACATGTGCGGCATGGAGAACGGATTCTCGACGATCTGCCGCAGATTGATCCCGTCCCGGACCAGACAGTTGTCGATCAGGTCCTCGACCCGGCGGGGCCGGTATTTTTCAATCAGCAACGCGTTCGATGCAAGTTCGGACATGATACTCCCACATTGTATATGAAACAGGAAGAAGATATACTTTTCTCTCTCGTTCGATACCATTATCTTCATCACCCGGTATTTGCACGACACCTCGTCGGACATACAAAAATCGATAGAAATTGCACCAATCTCAATTTTGCCGCCGTACCGCGAAACCTATATCTGGGAGCGCGGGCATACCTTTAATAAGGTGACCTGAGTGAGTGAACTGGGAAACGTTGAAGTGGTGAATGTGCTGCTGACGCCCGATTTCGGGACGCGGCCGGGCGACATCTATATCGGCCGGAAACGGCGCATGTACAAAACCCCGTCCCGGGCGGGCGAAAAAATGAACCGGTCGGGCGCGTTCGTCAATCCGTACGGGTATGGCGACGACGCAGTCAGCCGGGAGGAAGCGATCGAGAAGTATGAACTGGAACACCTGTTCGGCCACGCCAACGCCAGCCAGTGGATCCCGCAACTCTCCCGGATCGATCGGGATATCCGGATCGGCTGCGTCTGTAAACCAAAAAAGTGTTCCGGCGACATTCTCAAGTACTATCTGCTGGAGTATCGACAGACCCACCCGCACTGGGAAGACGAGGTGGAGACGGGCCGGTCGTATGACGATACCCCGGTAACCGAGTATAACGAATTCCTGTTGCGGAACCAGCAGACGTATTTCGGGGTGCGGAAAGACGGGACCTACCAGTTGATCCCGGAACAGATGGCCAAGGGGCTCCGGAAACCTTATATGATCTATGTCCGGGAGATGCAGCCCGCCGCGACTCCCCCCAAGATCCTGCACCGGTTCTACGACTCGAATCGCGTGCTACTGTCTCAATACTATGAGAAGGGTAAGAAACCCAAACTCCCGGAGACCGAGACGCTGAAGAAGTACATCAACATGGCGATCGAACGGCACCAGGGACAAGTTGGGGCGACCCGGACCCGGAAGCAGGCGAAAACGACGATCCCGATCAACCGGGTTGTGGCCCCGGACATGATTGGAAACTTGCTTAAAAATATCGGGAATTTGCAGTATAACCGAAAATAGGGGTTACCCGGGTGTGGCTTCCGGACGTGCCTGGGGCAGGTCAGGACCGTCGACCCGGTCGAGCCACCCGTTAGCCACGACTATGTCGATCGGGATCGTAACCTCCCCCCGGCAATACATTTTTACCAATTCATTGATCACATATCCGGCCGGTACGGCGGATCGATTGGCCGTCATCCCAAGATCGTGCCGCACCGTCTCTTCCATCACGAACTGGTAGCGTCGCCGCCGCACCACCGCCGGTCCGTCGTCCCAGGCTGCGGCACCCAGCATCTCGTCATCCACCACCGGAGTATCGACATCTTGCTCATCGGTATCCGGTTTCGCTGGTGTTTTCAATTTCCGTGTTGATTTCGGCTTCGGTTCAGATGTCGACACGTTCGCGGCATTTTTGCGCGGTCGTCCGCGTTTCCGTTTGATCGGTTCATCCGACCCGGGTTTGTCTACCATTCCTCACACCTTCCTATGCAATTTTTTCGTTCGTTTGAATATCGATCGGGTTTGCCGTTCGACGCATTCTCTATAGGATTCTCGATGAGATAAACATTCCGATGGGAAACCGTTTGTCTTTCAGAGAATCATTTTCTTTTACTGACAATCTACCGAAAAGTATATAACCCCATCTTGGCAACCTAAAGAATGGAGAAACCTTATGGAAGCTGAAAAACGTGGACTTTCGAACGCGGCTGTGCTCCGTGTTTCGCGCAACGGCGGGGAGAACCGGATCGGGAAGAAGGCAGTCGGTACAATTCGACTGAAGGCCGAGGAATACATCTGCGAGATCGCGGGAAAGGCGCAGATGGCCGCCAATCACGCGGGCCGGAAGATCGTCAGCGAGAGGGACGTCCTCTTCGCCTGCGGCGAGCCGGTCGATGAGGCCGGCGAGACCGCCTGATTCCTCCCTCCCTCTTCGAGTGGATCTTCGGTCCGGGCCTTCCCGGACTCGCCTCTTTGCCTTTGTCATATCGTTTGTCGTACAGCGGCGAAACGTATATCAAGGGTCGTCGCCAACCTAGATGCGTATGGCGACCGCCCGGTGGATCCAGGACGCCCGGATTAAGCGAGGTGCGTTATCCCACGATCTCGGGATTCCCGAAGCCAAAAAAATCCCGGTCACGCTCCTGCGTACCCTCCACGCGACTCCCGTGGGGACCCTTCTTGTAAACCCGACGAAAACCGGAGAGGCAACGATCCGGGTCACCCCACGCCTCAAACGGCGCGTGTCGCTCGCCCTTACGCTGAAACGACTACCCAGGAAAGGTAACATGTCACGAACCAATACGACCTATAAGACGGGATCGGTCCGGCGCCGTTCTTACCAGAGCGTCGATCTGGATTATGGTATTGCATCCGAACTCGGGGTGGACGGGACCGACCGGATCACGGCAGAAGCCAAAGCGGCCGAGAAACTGGCGGCCGATCCCGACTACTACCAGAAGATCCGGAAGATGGAGGACAAGTTTTTCCGGCGGAAACATCGCCGGTAGCCAAACGCATAAATACCCATCAAACCTATCTTTTTTCCTATGAGGGTGACTGATTACGCGAAGTATCCGTTCCTGGACGTGGCAACCCAGTATGTCCGCCAGAACAAAATGACGGGGATGCCCCTCCAGGAGATGTTACAGACGACGTTCGGCACCCTCGTGATGGAACACGCTAAATACCGGATCCGATGCGCCCTTCACGGTACCCGAAAAGTCCCCCCGGTCACCCTCCCGCTAACAGCTGACCACGACCTGTTCTCCTACCATCTCGCCCGCCTCCTGGTCTCCTGCGCCCCCTATAACCAGAAGATCGTTGCAAAATTTGTTGCGCACGAGACCGATCGCGCCTATAAAGCGTATGTTGGGGCGCCCGACCACCTCAAACTGGAACTCCAGCAGCAGTTCGGGTTCCCGGTCGCCTCCACCCGGGTCTCGGTCACCGACTACATCCCGATGTCGATCGGGCTGAAACGCGACCCGAAATTCAAGTTGGTGAATATGACCGTCGTCGGCGGGCAGGTGACCATGCCGGCCGACAGCACATCTGATATTTTTAAAGAACGGATCCGGCAGCGGATCCGACGAGGGTTGCCGATCGCCGTCCATCCCGATATCACGGTCCTCCTGACCCCGATCATCACCGACCTATTCGCCCAGTATCAGGCGACGATGCGAACCGACTACGGGACGGTAACGGCCTCACACTACCCGCCCTGTATTGCCGCGTTGTTGGCCCGGGTGCGGAACGGGGAGAGCATCGCCCACCCGGCCCGGTTTGCCATGGTCACCTTTCTCCATGAGATCGGGATGCCGGACAGCGAGATTGCCGAACGGTTTGCCGCCTCCCAGGGGTTCGACCTCCAGAAGACGATGTACCAGATCAGTCATATCACCGGGAACACCTACAAGATGCAGATGTGCGACACATTAAAATCGTTCAGCCTCTGTTGTGCCGGGCCTGACCCCCTGTGCGCCAAGATCCACCATCCGCTGGGCTACTACCAGGCAAAAAACCTGCCCGACGAGAAGAAATTGAAGACCGGGAAGAAGAAGCCGGCCGGCCGATCGAAACGGTAACCGAAACATTTTTCTATTTGTCTACCGCACGATGTCACTGACGATACCGCTCATTCGTTCAGGAAAATACCATCTTCGCAGATAATGGCGTCACGTTTATTGATCTGTCCTGAGAACGGTATCTCTCCGAATCCCGCATCCTGAAGTTTCTTCGCGGCTTTCTCCATCGCTTCGTTAATATTTTCGGCAACTACGCAAATGTAGCCGTGATGACAGTCGTCACCATTATACCAATGGGGGTGGCACAGATGCCACAGATATAACGATACCATCAATTATCCACCTGACAAAATATTCCCTATAATCTTCTCACCGCTCTCCGGGCAATACGAGTTCGAACACCGATATGCGGTGGGATCGTATACCCCGATACCAATTCGTCCACAATACTCCATTCGCGACCCACATCGCGAACAATACCGAGCACGTTCAAACACTTCCATCATTCCGACATCCACCGAGTGAACTACCCCCGCTTACGCAGGGGGCTACCTACGAGTGTACCGAGATATTTGAAAGCCCCAGACCTGTTTGTCGTAGATTACCGGCAAACTGCCGATAGCCCGTCCACAAGGCATTCTGTGATAGGAATCACAGATTCTGCATTCACATCTGACCTGCCGTTTCAATGCGAAGTTGTGAATATTTCACAAAGATCACAGGTCATATACGATGTTCGTCGACGTTCATTGCATTTTTTATCTACACTGATTTACAGGCAGATTGAAAGCCTAACGAACCATATCTATATAGGATTAACGAACCATATCTATATAGGATTAACGAACCATATCTATATAGGATTAACGAACCATATCTATATAGGATTAACGAACCATATCTATATAGGATGTATGTCTATATAATTGTTACGACAATCCGGAAGGGGCTCCGCTTTCATCCCCCCGCTGTCACAGGGGGTCTTCTCGCTCCGCCCCTTCAACCCCGCAGAGATAATATCGTCACGTTCCGCCAGTACAATCACCGCACTGAACCCAAACAAACACGCGTACGTCACCGACCCTATTGATAACGCCGCGAACATCAACCACAACAGGATCACGAATATAATCCCACAACATTACCCCGTGAAGAAATCAAACGGCTGCATCAGTAACTCGAATACACATCAATGAGTCGACCGCTTCCGCGTATACCGCGTATACCGGCTCCGCTACGGCAACGCACCCGCACGCCGGGCACACCGGACAGGAAATGTACCCACAGTTCCCATCCCCCCCCACGCATCGTAATGCTCAATTGCTTTCACTACCCTCATAGGCCACCGGGTTTAACCGGTGGTAGTTGACAACCTCTGAGATCGATGCTTTGTTATCAACGACAAAGGCGTTCAAAGAGCGGGAAGAACTCGGTGGAGCACCAACCCCCGAATTAGTCACCGAACTGAAAAAACGCAGGATATCGAACCCCAAGACCCAGCCAAAACGATCCTGACCATGTCGACCGGGGCATCGCCGGTGGGATCCATCAACAACCTTTTTCTCGCCCCCTGTGCCATGGTAAAGTATGGACTACCCGAATTACAACCTGTC
>Ga0172381_10006194_pt1 | contig 12021 bp, 10 predicted proteins | sample Leawel6488metaG_FD_119754 | JGI IMG/M metagenome (GOLD analysis project Ga0172381, IMG submission 119754) | Leachate microbial communities from a municipal landfill in Southern Ontario, Canada - Leachate well 64-88 metaG | ecosystem: Engineered > Solid waste > Landfill > Unclassified | place...
TCACTTTTCATAATTTTTTCTAATTGGTGCAATTATTTTCTCCAGATATTCTGTTGCGCATGCTTTCAAATCCATTGGATGTAATTTCTTTTCAGAATAAACTTTTTCAAGTTCAAAATAATCATTAAAAGTTAGATTTCCCCCAAATTTCTCTGGCCTTTTAATTTCTATTTCTCCAAATTTAGGAAAAATAATTAAATTCATAATTTGCAAAAGTGGATTTTCTGTTATATCCCCTTCAGGACAATAAGCTCCATTAATTGTTTTTTTAATTTCATCGTAGCTGTCGGTTATACTAATACCAGAGCCGGAAATAGATTTAGACATTTTTTGTCCAGGCCCTTTTAGAGAAGTAATTAAAGGGGTATGTAAAGCAATAAAATTATAATTCATCACTTTAGACATATCTTTTCCAATCATATGCACTTTTCTCTGCTCCATTCCACCAAGAGCAATATCCACTCCAAGATGTTTGATATCTGCTACTTGCATTAAAGGATACCACAATTGGGAAATTGTTGCATTTTCAATATCACGAGCAATTTCCTGCATACTTCTTAATCCTCTCTGAATAGTTGAATTTTGAGCTAAAAGCATTACATCCATTTGATATTTTTCTTTAAATTGAAAATCACTTCCTAAAACAATCTCAGCATTATCAAAACCAACTGCTTTAATTGTTCTCTTCCAATTAGCTACTTCTTTAGCAATATCTTCTTTTGAGCCTTTACGATTAAGTAAAGCATGAACATCTGCTAATAAAATTTTAACTTTAATTCCTACTTTATCTAAGTCCATCAATTTTAAGATTGTTACAAAATGTCCTAAATGCATTGGACCATTTGGTTCATAACCACAATAAACAGAAATTTGTTTTTTCTTTTTTAATAAATTTAAAAGATCTTCTTCACTGATAATTTCTAAAACATTTTTTTTAATCAGTTTCATTCTTTCATCAACACTTAATTTTCCACTAACACTTGATTTTTTAACCATTATTAACAGAAATTTTGAAGATTATTAAACATTTCTATAAATTAAATTATTATAAAAAACTATCAATACTTCTTTTTAGAAGATATCCTTTATAACTCATAAAAAGTTTATAATTTGCCCAATTCTGTGTTTTAATTTTTTCTTCTACTTTTGCAAATAATGATTGAGGCAATAACTCTTTTAGTCTCTTCTTTCTTTCTGCAATTTCCAAGTCTAAATTTCTGTTTAATCTCTCTTTAATTTGATCATAAAAAGCAGAATCTTTAGCTTCCTCATTCACTTCTGCAATTTCTTTTTCAGATAAATTTTTAAGAGAAAAGAGATGCGCAAATTTCATTCCAACAATACCATTAAGGACTTTATCTAAAAAATTTCTATCAGCAATCTTGATATAATCTTCTCCCCAATCACAAAGATCTTTCCTTAGTAAAGAGTATCCAACAATAAAATCACTTTTTATTAAATTTCTATTGAAAAAACCTTTTTCATCTATAAATTCAGACTTAAAGTCGCAAAATATATTATGCTTACAAATTAAATTTTGCCCTTCATCTAATCCTGGCCAATAAGCTGGCCTTGCAATAGAAATATCAGATAATAATAAAGGTTCTCGTATATAAGAAGTATGAGACATTTGAACATAATCATTCCTTATTAAATCAAGTATTGTAAAAATTTTGTCTAAAGCATAATTTTTAATTTCTCTATCAAGAAAAGGATAAATTGCTCCAATAGAATTATACAAAGCAGAAGGAATTGCCTCATGTGGTCCCCCAGCCATCGACTCAACGAAACATCCAAAATTTTCTCCTGTTTTAGGATTTGTATATGCTTTATCCAAAGCAGAATTATAAATTTTTAAAAGTAAATTAAGAGAATCTATTGGATTTTCCCAAACCAATTGAGAAAATTTGTCTGAGCTATCTTCTGCAATAGAATAATAATTCCTAAAATTTTTCTCCATTTCTGAAAATAATTCTTCTAAATTACTTGTTCTCATTTTATTTATTAGAAATCAAGGTGATTTCAAGCCATCACCTAAAAAATGAAGAACAATTTTATTTAAAAATTTAACTACCTTAATATAAACATGATTTTAGAAATGATTTTATTTCTTACTCTTGGAATTCTTGCAGGGACTATTTCAGGTTTAATTCCTGGCTTGCATATTAATCTCATTGGAGTTGCAGTAGTTTCAATTGCTGCTACAAGTGTAACAAGCTTTCCAGTTTATTTCGTTATTTTTATAGCTGCGATGGCAATTACTCATACTTTTCTTGATTTTATTCCATCAATATTTTTAGGATGTCCAAATGAGGATACAAGTTTATCTGCTCTTCCAGGTCATGAATTACTTAAACAAGGTAGAGGTTATGAAGCAGTTTTACTCAGCACAAAAGGATGCTTCATCGGAGTCTTCCTATTAATAATAATGACCCCCTTACTTCTTTGGTTGGTTCCACCAATTTATCAATTAATTCAAAAAATAATTCCTTATATTTTAATTTTTGTAGTTTTAGTATTAATCTTAACAGAAAAGAAAAAAATTTCTACAACAATTGTTATTATTTTGACAGGCGTATTAGGAATAATTATATTAAATTTAGAAATAAAAGAATCCCTACTTCCATTGCTTTCAGGATTATTTGGTAGTTCATCTTTAATTTTAAGCATAAAAAACAAAGTGCAAATACCCAAACAAGAATTTACCTCTCCTAAAGTAAAATATTTTAAACCAATATTAGTTTCATTAATAGCTTCTCCGATTTGTGGATTTCTTCCAGGTTTAGGTAATAGTCAAGCAGCAGTTTTAGGAAATACAATTGCAAGAACAGAAAGAAAAGATTTTCTATTTCTACTTGGATTAACAAATTTATTAGTAATGGGATTTTCATTTATTTCAATTTATGCAATTGCTAAGGGTAGAACAGGTGTAGCAGTAGCTATTCAAAATATTTTAGGAACAGTTGAACTAAAATATCTAATGTTAATCTTAATAATAGTATTAATTGCAGGAATAATTGCTTATTACTTATCTAAAAAATTGGCAAGGTTTTTTGCAAATAAGATAAACAAAATTAATTATACAAAAGTTTCAGTTGCAACAATTATCTGTTTAGTAATTCTTACATTAATTATCTCGGGATTTTTTGGATTAATAATATTAATAATTGCTACTTTAACAGGAATATATTGTATAAATACTGGAACAAAAAGAACAAATATGATGGGATGTTTGTTAATTCCAACAATTATATTATATTTATTCTAAAACCATTTGTCAATACTCTCTTGCTTTTCTCTTTCTTTCCCAAAGACAGAATCAATATACCCTTTAACTAACTCTAAAGTTTGCTGTAAATATGGTGAAAGATTATATTTTTTAGCTAAACTTAAAGCAGGATCAAGATATTTCTTAATTCCTCCTTCATGAATTGTAAAAATTAATTTGCCACCACAGGCAGGACAAACTCCTGCTAAAGGAACTCTTCGAACAATTTCATTACAAGCCACACATCTAAAACTTTGAATAGAAAAATTTCTTAGATTACCCCTCATATCTCGAATAAAATGCCTTTCAATAATTAGCCTTGCCGTATCGGCAGTGTCAACTGCTCTAATTTTTTCAACAAGAGCCATTTGATGATTAACCTTTTCTTGCATTGCTCCTAATAATTTATACGCAGAGCACACCACCCCATCATTAAAGTTTGCAGTGTCATGAGTAAAGCCTGCACCGTGAAAAGGATCTTTTCCTTCCTTCAAAAGTTTTTTCAAAGTATATATATTAACCTCAGAAGAATGCAACCTCTGCTCAGCTTTTTTATAAAGATCAAGAGGATATTCAAAAACATATTCAAAATCTAAAATTTGATCATCCACTTCTCCAGCATCTATTTTTGCATTTAATACCAAAGGAGCATCTTGTGTTCCCCCCCTATGACTGGGTAAATATTTTCTAGAAAAATTAAGAAGTACATCCCCCAAAAGCATTATTGCAGCTTCATCACCATCACAATCACGTCTAATAGCAGCATGCATATAAGGAGAAGCCATTAGACCCAATGTTTTTGAAAATCCAATAAATCTACAAACAACTCCTGCACAATTATGAGGAGCCATACAAACCCCAAGTTGTCCAATTAAATCTTCTCTTGATTTTACATTATAAAATTTTTCTAATCCATAAAATTTTTCTAATAAATCATCCATAAAATTACAAATCTTAAAAAAAACATCTTCTCCTCTCTCATCAGGGGTTTCAGGTGCACTTGGAATCAAAATATCATGAGGCATTAATTCAAGAATTTGTTCTTCATTAATTAGAGGATTTCCATAAACATCTATATCATAACCAAGAGATTTTAATTTTTCGATACTAGTTCCAATTTCTTTTGGTTTAAAAGCAACTAGAGGTAATTCTGTTGCATCCATACGAATTGTTCCATCTTTGTTAACTTGTAAATCATATTTTGCTCTTAATATCCCCTTACATAAGTGCTCAAGAGCTTTTTCATCAGAACTAACCCCTCTTACTCCTTTAATTAATGCAGGCATTTCGTCCTTAGTCATTTTTAATTTGTCTTTACACTTGTTATATAATTCAACAATGTCTAATTCTCTATACATATATGGAGTTCCTTTTTTCTCTGAACCTTCAAATTTTTCAAATGAAGTTTTTTCTTTTAAATCATAAAAATAATATCTTCTTTCAGTTTTGCTATCACAATTTTCGCATCTTCGGTAAATAGTTTCTTTTTTACAATTTGGACAAAAATAAAGAGGAAACTGACTATTAATTTTTCCGACTTCGTAAGCTGCTTGTACACTTCGTAATCTTCCGCCCTGACTACCAACAGAAAAAAGAACATTGGGGCTTCCAGTTAACTTACGCAATTTTGCTTTTTCTGGTCTTCCCATACGAGAACCAATAAATTCTCCAGATTTATCCTTGATTTCTACTTTTGAAAGAGCATTAATGATATCAAGTACATCCTCTTTTTCCGGAATTTTTTTAAAGTCAAAAAAATCTTGAAACAAAAAAGCTTTTTCTTTATTTAAAATATTAATTCCTAAATTAAATAATAAAACTTTACTTTCAAGCGGAGTCAATACTACATTCTCAGTTGTAACTTCATGAGGAATTCCAATTAACTCAAGCGCTCTCTTCCCTTCTGCAAAAATTTCTTTATCTTTTTTTGTATAAGGTAAAATAATCTTTTCTTCATAAATTCCAGCATTAATCCAGGTCAACAAATTAATAAAAAAATCTTTAGAAATCTCTTTCCAGTAATATATATATTTTGGATGTAAGGGAATAGAAAATTTTTCACTTATTTCAACTGCTTGTTCAAAAGAAATATTAAATGAATTAATTGCTTTAGCAAAATCAGAATCTTTTGCTTTTAATTCTAAATACCACCATTCTTCAACATAGCCGGGTTTGATTAATTGAGCATTTCTATTTAATAAATCTGAAAAAGGAAAAAGTATATCTCCTAAATAAATAATTTCTTCTACATCTGGATAAAGTTTTTTTGCTTCTTCTCTCTCTTCAATTTTTCTCACACTACCATTAAATAATTTTACAATCGGGCCATCAATCTTATCACATACTGTAACAACGCAACCTTTTGTCGGCTTCTCAACTTTCACTTGTGTTCCAATAGCTAAAAATCTATCAGTTATTTCCATAGTGGCAGGATGCAAACAGGTTGCACTAAATCCAGAGTTTCTTCCTCGTCCATATCTAAACCTAAATCCTCCAGAACGAGAGGGATGACCAAAAACCGGTCTACCTGCAACTAAATCTTTAATATAAGTTGGAGGTCCTTTTGTTTTATCTTTACCAAGCGTTCTCTTTTCATGAATTTTGTTATATTCTTCCAGAAAATCAAATCCTGTTGCGCAGATACCATTTTTTCGGGCCATATTATACAACCTAAATCCTTTTGCTGCTTTTTGTGCAAGTCCTTCTCCTAAAATTAAACAGAAACCACTACGCAAGTAATTTGTTCCTATTCTTGGTAAATTTTTGTAATTAGAAACTTCCATTTTTTCAGAAGGATCTCCTGAAACTTGGAAAGGTAAATGTTTAGCCAGAAATATGGTTTCCTCTTCTGTAGGCATATATTGTAAATTAGCTATTCTCTCATGAAAATCAGAAAGTTCAGTATAAGTACGACGAACTTCTTCATCAGTGGGATCATATTTTGCAAAACCAAATTTCTCTCTAAGAAAATCAATTAGCATAAGAACTATGCAAGCCGCGGTCGTACCTGCAGAACGAATTGGACCAGAAAAATTAGCAACAAGGTAATCTTTTCCCTCTCTTGTTTTGCCTTTTTCTATTCCAGTATAACCTTCAATAGGAGAAGACACTACTCCCAGAGTAATATAAGCAAATCCTATTCTAATCCCTGCATCAATTGATTCAAGAATTGAAGAAAAAGTACAAAACTTTTGATCACTTACTTCATCTGCAATTTTAAAGACAACTGTTGGGTCAAGTTTACCATATTGTTTTTCTAATTCTAAAATACGAGGAGCAATTTTACTATTCATCATCTGAGGATAGATAGTAGAAATCAGTCCAACTACTTTTTCTGCCATACTCATCGCAAGGGGAATTTCCACTTCATCCACAGGATCATATCCTCGAGCTCTAGCAGCATTAGCTACAAGATAAACTTCATCAACTTGCTCTTTCAAATTTTTAAAGTAATTTTCAGTATTCATTTTCCTTTTGAATTAAATTAACAATTTCATTCCAATTATTTACCCGAATCAAATTTTCAGAATTTGCTTGGATATTCCATGGTTTATGAATTAAAATAGTTTTAATTCCTTTACTTGAACACTCTTCTGCATGTTTTTTACTATCTTCAATCATAATCTTAATACCTGTTTCTAAGCAAATTTCTCCTTTAGTTTTTCCCGGGGTACCTGCATAAGGATTAGCAGAAAAGATTAAGTTAAAAGGAACGCTTGAAAAATGAGCATTTAAGCTTTCTTGTGTTCCTTCCTGTATAATTCTAGAAGTAATAAAATAAATTTCATGTTTTTTTGCAAGCGTAATTATTGAATCTTTTGCGCCATCACAAAGAGATAAATTTTGATTCTTATCTTTATTAAAAATTGTTTTGATAAAGAACATAATTTCCTCAGGAGAATTTTTTAAAACCTCTGAAAAATAATAAGAAAAAACATCTTCAAATTTAAAATTAGTTGAATAATGAAGATTATATTCTTTAAGTAACTCTCGTGTAAACTCAAAGACAACATCATCTAAATCAATACCTATTTTCATTTTCTCCTCCTTCAACAGTTTCAAAATCAATAATTTTGACTGCTCTTGTTTTAAGATTTACCATAGGAACCTTACAATGATCTGGGATATTACCAAATTTTTCTTGATAAGGAGTTAAGGATTCCCAGCTTGAAATAGAAATAACTAAAATATCATTAAAGTAACTCACTCCACTTTTATGTGTATGACCAGAAACAAAAATATCTGGCACCTTTGAAATAAAATGGGCATCTTTTCCAAGGGGAAAATACTGAACTGAACCATGAGTTGGAGCAAGGTGCCTATGGCTAAGAAGGTATTTCATAATTTTCTCTGGAGCGTTCATTGCTCTTTCAGCCATTAAAGAAGGGATTGTATTAGCATAATGAGTAAAAGAAAATCCATGATATGTAAGAATATTAAAACCTTCAAAATCTTCATCAGCACCAATATTCACTAAGCAAGGATTTTCTGTAATTATAACATTATCCAAGTTATAAAGAGGCCATGCAAATTTTTCATTGAATATTGGCTGAGGTTCCATCAGCCTAACTCCATCATGATTTCCTGGACTAAGAATAATTTTAATGTCTTTTCTTATTTTTGATAATAAATCAGCAAAGTTAGAAAATTGTTCTTCTAAATCTAAAATTTTCAAATCTCGTTCTTGATCAGGATAATTTCCTACACCTGTAATTAAATCCCCTACAATAAAAAGATATTTAATATTTTCAACCTCCGGGGTATTTGGAAGTTTTCCATTAAGATAATCAATAAATTTTAAAAAATCTTTTTCAATAAAATTCTTACTTCCGTAATGTATATCGCCAATGAATAAAGCATATTCTTCTTTAGGAGATTTTTTTCTTCCCCCATCTAATCTAGCTTCAGGTAGAATTATATCATTAGCAAAAACAACTTCTTTATTCCCAAAACCTTTGATTCCGATAACAGCATCCAGAGGTAAATTATCTGCTTTAGAGTATAATTCTCCTTTATCTTTACTTATAATAACTTTTAAAACCCCAGTTAAATCTTCAATCTCTAGAATGATATTTTTATTCTTTGTTACACTTTTATTAAAAATCATTCCTATAACAGAAAATTTTTGCTTTTCTTTAGTAATTCTATTTATTGAGATTAAATTTTCCAATTCTGAAGCAGATTGAAGAATTATCTTAAAATCATTATATCTCCCTTTAAAAAAGGTAAGAAAATCTTTTACATCAAATACTTTACCTCCAAGAGAGTAAGAGCTTAGAATTTTTACTTTGGCTGCTTCACATCTTGGTATTATCTCTTTAATTGCAGTCTTCTCTTCTTTTTCATCAAATAAGTGAAATTTATCTTTAATTTGCTGAATAAATGTTTCATCTGCTTCTAAATTAATTAAGAAAGGAATAATCTTATCTCTTAAGGAATAAATTAAAGAAGAAGAAATAAACCTTTTCCCGCTAAAATCCTTAATCTTCTTTAGGAATATTTTAACAGAATTAAAACTCTCACTATGTTCGAAAAAATCAGATAAACCGTTGTCTAAAAGAATATTCTCTTCTGAGCAAAAAGTTAACAATTCTTGTTTGGACATTATAACCCCTGTAAATTAATATCATATATAATCCAACGAAGCCTCAACAATCTCTTTTGCTTTTTCCAATATATTATTAGAAATAGCTAATTTAATTTCTCTCATTCTTCCTCCTCTACCTTTGGAAATAACTCTAACATTAATAATTCCCAGCATATCAAATTCTTGAATAATGTCTCCAACTCTTCTTTGGGTCAGAATTTCAGATTTTTCTTTTTTACAAATGTCTTCATAAAAATTATAAATATCTCCAGTAAAAAAGGGACTTCCTTTTCTTGATTCATTTAATTGAATAATTGAATATAAAACCAACTGAAATTGCTTTGGTTCAGAGGCAATTGTATCCAAAATTTTATCTCTTTCTATTTTATTATTTGCTTCATCTATGTGCTTTAAGCAAACTTGTTTACTTCCTTCTCTTTCAGCTAGTTCTCCAGCAACTCTTAATAAATCTAAAGCCCTCCTTGCATCTCCATGTTCTCTTGCTGCATATGCAGCACATTTTGAAATAACTCCATCTTCCAAGATACTTTTTTGAAAAGCTTCTTCAGATCTTTTCATTAAGATATCTTGAATTTGTAATGCATTATAAGGGGGGAAAACAACTTCTTCTTCACTTAAACTACTTTTAACTCTTGGATCAATTTCATCTAAAAAAGTTAAATTATTTGAAATTCCGACTAAAATTATCTGAGATTTAGATAATTCAGAATTTAATCTTGTTAAATTATATAAAAAATTATCAGAAATTTTCTTAACTGTTTGATCAATTTCATCTAAGATTAATACAACAAGTTGCCTTTTTGAATCAATTAAATCAATAAATTGTGTATAAACTGCTTGAGTTGGTAATCCTGTCGAAGGAACTTCACTTCCTAATTTTTTTATTAACTCAGCTAAAATTCTATATTCTGTATCTGAAACCTTTTTCAACTTGCAATTTAAGTATTCAATTTTTAATTCAAAATCTGAAGATTTATCAAATCTTTTATATAATTCGTCCTTGACATACATCATTGACAAAGTTTTTCCTGTACCTGTTTTTCCGTATAAAAAAAGATTAGATGTTTTCTCTCCTCGTAATATAGGAGCTAAAATTGAAGCAATTTGTTTAATTTGGTCTGATCTGTGTAAAATTTTATCAGGTTTATAATTGATTTGCAACGAACTTTTGTCTTTAAATATCCTTTTCTTGTCAAAAGATTCAAAAATGTCATCTAATTCACCTTTCATAATCAAAAGAGAATACATTCTTTTTTAATTGTTTGTATATTCTGAAATATATAATACTCACCCACGTGCATTTCTTGTGGAAAATTAAAAGATAAAACAAATTTCAACGAAGAAATTTTAAGATTATATATAAGTAACTATAACTACTGATTAAGAAGAACACCTATATTTCTAATGGAATTAATATAAAACTGCTTTGAAAAGAGAAGTAAAAATTAAATTTATTTCTTGAAAAAATGGAAATTTGTAATAAGAATTTATAATTTAATATAAAATTTAATAAATTAGTATAAAAATTATAATAATAAATAGAAAAATACTTAAATATATAATATATAATAAAAAATAATTATTTATTATATATATAATTCCAAGAGAAATCATGGGGAGGCAGGGTTCTTCTATCTTAAATATTATAAATTTAGCTACTTTTACAAGATTTTGAATATAAATTCAATATTCTTGAATCTCTTCCTAAAACTCATGTTTCACTGTAGATAAATTTATAAATAAATCTTTTCTAATTAAATCATGCAATCAGAAAAAAAACCTTTTCATGCACTTGTTGGAAAGATGATCGTAACAAAAGAAGGTAAAAGATTGGGTTTTGTTCGAGATATTAGCTTTGAAACAAGATCTGGTGAATTAATCAGTCTTATTGTTAAAGATGCTACTATCTATACAAGAAACCTTAATTTAGAAAAAACCTCTTCAGGTGAACTATTAGTTCCTTATAGTTCAATTATTGCAATTGGTGATTTTGTAATAGTTTCTGAAGAAGATTTAATTTAATTAAGATTTTTTATAGAAATCTTTAAAAACAAACCTTTTTATATTTATTAAAATGAAATTAGCAGGATTTAATTTTACAAAAATCTCAGTTGAGAAGAAGAAATCTTCCTTTAAAGATTTAAAAATAGAAACTCAGATAAATCTAACAGAAATACAAGAAATTAAGCAAGAAACAGTTAAATCTAAAGATTCTCTCTTAGGAGTTGATTTTTCTTATATTATTAATTATGCTCCAAATATTGCATTATTAGAATTTAAAGGGCATTGTGTTTTGGTTTTGGATTCAAAAAAATTAAAAGATATACTTAAAGATTGGAAAGATAAAAAGTTAGATCCTGAATTCAGGACAGCAATTTTTAATTTGATTCTTATAAAGTCAAATATTAAAGCTCTTCAATATGAAGAAGAGCTAAATCTGCCTCTTCATTTTAGACTTCCTTCTATTTCTGTTTCTCAAGAAGACTTAAACAAAAAATAAATTTTTAATTGGATTTATTCCTTTTTAGCCTTTATCTTCTTAGACTTTTTCAAAATCTATATAAACCAAAACCGAATAACTCTATTATGAAAATTTCTAAATCTAAGCAAGAAAAGATTTCTGAACAGATTTTAGCCTATTTATTTAATCAAAGTCCAAAATCTCTCTTTACTTCATACATTGCTGCAGAAATGGCCCGTGATGAAGAGTTTATTAAAACATTATTATTAAAATTAAAAGAGAAAAAATTAGTACAAGAAATAAAAAAAAATGCTTTGGGAGAATCTTATTTAAGGCGATCGAGATGGAGTTTGACTGATCAAACATATGCTTATTATAAAAAAGCTCAGCTGTCGTCTCAACAGGTTAGAGAATCATTTGATTCTGAAATTAATTAATTAATTAAATTAGAATATATATTCTAAACACTGAAAACTTATAAATAAGAAGTTTCTAATTTTTTTATGGAAACAATAAAAGAGACATTTCAAATGATTCAAAATGACTTAAATTTTTTGCATCGAGAGTTATCTTCTATCAAAGCAGACATTTTATATTTAAAACAATTTATAAAAAATAGTTCGTATAATCAAATAAACTCAATTCCAACACAAAATACTCAGATTCCAACACAAAATACTCAGA
>Ga0172381_10006195_pt1 | contig 12021 bp, 3 predicted proteins | sample Leawel6488metaG_FD_119754 | JGI IMG/M metagenome (GOLD analysis project Ga0172381, IMG submission 119754) | Leachate microbial communities from a municipal landfill in Southern Ontario, Canada - Leachate well 64-88 metaG | ecosystem: Engineered > Solid waste > Landfill > Unclassified | place...
TATTGATTATGATGTAGATGGTGGAGAAAATTTTGAAATTTCTCATGATTTATTTTCTAGTAATGATTTTGTAATTGATAAAGACACAGGAGATATTTCTATAGGTCAAACATTGAATATGACTTCTGGCAAGATAACTGACCTAGCAAACGGAACAGATTCACAAGACGCAGTAACCAAATCCCAACTCGATGCTGTAAGTGGTTCAATAGAAACAGATACACATGTAGCTGGTGATGGAATTTATTTAACAAATGATTCTACAACAATGTTTTTTAACGAATCAAAATTAAATGAAACTATTGAAACGATAGGAGATACAAATTATGTTCCATATACTGGTGCAACAGGAACTGTTAATTTAGGAACAAATTATTTAATAACTGGATCTGTACATCCTAGTTCAGATAACACATATGATTTAGGTTTAAAAGATTTATTTTTTGGTGGCGTAGCTGATAGGTATTGGAAAGATGCCTATTTTAAAGGAACAATTTATTCTGAAAATTTAGATTTAAATGACAAATTAATATTTAGTGGAACTAATGGAGTTATTGAAATCGGATCAAGTTCAACTACTGCAAGTGGTTTATCCAGTATTGCAATAGGTCCGGGAGCATCATCAACAACAGAAGCGATTGCTATTGGTTTAAATGCAAATGCATCGGGATTACTTTCTATTGCTTTAGGTGAAAATGCAGTTTCTTCAGGTTATAGTTCGGTTGCCATAGGACATGACGCTACAAATAATGAAGATTATACATTTATGGTTGGTGGAAGTATAAATAAAACATTTTTAGATGGAATACTAAATGTTTCTGGAACAATATATGGTGATGATTGGGCAATTATTGATAAAGGCTTAACTGTGGGAGATTCTTCATCACCAGATTCGATGAATCTATATTCTCCAGGAACTGGTTGGATAAATGGACCTCAAATCGAATTATACTCTGAAAATCATGATTCTTCAATAGAATTTTGGGGACAAGGAAGTGCAGATTATTCCATAGGTGTTGATGAAACATCTGAGTTATTTAAGTTAACAACAAACTATCAAATGACAGATGTAGATGGATTAAATTTTGATATGAATTCAAATTTTGGTTTTGGTATTGCACCAACTTCTTCAAAATTGACAATAAATGGAAAAGTAAACATTACAGATAATTTAATTCTTCAAGGTGCAATTTATAATTCAACAACAATATTTATTCCTCAAACAGTTGAGTCTAATTTTGAAATTACAAATTATGGTTCATATAAAGGAATTATTTTAAATGTAAATGATGGATTAAACCAAAAAGATGTTTTAATATTAAACAATACTGGTGCTTATTTTGATAATGTGAAATTAATTAATTTAGCAAACGGAACAGACGGTCAAGACGCCGTAACCAAATCCCAACTCGATGCTGTAAGTGGTTCAATAGAAACAGACACCGATACATGGTGGAATATCACAGGAAGTAATTATTTAATTAACTCAAGCAACATTTTAGAACTAAATGAAACAACTTTGAACGCTACAATAGATTCAAGAGCAGTGGATATAGATGGAGACACAATGTCAGGGGATTTAAATATGTCTGATAACTCAATTACAAATATAAATCAATTAAGGTTTAATCTTAATGAAATTCAAATTGGTATCGATTCTGTTGCAAACAGTTTAGATGAAACTGGTTCAATAGCCATAGGAAAAAATTCTAATGCTCATGAATCTAGTATTTCCATAGGTGATAATTCTAAAACTCAAGATGATCAATCCCTAGCGATTGGTTTAAATTCAAATGCTGTAGAAACTTACACGATTGCTATAGGTTCTGGTGCAAATTCTGTCCTTGAGCAATCTATGGCAATAGGATATGATTCTAATGCATCTGGTTTAGGTTCAACAGCCATAGGTACAAATTCAGTCTCTTCAGGTACGGTGTCAAGTGCTATAGGTTCTGCAGCTGTTTCTTCAGGTATAGCGTCAAGTTCATTAGGTAGCGGAGCTTCAACTTCAGGAGATTTTTCTGTAGCGATAGGGCCTCTATCAAATGCAACTGCTGAAAATGCAATTGCATTAGGATACGGTACAGAAAACTCCGTCGCAAATTCATTTAAAGTTGGAAGCCAGTATGTAACTCACACATTCTTAGACACAACATTAAATATTTCAGGAAACACAAACATTTCAGGAAATTTAAGTATGGAAACTAACAAAATAACCAACTTAGCAAATGGAACAGACGGACAAGACGCAGTAACCAAATCTCAACTTGATGCAATAAACTCATCCTTCTCAGGAGATTTATCAGGTTATGTTCCTTATACAGATGCAACAAGTAATGTTAACTTAGGAAGTTATAATTTAACTACAACAGGAAACATTAAAACAAAAACATTAAACTTAGATAATGATAATTGGATTTCCGCAAAAAATTCTGCAGGAACAAGCACAATAAATATGTTCAAAGTCAATTCAGATAATCAAATAGAAGTTGGAGCTCCATTAAATATAGGAAGTTTCGAATTCACAGCAGACTCAGGTTTAGTAACATTCGTTGACATGCCAGTTACTTCTTCAGCTTCAATTGGAACTGCAGAAGCATACGTATTCAAAATAGATCGAGAAAATATCTTGACAATATATTCTGAATCAGATGGTTCAGGAGGAATACAAAATAAACGAGTTGGTGTTGGAACAACAACTCCAACACATGAATTACATGTTGTGGGTGATGCAAACATTACAGGAAGTATTTATTCCAACGGTGTTTTATTAACTCCAGATACAGATACATTCTGGAATATCACAACAAGTCAATACCTAGAAAACAGAAGTGGAATTTTAGATGTGAATGAAACCGAACTTAACGCTACAATAGATTCAAGAGTTTCAACAAATGTTCCAGATATCTGGGTGAATGAATCCGGCGACACTATGACGGGAAATCTTTCCATGGGTGGAAATTACATTCAAAACCTAGCAAACGGAACTCTATCTCAAGACGCGGTTACATACTCACAACTCCAAGCAGTAAACTCAACATTAGGTGGAGACTTAGCAAACTACGTTCCATACACAGATGCAACAAATAACTTAGATTTGAACAACAAAAACTTAACAAGCGTTAGTTATGTTGGTGTAGGAACTGCAACACCAAATGCAAACTTACAAGTCAATGGAACATTTAACGCAACAAACAATGGTGGTTCAATAACTTTAGATTCAAATGGAGACGTAAGAATAGGAATATGAACAGAAAATTAATTTATGGAATTTTCATTTTAATGTTTTTATTAGGTTTAAATATGTCTTCCGCTTTAATGGTTATTAATTCCGGTTCAAATAACATAACAATTTCATCTTTAGAAAAAGGTTTGGTTGGGCATTGGACATTAGATGAAACTAGTTATAATTCAAACACAAACAGAGTTGATGATTTATCTCCTTACAATAATCATGGAACAAATTATGGTGCAACATTTACAACAGATCGGTTTGGAAATGCAAACTCTTCAATGAGTTTTAATAATGCGAATAATTATTTAAATTGTGGAAATGATGCTTCTTTAATGCCTTCAAGCATAACTGTTTCAGCATGGGTAAAAGTTACAGATACTTCTTCTTGGATGGTTATAAATAAAGCTGCAGGTGGTACTTCTGGGTCGTATTATATGTATGGAGACAATTTAGTTGCTACTTGGTCAATTTTTGCAGCGGGTGGCACTCGTTATAATGCGGCAATGGGATCTTTAGAATATAATGGTTGGACTCATATAGTGGGTACATTCGATTCTGCCACAGGAAATATGTATGGATATAATAATGGAAACTTAATTGGTTCACGTTCAGGGGCAAGTCTGGGGTCCAATACAGCAAATGTTTTAATCGGACGCTATACTTCAGGATATTATTTAGGAGGATATGTTGATGATGTTCGAATTTACAATCGTGCTTTATCTTCGGAAGAAGTAAAACTACTTTATGATTCATACAAACCACAAGCAAGTGGAACATCATTAAACAAAGGTTTAATAGGACATTGGAGTTTAAAAGAACAAGATTTTAATGAAGGTACAACTAATTTAGTTCCTTATTCAGATTATTCCGACAAAAATTATGGACAAGAATATACCGCTTCCTGTTGGGGTGGTGATGCGGCTAAAATGTATTTTTATTCTTCAGGAGGTTATAATAATTTACCATATAAAAAAATGACTAAAACCACTGCAGGAACTGGTGGTTGTTATATCAGCATGCATTCAGGAATTCCTATAAAAAATGATACAACTTATGTTGTTAGTGGATGGGTAAAAGCAAGCAGACCAGTTTATGTTTCAGGATATTTTCTTTCTATAAATCGTCCATTAGATAATGCATATAGGTTGGGTACCGCACAAACACTTACGACTGATTGGGTCAGATATTCTTGGATTTATAATGCGGGTTCAGGTCATGCAGGAACATATTTATCAAGAGATATAATTTATATTGATGATGATTTACCTTTAGACATATATTGGAGTGGTTTTCAAGTTGAAGAAAGAGATTCTTTAAGTGCTTATGTGAATGGAGTAAGAGCTTCTAAAATTGAAGATTTGTCCCCATACGGACTTTCAGCTACAAACAATGGTGCAACAATAGGAAGTGAAAGTACTAGTTTTAATGGAGCGGGAAATTACATACAAGTGAATGATGACTCTGCATTGGATTTAACAAATGAAGTCACAATATCTTCGTGGATAAATCCAAATACTCTTCATGACGGTGGAATTTTAACAAAAAAACCAACTAGCGGAACTGCATATAATTATTATTATCGTCTTACTGCTGCAGGAGGCATAAATTTTGGCGTCACATTAGGAACGACCTTAAGGGTATATTCCGCGAATACACAACTTTCTCCTGGAATGTGGTCACACATAGTTGGAACCTATGATGGAACTTCACTAAAACTATATGTTGATGGAACTTACTTCGGGAAAGCAGATTATTCAGGCACCATGACACCTACTGACAATTATTTAATAATTGGTTCAGAATATATAGGATATAGGCCCTTTAATGGAAATATTTCAAATGTAAAAATATACAACAGAGCTCTTTCAGCAACAGAAGTACAACAACTATACAATCAAGGAAGATGAACAGAAAATTAATTTTCGGAATTTTCATTTTAATGTTTTTATTAGTTGGAACTGTAAGCGCATCTTATGTTACTATTGAAGATTTAAATTATGCAGGAGATGGAAACGGAGGTGACAATAAAATTGAAACTACCATTCAAGTTAAAGATATAGATTACAGTGAAATTGTTTTTAAGTATTCTACTTTATCCTCCACAGCTTCTTGTTATTATGGTGCGTATGGTAGTGGAACTAGCAGATATCATTTATTTAAATATTCCAATAAATTATATATGGGTTTAGGGAGCTCATACGTTCAAATAGATCTGACACCTTATATCTCATTAGGCAATATATACAAATTCAGTTGCAATAAAGATGGAAGCACATATACAATTAATTTATATGAATATAATTCAAGTACATCTTCCTTTGATTTTGTTTATACCCAAACAGTTACACAAAGTGTAACCTCTACAGATCCGGTATGGATATATAATCGATATGGCGTTAATTCTCCATTAAATGACACAATATATTATTTAAGGATAAACGATGAAACTTGGGAAATCAATAAAGGATATGGAAGTACAATCACAGGAGACCAAGGAACTGAATTAACTATACAAGGAACTTTAACAGATTTTTGGCAACCAACTGATTTTTGGGACCAATCCTATCTACAAATTTCTTCATTACAAAAAGGATTAGTCGGATACTGGACTTTAGACCAAGACAATTACAATTCAAACACAAACAGAGTAACAGATAAAAGCGGGCATGAAAATCATGGAACTAATTATGGAGCAACTTCAACAACAGACCGATTTGGAAATGTAAATTCCGCAATGAGTTTTAATAGTAATTACATACAAATAAATTATTATCACAATGTACCTACTGGAACTCTTTCTTATTGGTTCAAATATGATTCAAGTGATACTCAAGGCATAACTGGAACAAATGATGGTTCAAGAAGGTTATATGTAGGAATATATGATTCAAATACTTTTTATGCGGGTTTCGGAAATACTTACGTGACCAACATAGATTTTTCAGAAGCACTTGTTAATGGAAATTGGTATTTGTTAACAATTACAGGTGACGGAAGTACGGCTAGACTTTATTTAAATTCAGTGTATGTGGGTCAATTTAGCTATTCATTTTCAGGTACTTCCACAGCGCCTTTTAAAATTGCTGATTTAGGAAGATTGGACTCGGCTCATTATTATCAAAAAGGAGATATAGATGATATCAGAATTTACAACAGAGCTCTCTCAGCAGAGGAAGTAAAATTACTTTACGAATCTCACAAACCACAAATTTCAGGAACATCATTAAACAAAGGTTTAATTTTAGATATGCCTTTAACTTCAAGATATACAAAAACAGAAACAGCAGGTTCAGAAATACTTACAGACAGAACACCATATTCAAATGACGGAATCAATCATGGCGCAACATTATCAAGCGAAAATTTATATTTTAGTGATTCAGATAATGATTATGTATTATCTACAGAAACAAATTTGATGAACTATAGTCAAACATTCTTTGCGTGGGTTTATCCTGAAGCAACAAATGATTTACGTGGAATAGTTGGAAATCATTACCATTCAGATTTTTCAAATATAGGATTAAACGTATATGCGGGTACATTATCTTTATCCATAGGGTACACTGATAATACCCGAGAGTATCTTGCTAAAAGAAGTAGTACAATTTATGCTAACCAATGGACTCAAGTTGCTTCAGTATTTAATTTAACAAATAATTCAATTAAAATATATTTAAATGGCAATTTAGATAAAACCTGGGACATAGATAAAACTGTGAAATTCAGTTCAAGAAAAATTTTATTGGGTCAATGGGCGAGTTCATATTTAGATCATTATAAATTTAAAGGAAACATTTCAAATGTAAAAGTCTACAACCGAGCCCTTTCAGAAACAGAAATACAACAACTATACGATCAAGGAAGATAAATTTATAAAGTTAAAATTTAAACCAAAAATATAAAAAAATGAATAAAACCAAAACATTCAAAACATTCATTTTCATTTTACTAGTTTTAACACTAATTTCTTCAGTTTCTGCAAAAAATTTCATAATATATAATTCATCCGATCCAACAGACGCACATTTCTTAGTAAACGGCACAACAGGATACGTTGGAATAGGAGTAAACACACCAACATCATTATTACAAATTGCAAACGACAACTGGATTTCAGCAAAAAATTATGCAGGAACAGGAACAATAAATATGTTCAAAGTAAATTCAGCAAACCAAATAGAAGTTGGAGCTCCATTAAATATAGGGAGTTTCGAATTCACAGCAGACTCAGGTTTAGTAACCTTTGTTGATATGCCAGTTACTTCTTCAGCTTCAATAGGAACATCACAAAGTTACGTTTTCAAAGTTGATGGAGAAAATATATTTACAGTTTACTCTGAATCCGACGGAGCAGGAGGAATACAAAACAAAAGAATTGGTATTGGAACAACAACTCCAACACACGCATTACATGTTGTCGGTGATGTTAATATTACAGGAACAATTTACAATAACGGAACATTACTTCAAGACACCGACACATGGTGGAACATCACAGGAAGTAATTATTTAATCAACTCATCAAACATTCTAGAACTCAACGAAACAACTTTGAACGCTACAATAGATTCAAGAGTTTCAACATCAGTCACAGATGTCTGGGTAAATGAATCCGGCGACACAATGTCTGGAACTCTTTCCATGGGCGATAATAATATTACCTCGACAAAACAAATTACATTTACTTCGAATCAAGTTAATATTGGTTCATCTTCTACAATTTCATCAGGTTCAAATGCCATTTCAATAGGAGATTCAGCAAGTTCAATCCAACAAGACACTATTTCAATAGGACGATTATCAGGAGCAACAGGACTAAATAGTATTGCCCTAGGATCAGCAGCGTCCGCATCTGGAAGTTATGCCATTGCAATAGGTTCAATAGATGCAGATTGGGCTGCTTTTTTTGGAATGACTAATGCTTCAGGGCAATCCTCGATTGCCATCGGTCAACTCGCTTCTTCAATTGCAGATAATGGAATTGCGATAGGTAATTCTGCAAGTTCATCTGGAAGTTATGCAATTGCAATGGGTTATTTATCACAAGCAACAGCAACAAATGCAATTGCTCTTGGTGCAAATACACAAAACGCAGTTGCAAATTCATTAAAAGTTGGTGGAGATATAACTTCCACCTATCTTAATACTAGTTTGACCACAGGTGGTGCGGTCGATTATTCTTGGAATGAATATGATATGAAAGGCAATTTTTATCTTCAAAATTTTACTTATATGGATATAGGTGGTCAAGGAGATATGATGATAGATATGTGGATTGAAGGTACTCCTGAATGGTATGGTTTTGGTATTGATGAAAGTGATGGAAATAGATTTGAATTTTTTCATTCACCAAACTCATTTGATGATGATACTTTAACAATAAATTCATCTGGTGCAATTTCAATAGGAAATACATTAGATATGACTTCAGGAAAAATCACAAACCTTGCAAACGCAACTGCAGGACAAGATGCAGTTACACTTTCACAATTACAATCAGTAAACAATTCAATTCAACAAGACACAGACACCAATACATGGTGGAACATCACAGGAAGTAATTACTTAATTAATTCAACTAACATTCTAGAACTCAACGAAACAACTTTGAACGCTACAATAGATTCAAGAGCACCAAATACAGCCTATTTGTTGAATCAGAGCGTAATCATAGGAACAAATACAAGTATAATTTATGCTCCTTCAGATGGAGTTTATAATGATCCTGGAAAAACAGGAACAGAGGATTATTTGCTCAAATTGCCAATACAAAATGCTGAAGGATATGTTCAAGTATGGATTTCAGGAACTAATGATAAATTATATGGGAGCTTTGAAATTTTTACATCCATATATCTTGATGGGGCAGGTACTGGAACAAATGGTAGTGCTTTACTAAATTGTCAAGATTGTGACATTAGTACTGTTGATTGGTATACTAAAGATGGATATGCAAATATTTATATTGCTGGAACAGGTTGGAGTAATCCGAAATTTTCTTTAGATAAAATAAAAATTAGCGGAAATTCTTACAATGAAGATTGGACTCAAGGTTACGTTTGGAGTACAGTCACAGGTTTTCCACCAGTTTTTAGTGGTTATTCTCAAAAATATTCTTCTACAGCTACACTTAAAATATGGAACGAATACAACGACGGAGATGGTTCAGGTTTAGATGCAGATAAATTAGAGGCGAAAGATGGAAGTTATTTTGTTTATGGAAATACTGCATATGGTGTTCTTTCAGAAGCATTGGATAACGATTATAATAATGTAACTAGAACCGGATTTTATACTGAACGAATAGACTCTATAACACAAGCATTAAACTCGCCCGTTCCAGAAGATGCACCAAATACAGGTTCTTCGTACGTTCTAAATATGGTTTACGCGCCTACATCTTATAACAAACAAATAGGAGGAAGTTTATTCAGCAATAATTTAAAATTAAGAACCGAAACGAACAATGTGTGGAGTCCTTGGGTGGACTTATTAACTTCAAATTTCACAGGAAATACTAACTTTACAGGAAATCATTTACAAACAGGAAATTTAGAAATAACAGGAAATTTATCGGCAACAAATATTATTACTGATGGCGGATATTTAGATATAAATTCAACAGAATATATTTTTGATGATTATTACACAAATAAAATTCTAGGTTCAACTATTTTTGGAAGTGAAACTGGATTAGGGGGGATAGGGTATTTTGACTTTGTTCTTGGTGGAGGTTCATTCACAATAGTTCAAGATTATGACGCATATACAGATTATACATCCATAACTAGCAGTCAAATTTCTTTTGCAGGAAGCGAAGATAAAAACTTCAATATAAATAAAGAGGCAAGTAATTTTAATCTAGATTTAGGCGCTTCTAGTTTAGATATGGATTATATGGGTCTTGAATATTTAAGATTAGTTCCAATCGTTAAAAATACTAAAGATTCATTAAATATTACTTATGGTATTTATGATACCAGAGCTCCACCGGCAACAATTTCAAACGATATTTTCATAGGAGATGTATTTTTTAATAGAAATGTTACTATGTTAGATAGTTTAGACATGACTTCTGGTAAAATAACAAACTTAGCAAACGGAACTTCAAGCCAAGACGCAGTTACACTTTCACAATTACAAGAAATAAATTCTTCCATCCTTGATGGAGATGTAGTCGGTCCTTCATCCGCAGCAGATAATGCAATTACAAGATTTGATGGTGTAACTGGAAAACTTATTCAAGATTCAGGAGTATACATAGATGATTCTAACAAAGTAGGAATAGGAACTGCTGCACCTCTAAACACATTAGACGTCGCAGGAGGAGCTGTAATCGGTTCAGCATTGGCAGGAGCAACAACCGCACCAGCAAATTCATTAATGGTTGAAGAAGATATTTATTCTAAAGGTATTGAAGTAAAACATAGACAATTTTGGAGCACAGATTTTTTCTATAACAATGTTTATGGAACTCTTCCTTGGATAACTGCCGCAATTAGTACGGGAACTTTTTCCTCAACAGGATGGGCCATTGATGCAGATCGTTTGGGAGTTGTAAGATTCTTAAGTCATGCTTCTAACGCAAACAGCGGGTATTCTCTCAATATAGGAACTGCGGCATTAATTTTAGGAGGTTCCGAAAAATCTCATTTTATTTTTTCTCCAACAGTGACCACGGGAGGTAAAGTTAGATTGGGTTGGCAAGATTCAACAACTAGTGCAGATGTGGTAGATGGTGTGTGGCTTGAAATTGTTGACAATGTAATTTATGGAAAAATTGCTCAAACTACAACTGGAGGAGAAAATACAACTGCAACTAATTACACTTTAACCGCAGGAACGGCTGGAAGTGCAGGAACGTGGTATAATGCATACATTACCATAAATAGCGATGCAACTGAAGTGTTATTCGAGTTATATGATTCTCCTCAAACAACTTTGCTTTGGAACGATACTCTTGCATCAACAACAAACATACCTAAAACGGGTTGGAGATATACTGGTCATGGTGCTTTAGGGTATATAGAATCTCCAGCTGAAGCCACCGAAATCATAAAACTTGCGTACATGGATTTAGAAATAGATAGGGTACTAGACAGATGAAAAAACTAACCACAATACTAATTTTACTTTTACTGCTCAACTTAGTTCAAGCAGTAAACTTTCCACATTCAAGAATACTATACCAAGATGAATTAGAACAAGTTTCAGAACAAGAAATCACAAATTACCTCTACGACAATTTACAATTCGTAAGAAAATTTGAAACTAATGAAAAAATCTATTATTATTACAAAACAAAATCAATAGAACCTTTACCAAATAATAAATATGTGTTAAGAGATTTAGACATACAAACTTCAATTCCCAAAAACATCATGGACTCTTGTATAGAACAAAACAGCGAAAATTATTGTGAAAATCTTTTAGTTGAATCAAAAGAATCAAATCAATTAACAACTAAACCAATTAAAGTTCAAGTAGAAGACGAATTAAAAAACAAATTAGAAAAAATAAAACAAAATAAAAATCTAGAAGGAGATTTTCCAACAAGACCTGAAGAAATAGTTGAAGAAATTATTGCTGAGGAAGAAATAATTTCTTACCCTGAATTTACCTCCTTTGAAGAAATGTTATTAAGTTTAATCTCATACGACTCCACAACAGGAACATATAAAATTGGAGCAATCTCATTAAATCCAGACGGTTCAATTTTAGTACAAAACGATTTAACAGTTTTAGGAAATATTTATTCAAACCAAACTATTGAAAACACATCA
>Ga0172381_10006196_pt1 | contig 12020 bp, 33 predicted proteins | sample Leawel6488metaG_FD_119754 | JGI IMG/M metagenome (GOLD analysis project Ga0172381, IMG submission 119754) | Leachate microbial communities from a municipal landfill in Southern Ontario, Canada - Leachate well 64-88 metaG | ecosystem: Engineered > Solid waste > Landfill > Unclassified | place...
AATTGCCCTAACTGCCATGAAGGCACAGAAATTATTTTGTTCCCTATTCCTGAAATTGTTAAGAATGATGTTTTGATTTTTGATATGAATCTTCTTTGTAAGAAAGAAGCCTTAGACATCATCAAAAAACTTGGTGCTATCAGAGTTAACGGTAAACATGTGCGTTATGAACTTGTTTGTGGTGGCGACTACCGATATATGACGCAGGATATAGCCAATGCTTTTTATCAGAACCACTTTGAAAGTGTAGGCTTCAATCCTAAGCAACATAAAAGTAAGTTAATCAGAATTGCTTGGGATGGACATTATACCGAGCAAGTTAGAATCAAGAACGCTATTGACATGCTTGTTAAGGCAGGCTACAAACGGAAAGAAATCATGTTATTTATGCAAGCTAATTATTGTTTAGTTAGCTATGCTGAATGTTTGCTTAAACTTGATCTCTGCAAGGTCTGGGGAGTCAAAGTTTGCGACTGCTACTTTGACGGTCAAATAGGCTCCAAGATTCTGCCTGTTTTCTGGGATAGTAAAGAGATCAAAGCGTTTAGAAAGAAGGTACGCAAACATAATCAACTTGTCAACTTTAGAATCGACCCAGAGGTATCCTAACAATGTGTGACCGTTCATTGTGTTTTATAAGCGAAAAATTGTTGTTGGTTGATGATAAAGAAACATTGAGGGCTAAAGCATGATTAAGTCGCTTTGTCACCTGCAATTATCCGAGATTCAAGATGCTTGTTTAAGCTGCGATTTTCACCTTGACTGTTTTCCGATGGATGATGAAACAAAAGAAATGATGGAGGTTTCGTGAAGTGCGTGAGTGCCCTTGTTGTGGCTTTATGGATTCTCCTGTTTGGCGTCATGTGCGGCAGAGAATTTATACGGATTATTGCCGAGTTGACGATTTAGAAAACTGGGAACCAGAACTTTATGCGCTTCTTAAAGATAAAGTGAAGTCCCGTGATTTTAAAGACTTCACAGTTGGTAAATATATTTACCATATTTGTAAAGGTGGCGTTATCGTTCAAAGAATCCACATTAATGACAGCCGAGATGGAAAGACACACCGTGAACCTGAGCAAGAAAAACTCAGGAATTATCGCATTGTGAATCCAGCACAGCAAAAGCTTGTTTTTTCAGAAATGATGGTTGGCGATAAATAAAATATGGGTAGAAAGAATAGAAAAATGCGGCATCGTTTTCAGGTTGCATACGAGATTCTTTGTTATTGTAAGATTCCAAGGAAAGTAACGCATGTTATTGAAAAAGTTAATGTTAACTCTGGGGTTGGTGGCCTTTTTCGTTTTCTTGTTGCAGAAGACTTGATAACGCATGTTTGTTTTGGAAGTAGACATTCAGGTAAGAATATGTTTCAAACCTCAAAAAAAGGGTTGTGTTTCATCAATGTTTATGATCAGTTAGGTAAATTGTTGCCTCCTGAATCGTTGAGTAAATTTACGGCAACACATGTGGGGCAATCTAAATTGGTTGTTTCTTGGGGTGTTTCAACCTATGTGTGAGTGGGTGAAGTCTGATGCTCTGGATAATCGTTGGATTGAAGCACATAGTTGTGGAAAATGTGGCTATTGGCTTAGCTATTGTGTACTTCATATTTTTAATTTAGCTACTACCAAAACTTTGGGTTGTACCCAGTGGATAAGTATCAACCGATGTAAAGCCCTACTTGGGAAGGAACATAAGCCTTGTGGAGCTCCGATGTATCATTTTCATAAAGGTGGTATAGAGTATGATTACTGCCGAGTTTGTTATCCTAAAGCCGACCCAGAAATGAAATATTCAATATTATGTCTTAACCCTTTGGAGGCTTTAGTTAAATGAGCATTAGTCTTGGTTGCCTTGACTATGCAACAGAACGGTGCGAAGTTCCCGTTAGCAACCTTATCGGTGAGCAGACTTTTATGCTTTGTTGGGTTGGAAACCATGATGCATTAATTTACGGTTCAAAACTGTACCTTACCAGAGTTTTCGATATTGTTTCCCTAAAACTTTTTTATAATTATGGCAGGTTGCCTTGGATTTACACTTATGGAACGGGTGGTGGTGAGCGCGGCAGAGTTGTTGATCGCCAGCTTGATTATGACAGGGATTGGGTGCAGACCGAACAGGGGTTTCACTGTAAACTGTGTGGCAGACCCTTAAAAGAAGTAAACGCGAGATTACGCAAGTTTTGTCCTGAGCATGAGATTCCTTTTTGGCACCAGTTTATTCAGCATAGTTCTTGGAGTGGTTTTCGAGAGAAAGTTTACGAGCGAGACAAGGGCAAATGCGTAAAATGTAGCAAGGAAATAGGCGATTTTTGGGACCCATGGGTCTGCGATCATATTGTGCCGTTGTGTAAGGGTGGGGTTGACTGGCTGGACGATCCTGAAATGACAAATTTTCAAACTTTGTGTCCTGAATGCAACAGGGTTAAAACGGCTTTGGATTGTGCTAAGCCGAAAGTGGTTAGGGGAAAGCATGGGGTTGAAAAGACCGTTTTTCTGGGTTGGGTGTTTGAGAAAGCAAATTCTGTTGATCATCAGCTGGAAAAGTTCTTTCCAACTGTTAACTCTTTGGAAAACGGTGAATTCATCATGGAGAAATAAAATTGAGTCAGTTAGCTATGCCTAAACGTCAACAAGTTAAGCCTGATAACCCACAAGAGAGAGAATGGTATCGTTCAGGTCGTTGTCGTAACTGTGGAAAAGAACTGGATTCTGCAAGGCATTACTGTGATGGCAACTGTAACGCTGAGTATTGGGAACGGCATTCGTGGGCTTCTATTAGGCTGCAAGTGTTTAGAAGGGATGATTTTAAATGTGCTCATTGCGGCTTCCAAGTGCAAGAGGCTGCAGGTGAAGGCTATTATGATTCTATCTATTTGCCTATCGTTGACCCTCTACATTGGGCTAAACAGCTTGAAATAGATGAGCGATTACAAAGACGGACAGCATCGAATTGGGTTTGGGATTATAAGCTTGAAAAGAGAGTTTTTACTAAACCGCCTTTTGTTGCTGACCACATTTTGCCTATTGCATTAGGTGGTGACGAGTGGGACTTAAACAATCTTCAAACACTCTGTATCTTTTGTAATAAGGTGAAAACTAAGGGCGATTCTCATGAGATAGCCAAGGCTAGACGGGTAGTTTATGGTAATAAATTGCGAAAAGTAAGAGAACTTTCGCATAAGCACAGCATTGTTAGTATTAGCATGGTTTGTGGTCTTCTCGATATTGACTATGATGAAGCGGTAAAATTAATCCGTGCTATTAAGCGGTCTTTAGTCTCAAGGCATAATCCGTTTGAATCGGCTGATTGGTCAAGCTTTTGGCGATTTAGTCTTAATTCATGTTCTTTGCTTTGTTTCCAAACTGATAACACTGAAACCGTTTTAATTCTTAACTCTTTGGAAGGCGGTGGGCTTGTATGAATTTCTTTGAAGCGTTAACTGAAGTTAGGCGTAAATTGGGTTTTATTTTTCCAAATAGCGGGGCAGATATTGAGTGGGTTTGTCGTGAAGTTGTTAATGGTAACCGCGGGGTTTTTGATGCTCTTGCTGAATCTTGATGAGTTAACCTTTGAGAGACCATTAGGGTTATGTGGTTAGAAGTATAACCAGGTTCTGTTAACTCTTTGGGTGTTGGTTTTTCCTGTTAATTGTCGGGTGGTTATGGTGTAACCATAACAACCTTTATATTATTATAGTGTAGCTATAATACTGTTGAGGAAAAACAAAAATGAACACCCAAAACAAAAAAATAATACTGCAAAATAAACAAACCAACCAAAAAATAATCGCAAACCTAACAGCAGAAACAAACAAAGCAATACAAGTAACATTCACCGCACACCAAACTTGGCTTCCAAAAAGCCAAGGCAGTTTCCAAAACATGATGTACCTAGACAAAGAAACAAAAGAATACCTCGCCCAAAACAACCTTACAGTTCACGACACAACCATCTTCAAAATTGAAAACTGGATTTGGGAAACAACAGCACTTGCAATCAACCAATACCGCTAAAAAATAAAGGAGAAACACACATGAAGATTTTTGACGATGAAGAATACAATCAAACATACACTCAATATCTGCAGGCAAACGCTAGAGGCGACTTTAAAACTGCAGCGAAACTCGCAAAAATCCTCTCAGAAAAAAACCATACTGACCCAGAATTCCAGAAAATGCTCACAATTCTCGGAATTGAAGAGTGGACACCTGAAAAGGATACTTTACGGAAAAAACTTAACCGTGATTATTGGCGGCATAAGCGTGATGGGTCTCGTGTGCGAAAATTCGGCCCAAAAAAATACAAGCCAATACCACCACCCGATGCTTAACACCCTCTTTTACCACCCACAGAGTTAACAGAACCGATTACCACAAACCTTAAAAGTAAAACGGTGTATAAAGTGGTAAGTGTGGAACATTACCACCAAGTAGAACAAGAGTTAAAAGTAATCTAAAGAACTTAGGTGTATGAAAGTGAGCATAAAAATCGACCAAGACGTAAAAACTGACTTAACCAAAGTTGCCGGTGAAATGCAAGCCGAGTTAGGTCAAGACGTTACACCCTCAGACGCAATCAAAAACCTAATAATTTTTTACCGTAAACATAAGGAGGCTTAAGTTTTGGAAATTGACGAAACCAAATTCAAACAATTCATGGAATACTTGTATATTTTCCGTTATTCTTGGAACCCTAACATGGACATTGAAGGTATGTTTCAAGAAGTCCACAAGGCTTTTGGTAAGGACATTTTCAAGAAACTTGGCATAGACAAGGAGGCTTAAGGAAGTTGTCTGAATTTTTAGAGTGGAAAGTCGCAACATACAGCCTATTCAAAGAGATTATATCAAATAGCCAAACTGCCGCATTAAAAATACCTCTAAACATTCTGTTGGTTTTGCTTAAACAAGTTGGACAACGAGCTATTGAACTTGACGATCCACAAATGAATGCTTTAATGCTACGATTAGGGCTTTACTCAATATCTAATCCTGATGATCCAGAGTTCAACCCTGAACTTGTCGAAAAATACCTATCTTGTGTTCAAACCGAGAATCAAACTAAAGGAGAGAAAAAACCGTGAGTGACCAACAAGTCAGATGTGTTAAATTGCCAGATTTTGACCCCGCTAAAAGCAACATCAAAGAGGGCTGCGAGTTTGTTTCCGCTTCTGGCGTTCTCGACATTGAACGGAGGCACATTAAGATTGAAAGTGCTCTTTTCAATTTCCAAGACTTTATCGGCGTTTTTAAGCGTGAAAACGGAGCGTCTAACTTTGCTAACGTGGAACTAGATTTAGCAGGGTTGAATGGGTGTGAAGTTGAGGTTAAAATTAAGGTTCTCAAGTTTCCATCTAATCATAAAGGAGAGGACAAAAAACAATGAAAGCCACAATAATTGAATGTAGAGAAGCTACAAATATAGAAAGAATCTTAAGTTTTGGTTTTCACCGCTATGTTACTGTTTGGGAACTTGAGAACGGTCAAAAATTTAAAGTTTCAACAATTACTGAAGGTGGCTGCTGGACTTATCCTCAATTTATCGACAAACTTGTGCCTAAAAATGAAAGATTATCTCAATTTATTGGGGAAACTAGAGAGATTGTAACTCTTGAAGAGTTGGTTAAAAGTGAGGGAAAAACAGAATGATTGAGAAAACCGAAATTAGCAAAAAAGAATACAATGAAATCATTGATGAAATTTATCATTGCCAAAGAGCATTAGCAAAAAGATTTGATGCGCCCATTTCAAACGCAATATCTAGATTGATTAAAGCTAGAATTAAACTTGCTCTATCTACCATTGATTATTCAGCCAAAGAAAATGTCTTGTCGGTTGTACCTAATCTCGGTGAAAAGACGGAGGGTCAATAGATGGGTGATACTTGTTTAATGATAAAATACAAAGAAAGTAAACTGCCAGAAGCTAAGTATATAGCGGCTTCTTGGATGCAACTGCGGGTCTATGCGCATCCAGATATGATTGTTGCTGTTGGTGATGCTGTCATAATTGACTATATGGTTACAGAAGTACGTGAATATGCACAGCGGCGCAAGCAAGACATTATAACTTTCTGCTACTCGTACATTGACCCGTTAACGATTAAATATTATGCCCCAACAATTGAAGTTAAAGAAACCAAGGAACCATAAATATGACAAATATTAAAGTATACACTCTTTGCGATGGTGAAGGTAAACAAATAGAAGTGCCATTACAAGAAACAGCAACGGGTTTTTTCACTGTTTTTTCTACCTGTCCTCATTGTAAAACTGGCAATCCAAGATGGCTTAGAATTGTTGTAGATGAAGAGAAGGTAAACTTATGAGTGAAACTAAATGCCCTGTATGTGGCACAGAACTTTTATCAGGCGTAATTGAACTGGAGATAAGAGAATTTGGCAAAGACGAAAAGTTTGAGTGCCCAGGTTGTGGCGCTAAATTAAAAGCGCGCATGGAAGTCGAATATTACGTTGAAGGTGACGGTATATTTGTCTGCTCTAAATGTGGTTGTAACGACTTTACTGACCCACTAGAACTTGAAGCTCACGAAATATTTGGGATTGACTCGGGATCTTGCAAACCTAAAACATCTGCTAATATAGATAAATCAACAGAGGAATCGTCATGAACGAATCTTTGAAACTAAAGACACAATAAAGGAGAAACTTTAATGCGAGTAAAAGTCATAAAAAAAGTGTGTTTAAACATTATCGAATATCAAGCCTTAGACGATGGGTCAATCATAACTAGCCGGGGGGATCATCCAAGTTTTGGGCTCAAGTCTCTTGAAGATATGCATCTTTTTATCCATAAAGGTGAAACATTCCAGTTGCCAGATGAATATTTAGTTAAAAACTCACTTGATATTCTATGAGAGACGGAGAAATAGCCATGAATGAATCTGAAATTGCCGAGGTTCTAAAAGCAAGAGGATACAGAAAAGTAACTGTTAAAGCGTTCTCTAAGTCAACCAGAATCCATGCTGAGACAAGTGAGTGGTCAGAGGTTAGAAATGTTGGTGTTCCAGTTTCAGAGATAGATTGGCGATGGTTGAACGATAAATACCCAGAGGTTGTTGAAGGAGCGCCGACACAATGACCGAACATAAATGTGAATATCCTCATTGTGAAAAAGAATCAGAATATCTTAACAGCGTAAACAAGAGTCTGTACCAAGAGCATTATGATCTCTGGAACTTTATATGTGAAGTAGTTTGGTCAGCTCATATAAAAATTAATCCTTACAAATCTCGGTTTAATGCAGATGAACTGTTACCAAAAAAGGAGGAGCAATCATAATGGAACCTTTACTCTTTAAACCATTCAAGAAATTAAAAGAAACATTTTGCAGAGAGGAAGTTCCATTTACTAATGGATGCTTTTTTCAACAAGCGATAAGTGTAGCTCTTGATTCATTTAGCGGTGAACTTGAAGTTAAGTTTCTGGATGAATCAAGCTTTGGTTCTAGCGGTATATCCATTAGACTAAAGCCGAAACAACTGATTGTTCTCAGAGATATTCTTGCTCAAATAGAAATCATCGAAAATCTCTCGTTTAATGTTACAGAACAGAAATCAGAGGTTAAATAAATGTCTGAATGGAAAAAAGCGAGAAAGAAACCTGTTGAAATAGAGTACCGCGAAGTAAAACCAACGATGAAGGTTTGCGATGGTGAAGGTAAACAAATCACATTAAGGGGCAAGCCTCTTTTTGGTGAAGAAATACATACCCATGAAGGCAACCTAATCGCTCTCTGCGACTATGAGTATGTTATTAAAGGTGTAGAAGGCGAACTTTACCCGATCAAGAAAGACATTTTTGCTAAAACCTATGATCTTCTAGAAAACGTAAATTCTGATGGCATTGAGGGCTTGGATAAGGAGGCGTTGTACAGATGAATTCAACTAAAATAGAGCAAAAGATAACGCTTGCAGACTTTGAAAAGCGTTATGAGTTAATCCGAAAAGTATTTCCAAAAGTTAAAAATTGCTCTGTTAAAGGTTGCAAGAACCCAAGAGACATGACATCTTTAGGCGAAGAAAACTGTTGCAGTTACCACAGATTGCTTTTTGAATTCTGGGTATGCGACGTTATACACGGTCACACTGAGAACTTTGTTAGTCGTCGAGGGGTACGTTTCGCCTTTGCAAAGTGGCGAACCAAAATAGGGAAAGAATCTTGTGATGATATTGTATTAGAGTTGTCTCAAGAGACGATTAATTGGGAGATTTGATGTAATTGCCAGAAAAATGTAATCAGAAAGGATATGAAACAAAAGATTGCACTTTCGAGAATTGCCCCATCTACTATTACCAAGAATGTTACGATTCAATTAAAGACTGGTGTAGTAAGAGGCGCATCTGATTGCCAGAAACAAACAAAACACTAAAACAACTATTCACCGATTACATACACAAAAACAAAAGATACCTTAACCAAGGTGAAGCAATAATAATAGTTAAAGAATGGCTAAAGCAAAACTGTAAACTTGATGGTTGTTGGGAGTGGCTATTCTATAATAGCCCTTCAAGATTGCAAACGGAGAGAAAACATGATGAATTATGTTGAAATAAATCAAAGTAATGGAGAAAAGAAATCATGAATGTATATGAAGTAGAAATTTATCACAATACTATGACTAAATACAACCGACAGTTCTTAGCGGAAAATTGGGATGAAGCCAACAAGAAAGCCGTAAACCTATTAGACATAAGTAAAAAAGGTGCTCAGATCTCGACACAGATCGAGATTACGCGACTAGAACTCATATATGAGCTATCAGAGGTCTAAAACTATGGCAAGCCAACAGGAACTTTTATGGGAAATCATGGAGTCGGAAGCTGTTAGAAGATATATAATTGGCGATGCAACTAAATCAGGCATTCTTATCTGCAATGGACCGTTTACAGCTCCAGACGCAAAACGTAGTGAGTTTTACACCGTTTACTTTGGCAATGGAATAGCACACTGGAACTTCAAAAACCTAAAGTTAGCAGAGGCAAAAGCAGAAGAAATCTTGAGTACTGCTAAAGAAACCGTATCCGTTAGAGTCTTTGACAAAAGCAACAATATTGTTAAAAGACTCTCTTTTTCTCCTCAGAAGGCTTGATGCAATGTCAGAAACAAACAAAGAACCTGAAAAAGAGAAAAACAAAATAGAATTAATTGAGAACCCCCGTGCAGATTTGGTTCGATCTCACTGTGAAATGCAACAATGCGATGGATGTCCTAACGAGCAGGAATGTGAAGAAGACTCCGAGAGCAGTATTTACGCTGATGACGAACCAGACGGTACAGATGATGGCGATGGCTATGACCCTGAATACGGGTTTGGTTAGGAGTTGAAAGTATGCCTTTGTGGACTACTTATTTGGCAAACTGGACCTGCAATCGCGATAAGATTATAGAGTATTTGCAAGCTTTTGATTCAAGCCATGGTGTTACCACAAAGTATGTTATGCGCAACAGGGGGAACAATGAAATCGCGCCTCTTGCGGCTACGCTTTTGCGTTGGAAGTTGGCAGAGAACAGATTTAGGGCTAACCAAATTTCTAAAGAGGAACTTGAGCAAGCATGGAACCGGTACGAAAAAGAGTACATGGCACAGTTGACGCCTCCAATGGATGATGATAATGGCGCGTTTGATTGGATTGCTAATGTTGCTCATGAATCAGCCGAGAAAATGCATGTTATCTTGGTCTGTTTCGAAAAAGACGCTGCGCATTGCCATAGACGGTTATTAGCTGAACATGTTAAGGCTTCTTGGCCTGAAATTGTTGATTACAAAGGCGAGTTGCCTAATAGTTTTCTGGGTAACGGAGCATTGAAGGATTATCTGTTGGTGGAATAGAGAAATGTTAGGTGAAGTTTATGTTCCAAAAGGGTTAGCTCTTGAAACGGCTAGGGCAGTTCTTGAGCTTGAAGACGTTTATGCTTGCAACGTGGCTTTAGGTTGCTCGAATGGTTGCCTTTACTGCTATGGTCCGCTTTCTTGTAAAAAGAAGAGAGAAGAATGGTTACAGGTTAGAATGCCAAAAGATAAACCCGTTGATTTAGTAAGACGGCAATTTGTAAAGTCAACACTGAAAAATCAAGCCTTAACAGATGGTGCTTCTAAAGGATTTTTCATCTCGTTCTTTACTGACCCTTTTCTTCCAGTTAATCGGCGTGCTACTGAAGACCTTTTACAGTTCTTGGTTAAACAAGGATTCACAAGAGCTGCAACTTTAAGTAAACTTGGAATTTCTGCGCATCTTAACGTTCGTACAGGAATGAGTATAGTTAGTCTAGATGAAGCCTTTAGAAAGCAGTACGAACCAAACACTTTACCTTTTAAGAGCCGAATAAAACTGCTTCATAGCGCCAGTTTAGCGAACGATTACACATGGGCAAGCATGGAACCGTATCCTACTTCAGCAATTTGGAAGCAGCCTATTGAGCCTTTGCTGGAAGAGTTGAAAGCCTCAGAGGTCAACTTAATTGTTTTCGGTAAATGGAACTATGACAAAAGAGCAAGAACAGAGCAAGCGAAGCAAGAATATGCTGATAACATCAATGTCTTAACTGATTTCTGCAAAAGCAACAATATCAGGTTGCATGTTAAGAGCGAAACTTTAGAGTTTGTTTCTTCTGTTGGAGGTAAACCGTAAATGAACTGGCGAGAATTAGAATGTAGACTACAAAAACTAGATGACGCTTGCACATGCTTTAATAACGGTGTTTATCCTGACTTTGATAGACGCTTGTTGGCTAATGCTTTTTGTGATTTGGCAGACGAGATTAAGAAATTGGTTAAGGAAGTATATCTGCTTCAAGAAGAAAAAGTTAAACCGTCTGTTGGAGGTAAAACGTAAATGAATATTATATGTGGTCGAAATATCGAGAATTATTGGTGTGAGCTTTGCAGTGAATACACCATTTGCAACCGGGCGCATAATTGGATGATAAAACACGGTTACTCTATTAAACATGGCAGATTAGCTTCTGTTGGTGGAAAATTTAATGAGTGAATGGAAACAAGCGAATAAAATAGTTCAATGGCGGGAGCCAGAACCAAATACCCATGAATGGAAATGTGTTGGTAGAACACCTCAAGGTGGATTATCTGGAGGTGATGATATTTATGAGTGTCATCTATGTGGTCTAACAACATGTGAACCGAGTATAGAAAAATACTGTAGCAAAGTAGGTGTTAAAGGCAAAACAGAGTGCGTTATAGTTGGTCATACTGAATATTGGACTGATATTTACAAAGAAGCAGTTGTTGGTAAGCATATAATAATCAAAGATGAAAATGGTATCCAAATTATTGCACTGGAAACTTTTGCCAAAAACTTCTCGATGGTTAACCAGAAAGGTGAAAAAGGTATATGATTGAATATTACAATACGGCAATCTCAAAGTGTAAGTGGAGACAAACAGGCGTTTTCATGGGTGAGCGTTATGCCATTTGCCATAATCCTGATGCTATACGGCAAATGAAAAATGGCGGTGACTGCTCTTTCAATGGTAACATGAAAGCAGATTCATGCAACTATTTTGAACGGTTGCCTGTTAATCAAAAAGGTGAAAAATAAACATGGGAAGATACAATAAAGAAAAACAACACTCTGGAACTAAACTTTCCGATCATAAACGTGTTTGTCGGGTTTGTAGAATGGTGACTTATCATTGGCTTCATTGTGGGCAACGAACAGCAAGGTTAAACATGGAAGGAAATAGACCGCTAATTGTTAACCAAAAAGAGGGAAAATAAGTATGAATTTGAGAATATTTCACAGTGACGGAAAAATAACCATGTTAGATAAAGTGGCTAATGAGTATCATGCACAAAACATTCTGTCCCTGCTCTTTGTTATTGGTGATAAGGATGGAAAGAACGATGTGGTTTTTGCTGAGTTGCTTGGCTCTAAAATATTTGCTTGGCGCGACCAAAATGGAGTTACTATTAGAAATGCAACTGAGGCTTTTCTAGCTGAGTTCAAAGAAATGTCTGTTAATTAAAAAGAGAA
>Ga0172381_10006197_pt1 | contig 12020 bp, 18 predicted proteins | sample Leawel6488metaG_FD_119754 | JGI IMG/M metagenome (GOLD analysis project Ga0172381, IMG submission 119754) | Leachate microbial communities from a municipal landfill in Southern Ontario, Canada - Leachate well 64-88 metaG | ecosystem: Engineered > Solid waste > Landfill > Unclassified | place...
GAAGTCATCGAAGCCTCTGTCAATGATTCGTTGTCCGGTGAACATTGTTCGTTCCCATGTACTGCGGCATCTGTCCAATAAATTATGGCGAGGCGGGGTTTCATCCTTCCACGCTCATTGATACCCAATCCCGATTAGGTTTTATCTTTATCGTAACACCACCAATAGCCCTTATGGGAAAGCCCTTTGTTTCCTCCCATGTTGTCGTATCATCGTCCGTAAGGTTCTTTTTGAATGTTCCCCCGATTACAAGGTATCTATCCTTTGAGAGATACCTTAACCCGCCATGATAGCCCCGTGGAATATTCTTATATAACTTTTCATGCACATGACCAAAGAGAAATATGTCTGCATCTTCATACATTAAATCCTTTGAAAACTTTGTCAGTGAACCTCCCTCTGTCCGTGTGCCTCCTCCATATCCATGATGACCGTAAACTGTGATGCTTCTGCCGTGTCCGGTCTTTGCTCTCAGATTAAGGCGTATCATCCATTTCATGCCGAGGTATTCAACCTTATGTTCCGGTGTACTTAGCCTCTCGCATAGCCTCCTGATGGGGTTTGTCCCGTTGTGTTTGACTATGGTTTCTTCATGATTGCCTATACCAATGGCAAGGATTTTAGACGCATAAGGTTTTAATATCTCATACCCTTCTTTTATCTGTTCATCGACTATGGCTTCAGTCTGCCCGTTTTCAACTCCCTTTTTATAGCGTGGGTCAGTGGCAAGAATCATATCAAAAATATCTCCATTACCAACATAGAAGGTGTTGTCGTCTGATTCTTCCATATACCTTTTGAACCCTACTCTGTCGAATAAAGGGCTTCCTATGTGTGTATCCTGAATTGGTTTGAGCTTGATAACGTCTGCATAGGTCTTATAGGGGATATCAAAGGAAGCTACTTTCATGGTTTCACCCCCTTTTCATACGCCCTTTTCAACAGATAATACCCCGCCAAATCTTTCAACGTATCATCCCCAGGGTATTCTTTCCCGCGCATCAACCGGGACAACTTGTCATCGATTCTTACGTTGATCTGTTCGAGGGTATCCGACTTCGCATAGATATTGACTGGCTCAAAGATTGAATTGCCGTATGCTTCGTTTTTTTCTAACAGAAATCGTTCCATTTCAGAACAGGCATAATGGATCTCATTTTTCCAGTCGGTCATACTTTGGCCTTATATTTTGTTGCCTGTTCATCTGCATCCGGCATGGCAAACGTTATTTTAAATATTGTGTGAACTGGATAATATTCCATTATCCCATCTTGAAGATTTCTGTATCCTTCAGTTGCAATTCTTGCGGCGTGTTCTCTTGCCTTCGATGAATTGGCAACATCGTATTTAAAAACTCTTCCATCCTTCATGTAGACATTAATTGTTGTCAATCGTACCTCCTATGTAAAAAGACCCCCTGAATTTCGCTTGTGTCCGTACAGGCACGACCAGAGGCGCAGGGGGTCAAGCCCGATGCTATGATAGTGCGTCCACTATCGCAGAGCGGGTACCTTTGATTACTCTTCTTCATTCTTGTCCTTTGTAAAATATCCCATGACCACTATGCCGAGGCCGAAGATAGCCATCACCAGTTCAATCGGGACATCAAAGCCATACTTAGCAAGGCCCGCCACGATCAATGTTGCTATCGGTGTTGTTGTTGTTTTCCAGTCTTTCATACTGCCTCCCTGATATCGTCGCCGTCTGTTCCCGGTACACAAGAAGAGTCACCGCCTACGGTAACGCCGTCATGGTACATTTGAGCCCTCCATTTCGGCGCTCCACGCTCTATCATTTCTTCTTTGAGTTTATCATCGGCAAAAGGTTTGACCGACAGGGGTAATTCCCCGCGCCGTATTGCCTGATAAATAATGTCATGATGTAATCCGGGAACCATGTTTGTATCGTCGTCCAGCGTAGGGCCGCTGCATCCGTCCCATGCGTAGAGCCATTTAGCGGTTAAGAATCCATCGGGAGATATTTTATAATACTGGTTGTCAATATCGTATCCCATCAGGCCGTAAAATGATGTGTAATCTTCTACGACCTGATATTTATATTTCCTCTTCCGGTAAATGAGCTTGTTGGTCGGATCTATCATTTTGGTATCGCCGTCAATAGTTTGGTCAGCGCTTCAACATTGACCGTGGAGCCTCCGACTGATACCGCACTGTCGCCTACATTGCCTTCTATCCGGTCAACATTGGTAAGAAACCTTGTGTAAGTAACCGTTGTGCCATCTTTGCTCACAAACTTCACATTTACACACCCGCCCAACATAACCGCCAATGCCAGAATGATTAAAAGTGATTTCATGATTTTACCTAACCTCCATTATATTTGATTCAGTGATGAGACCTGTATTGTTCACGCCGTCCACAAACTTATTGACAAACTTATTCCCAAGCCCGACGATGACCGCCTGAATGGTGTTATCTTGAAACCACATCGTTGTGTAGTTCTCGTTAAACTCAGCGTCGAACCCTTGAATTGACAGGCCTTTATTGCCAGCGAAATACCCCGGCACGATGCTATTGAAATTATCCATTGATGATGCCGTAATGCTCACTCCTAATGTTTTCTCTACGTGCCAACCCTGACCATCATATCGACTGTCCTTCGTGCCTTCTACGTGAACAGAATTGAAACTGACCGTCGTACCGTTTACCTTCCAGATACCGTTCCGACTTTTCCTTGACCAGAAGCGGGATACCTGACTATGCCAGCCACCAGCTACGTCGAACAGTGAAAAGAAGGCATTTTTGCAGATGATGTTATCAAGGGAATAATCGACATAGAGGTATGAGAAATTGAAACATATGTCGTTTACATTCGAAGATGGAAGTTCACCTGTGATCGGGCCGTAATCGATCGATACATTCTTGACCCCGAAGTTATGGGAGTGCTGAGTCTGATCGTTGACAAAGGCCGGGAAGTGTCCCTGAGGAACAATGACTGAACCATACAGAGCTTTGTCGATAGAACTGATTGAGATACCTTGAAAGTCCAGAGTGACACCATTCTTTAGGATAATAGGAGCCGTCGTGTAATATGCTTGCACAGGGAGAAAGACTGTACCGCCGCCATTTTCATAGGCTCGGTCTATTGCTGGTTGAATGTCTATCTCTGAAAAGCCCATGCAGAGGAAAGAGAGGATCAGGATGATCGCTTTTATAATGCCTCCGGTTGCAACGGTTTTCCACAGAACGGGCAAAACTTGAATTGTGGGCCGTCTTCTGGGTAAAAATAGTGATGTACGTAGAGAAAACTCCATGCACCGTTATCTATTGGTTTCCATATTTTAAATTGTTCACAATCACAGTTCATAAAATCTCCCATGCTTTCGTTATTTGTTCATTTGTGATGTAATACCCGCCGTTTTCGTGCTTGCATATTCCGACGACAATCGGCAATATGTCATCAAGGGTAAATTCAAGTCTCGTATCCCTTTCGAAGCCCGTTTCTTTACAGATTGCTTTTATATATGCCTCGGTATCATTCTCACTTGGCGGAGCCCATCTTCGAATAATCCCTCCAATGGTGTGAATTTTGTACCTGTTGAAGTATGTTCGAAGGATAACTATTAACGCCCTGATACCATCTTCCATTGTTTCAAACCGTTCGAAGGCTTTCTCATTCGAAAGGTCATAAAGTTTACCTATCCACGATGCGTCGCTTATTCGAATATTCCCCGGATTATTATTTCTTATTCCGCGCGGGACTTTTGACATCTGTCACACTCCACATCTTTAAGGGTTATTTTCTCTCTGCTCATGACCATTGCCATATCCTCGCCGTAATCGTGCCATTCCCCAAGCCAGAAATACCTATTTCTACACGTACAGCAGATGGTAAGTAAGGGTTTCCGGTACTCCCCATGACTACCCCCTTTTAATCTCTTTGCAGAGTTCCATAATCTCACTGGTAAGGTTCGAGAACTGATCTCCAACCTCTTTCCTGAAAGCTGTCAACCCTGCCACTAAATCTTGATGCGCGGGACAAACACCACGGCCAATGACGTTACCATTACCGTTTTGATTGTCCTGTTTAGAAGAAGCGGAAATCCACTTAATAACAACTGCCGCCGTTCCAAGTACCATTGAACCGTAAGTTATTCCGCTTCCGATGTCCATTCTGCTACCCCCTTAAAATCCCCAGTTAAAGCCTGGGGTGAATAAACCGCCGCCGCTTACACATAAATTGTAAGCCCCGGCGAATGGTACAGTACCGGGACCGACGTATGCACTGTCCGTACAGACTGTATTTGATTGCATGTCTGAGGCCGTGACCAAAGTTGAACACACATCTACCCCGTCCCTTGCTTGACATCTTCTGCGGTAGTCGGTTGCAGAGATTAAGAGTGGATTGGTGTTTTTACTATTTGTTTCGCTTGTAGCAGCAACCCATTCAGAGTATGTCTTTGCTGCACCTCCCCAATTAAATAAACTTCCCTGATAAATGTTATTACTAACAGTTAGGGTTCCTGCGGTATTAACATCTGTCGTATTTTTATCAGTTGTAGGGTAGAAAATATTATTTTTAACTGTCCAATTACCAGCAGACGTAATGTATAGTTCTGCCGCTGGTGATGGCCCTTTTTCATTGTCATAACAGGTATTGTTTAAAAAACTACCTGTTGAAGTCCCAACCACTCCAAGGCAACTTTTTATATTTCCGTATCCTACAGATTCATAGACATACAAAATAGATGTGTCGTGAGAAGTGTAGGCATCACCAGCACCAGAGATAGCCGCTTTACCATTATTATGTGAATCACAATTCCAACACGTTATGCTTCCAGTATTAGAAGCAGTGAAACCATCAACAGTATTATTATACGAGGTGCATCTATTGCAGGTCAGGGTTGCCGCCAATAATTGTTGAAACCCTGATTCTGTTCCTGTCGTTAAATCACCCTTACCTATACAGTCGTTGCAGGTAACTACTGTTGGTATAACAACCGTTCCTGCTTGGTCGAATGTGAATGGAATACCACCCGAACCAGTGGCATCACCTGTACAAGTATTGCAAGTAGCGACAGACTCATAGAAACGCCATTGATACGACGCCCCTCCAGATGCGTCTATGCGGTTGAATGTTAGCGGTGATGTGCCACCGGATGAAATGATTTGCATAGCGTAGGTAGGAGAACCAGTTCCAATAATAGTAAAATCGCTCATTGTATTTCCATTACAGCCATTGAAGAGAACAACTCTTGTTCCTCCTGCAGTAAGAATAGGTTTGGCCCCTGCTTCATTTGTGGCACCATAGTTCACACCTGATTTGGGTGAAAATGAACCTGTCCACGTTTGACCACGTTTAAAATACACCCAATCTCCCGCTGTGACAGACGCACCAGACACTTTCTCAAGCGACAACCAAGCACAAGCAGGGCGCACCCCTGCCGAATCAGCCGTATCTACCGTTCCATTGCAGCTTGTATCATGTCCGTCCGTTCTCACGTAATACGTCGCACTCCATCCCACCGAGCTAAAGCAGATCAGAAATAAGATTGATAAGAAAATTCGTTTCATGGTTGTCCTCACGGTGAAATACTCAACACTGGTTTATTCAACCCGCCCGTTGGTGAAGGACAGGTCAGAGTATATTCAGTCTCAGCACTGCACTGAACGCCATATAAAGGATCAGTCCTACAGGCCCGAACCTTAATGGGCCACGCCCCTTGTTGATAATTTGCAAGGTCAACACGCAGGGCCGAACCGTTAAACGTAGCTGGCAACCATGCAGGGCCGCCGGTGATTCTATAGCTTGTTGCCGCTGACTGATTATCAGATACCAAATAAGGTGATGCGCTTGCCGTTACCGCGATTAACAAAATTGCTATTGCGAGAATTATTCTTTTCATTTAACTACACCTCCGCTAAGTGTGCATAAAGCCGCCGATGGTATTGATACCGCCAGAGTAGAGTTATTTATGATTGTGCCACTGACAATCGCCGCAAGATCATTACCTGCCCCATCTTCCATCGAATCTGCTGTGCCTGAAAAATCTATATTGCAAACCTCACCCGCATTGACGGAATGAGCCAGCGTGTAAACATGGCTATTCGTGCCATTTCCCGAAGCATAGACCATGCCTATGTTATTGCCTGTGGAAGAACAATCAATGTCCCAATGGCTATTCTGATATGCCGAGCCCTGAGAAGTATTTTCCGCAAAGGTTAATGTGATCGTGGTCCCGTTGGAACTGATGACCGTACCGCCAAGAGTAGGAGATGATGTGTCTTCCCCTGAGTATGCCCCGATCATATCCCTTGTCCCTGAGTCATGGACAAATCCGGCATAGGTGGGTATGGCTACGGCTATATCGTCAATATCGTGGCCTGCACATCCCGACAGCGTGAAATAGTTATGATTTGCGGGAAAATATATATAAGTCCATCCGGTAGGAGTTTGAGTACCGCCAGCAAACCAGTCAAGATCCGTATCACTCACATGATTCACGCCATCAACCCACATCTCAAATTTGCCGTTACTTGTTGTGGTTCCGAGGTCGAAGTGAAATTCAAAATAGTGCCATGAACCATCGGCATTAGTCGTTGAAGGATTACCGCCATAAACTGTGGCCCAACTACCAGCCGGTCCTCCATGAATACAGTGAGCACCGTATGAACCGGTGCATCCACTATCAGGCCCACGATAGGAAATGTCAGGGCTACCCATTGTATTCCGAGGTTGAAGAACGATAAAATTATTGTCACCGCCCGGCCAGTTAACATCTACGGCTACCGTGTCATCGGTAAAGGCATAGATCAGCTTATGTTCCCTGATGCTTCCAACAGTCTGGCCGTTTGGTATCCGGTAATAGAATCTTAGCCAAAACTCTTTTTGTGGAGTGGCAAAAGTAACATTAGCTGTGCTTGAAAAACTATTTTGTGTATTTGCGTTATAGTAGGCGCGGAAACCATTTCCGCCCTCGCCCGAAGAGTTGTTGTAGTCGGTCCCTACCTGAGAATACGCACCGCCGCATGTTGAGCTTGCCTCATACAATGATAGTCCGTCACAGGTATATTCTCCATAAACGGCATTGCCTGTTGCACATCCTGAAAATGACGTACTCCAAAAACCATCGGTGAGAGTGATAGCCCCAAAGCAAGGAACTGATATAAACAGAAATATGAGAGTAAAATATAGTTTTTTCATCTTGCACAATCTCCCGGCATGTTGGTAGTATCAATGGCAATATTGTCTATATCCATTGTTACAATTCTCTGCGTTTGACCTATTCCTGATAAATAAATATATCTTACGGATACATTTTCAGATGTTGCAGCCCCTTCATCTGTCCATGTCGAACCAGAATAATTCACCCACCACTGTCGGCCTGTATCTGCTGTATTGGCAATCCATTTTACTCGTACTCCATACCATGTACCGACTGATAAAGCAGTTGTGCCATAATCCGTTGTGGCACCATGAAAAAACCGAGTGTATAGGAGTCCATCGACATTACTCTGGAATACGCTAAAGTTCCATGCCGGAGCACTCCAATTTGTAGCATTGGTAGCTTGTGCTACAATATGATATTGTAGGTCGCCTAATCCTTCAGATTCAATCCTAAAGAAAAATTGAGTATAGGTTGTAGCTTGTGACGATCCAAGATCATTCCTTGCAAATGCTTGATTTGCGGCATCTTGAGAAGTCTGTATTAACCTAACTGCGTTATCTCCCATATCTGTACAGATTGCGGTCCCGCCTATTGCGGTAGTCCAGTCTATGCTGCCTGTTCCAGCGAGTGTCTCAGTCCATGTTGTCCTACAAGCCTCATCAGTGGAGGTCGTACCACAATCAGTCGTTGATGCCATGTCCTCACAAAACGTTTCACTTGCATTGGTTGTGCAGTAAGGATCGACGGCCGCAGATACACTGCTCATCAATAATCCAGCGTGAACAGGAACGGCTAAAAACAGGCAACAGGCAAAAACTAAGGCATGGTAAAATCGAAACATACAACCACCTCCGTTTGTGTCCCTGATACGCTCGCCGTTGTCCAGTTGATGAAATCTCCCGCGTCAATACTTGGATTGCTCAAGTTCCCATCGTCATCAACGGTTGTTCCTGCGGTGCAGGTCATCGTTGTGGCTCCATCAATACCGGCACAGTTCGCCCCGTTACCATCACACTCCTGAAAACCTCCGGTTAATGAAGTGCCGCCTGTTGCGAGACAGTGAGCGGCCACAATGGTTATTCCAACAGGAGTACGCCATAGATTTCTATCAAAGGTTGCTTCAGGGCTTTCCTTTGTGAAACACTGAGTGAAGACCTGTGATTTCAATAAAGGCACGATCCAAGAGCCAGTTTGAATATATGGACTTGCCGCCGTACCTGAACCCGCTTCACCTGCGTTTGTTACCGCCAGGACTGAACCAGCCGCCGCCGCTCTTGCATCAGGCAATTTTATACGGTAGGCACCGTCGCCCGTTATCGAATCAGGCCCACGGAAACCCGCTCCATGGGTATCTGTCGAGTTTGCTTCGTAGACGGACATATCACCAGCCGCACCGCTTGTCTTGCTCACGGTATAGCCGAGCGAACCTGCGTTAAAACCTGTTGATTCATAAAGGCCCGTGCTCGCATTATATTTCAGGTTGGCATTAGTCTTCGGTCCGAGATCACCAGTGGCAGCCGTGACAAAGGTAGGAAATGAAGTCGTATCACCCGCTTCATTAGCTACCGTGATAACCCCGGGTGTCCCGCCTGCGTTCTGATCTGTTCCGCAACTGAATTTATTTGTCGTCGCATCCCAAAGGACTTTGGAGGTTGTCGCATTGTCACAATCAGCAAGACCTCCGCCTGACATGCCTTCATTCGCATCAGATGAAAGAACGAGGTTGCCGGTCATCGTGAAACCGGCCAACCAGAGATTAATCAAGCTGGTTATCGTGCATTTGCCTGTCGATGTTGCCGCATTATCGCCATCGTCGCAAGGAAAGTACCAACCTACCGCCACGGTTGCCGATTTATCGGTGAGATTGTGCAAAGTCGTTGCCTGAGATATTCCACACAAGACCATGAAGATTGCTACTGCTAAAATTATACGTTTCACTATTTTACCTCCTAATGGTCCTGTGACCATGAAATAAACTGTGTCGGTTCTTCGTAAGTGATAATGATGTAGCCGTTATTGCCTGCCCCGCCTATTGCGTTATTGCCGCCTCCACCGCCGCCGCCGCCGTAACTTGGAGCCAGTTGGCCACTTGACCCACTTAAACCGCCTGCCCCGCCATTGCCGCCGGGAGTCCTTCCTGATGCGTTTTGACCATCGGCTGACACAGATGCTTGACCACCACCGCCTGTGCCATTAGCAGTGGACCCTACGGCATCAGAAGTGCCACCACTATATTTTGTGTCGCCGACACCGGAACCTGCCGCCCCGCCTGCTGCTGCCGCCCCGTTCCATGCTCCACCTGACCCTGCTTTTGCGAGGACCGTAGCATCGGATACAAACCATGTATCTGTGCCGGGAGAACCGTTTACGCCTTTCGCGCCGCCGTCACCTGCTGAACCTATCTGATATGAATATGCTGTGCCGGGAACTACGGTAAGATTGACCTTTCTTGAGAAAGCCCCCCCTCCACCGCCAGCCCCGCCATATCCGTCTGGTCCATCTGTCCCGCCAGCGCCGCCACCACCTGCACCTATGGTATCGACAATAGAAAGATTGGTGACTCCAAAGGGGCAGGTCCATGAATTTCCTGAATAGAGAAATACTGTTTTGCTTCCCATTATGGCACCGTAAAGTCTACTTGTATAGCAATCTGTGTTACTGTGCCGACAGTTCCTACCACCATGATTTCAAGACTATCTCCTATTTCAAGCGCCGTATTCTGCACTGCCCCACCATCGGCCCACGAAGTGCCGGTCAAAGAGAGAGCCGAAGCAAGGTGATTCTCTGAGCCTTTCCGTCGAGCGTTGATAGTTGCTCCTGTACCTCCGGTCCTCTTACCGCGCACATTGGTCACTGTGCAGGCCACGGTTGCCCGCCATACGTCGATATTGAGTGCAGTGTTTGGAATACCTGTGCTGTTGTAGACGGTTCCGCCCCTGCTTATCGTAGCCAGTGATCCGGTATCTCCTTTCGCTCCCGCCGCTCCGGTTTCACCTGTTGCTCCTCTCGCACCTGACAAACTTACCGTCCATGCCTCCGCTGTACTGCTGCCATTGGTGGAGGTGACATTAACCGTGAGCGCCCCTGTGCCTGAGTTATAGGCCGTTACTGTTCCCGCCATGTAATTCGTAGGCGTGGCCGTCTCTGCTATGACAACCTGCATCCCTACGACAATATCTTTACTCGCTTCAATGGTGATGGTTTTGTTACCTGTGCCGATGGTTGCCGACGTTGTACTTGTCGCATTGGTCCCTGGGGCTGCTACCGCCGAAGCCGCCGAAGCCGCCGCCGCGATAACATCTTCACCCGTTGCGACTCTATCAAGCCCGGTCTGTACCCTGTCGGCTGCTGTGGCTATGGCATCGGCATTGGTATTTACTTCCTTCGCGTTGACATTTGTTTCAAGGGCGTTCGCCTCAGTGACAAAAGTATCGAGAGCTCCCAATAGGGCATCTGCTTTATCGCTAAAGGTTGATGGTTCCGCTCTTGATGGTGCTGCTGGTAATGTGGTTATAGGCATAGGTTATCTCCTTTCATCAGATAAGGCCCTCCACTTCGAGGGAACAATTACTTCTGGTTAAATAGGGTATGACCACTTCAAAGTTTTTATAGAATCCATAGACCATCAACGACGTTAAACCTTCATAACCAATCCAGACGAGAGGAGTGGCGCGGTATGTCGAGAACAAACCGACAACATAATCCAGATAGTCATTGTCGATCGTGAGGTCACAGGAGAGCTTCTTCGAGAAGGCCCGTTCAAGTACGGTATAGTTTCCGAAGGCATCCACCTGTTTTGTGGAATAATCGATGATACCGATTGATGGGCTGTATTTCATACTCCCGATACTGGCCTTGAGACCTATAACGATCTCGCCGCATTTAGCTGTCCCGCCCGAATTTGTGATGGTGATAGTAATACGTCCGGTAGAGATACGCGGAAGATCGGTCTTGACAAAATCGGTCTTTGCAATCAGAGGTAAAGAGAAATATGTCCACCAGTCAATAATGGCATCTGCTGAAACAAGGCCGTCGCTGTAGGTATAGAGATATGTGGCCCCGCCTGACATTTCGAGTGGTTCACTGGTCCCTGACATTTCTATAGGTTCAGACGTGCCTGACATTTCTATGGGTTCGCCCGCCCCTGTTGCTCCATCGGTCATGGTGATGGATATTGAGGTTGCATCAACATTAAGTAGGGCAATGCTGTCACACTGGCCGGGTTCTAAAACCCATTGCATCGATTCGCCCTGTGAAGATTGTGCGTGGACCTTTTCATCGAATACTTTCCATCGGTTCGTTGATCCGCAATCGAGCCACCATGTAGGACTGGACGATGGAGTATTTCCGGTATTAGCCGCCTGCAAGGATTGATATATTTTATGCTCTGCCGCCACTATACAATAGGCATCTTCGGCGTATTCTGTGCCGCTTGCGTATTCAGCATAATCCGTTTCGGGAATATCAGATGATATGAGCATTGCGGTAGTAATCGCTATCGGTTTTATTATGTTCATGCCACTGACCTCGCCGGTGCAGGCCCTAATGTGTCTGATTTTTCAGTTATATCGGCTATCTTCTTTATGTTTTTAGCCAGAACAAAATTGCCCGATTCCATGACCTCTGTCAGCTTATCCAGCTTCGAGGAAAGTTCAGACACATCAAGAGCCTGATTTTTCTTCCCCGGTCCGTGATAGACAATATCGACAGGCTTTAATGTCCGGCTTGTGTCTTTCGCCGCGTTAAATGCCCTTATCGCATCGGCTATTGAGAGCACACTTTCATCTATTCCAAGCAGGGTATTAAGCTGTGCGTCCATTGCCCTCAACTGTGCCTCATGGGTTGATTTCAGAGTATCAATCTGCGTCTGCAATAATGTTTCCTGAACCTC
>Ga0172381_10006198_pt1 | contig 12018 bp, 7 predicted proteins | sample Leawel6488metaG_FD_119754 | JGI IMG/M metagenome (GOLD analysis project Ga0172381, IMG submission 119754) | Leachate microbial communities from a municipal landfill in Southern Ontario, Canada - Leachate well 64-88 metaG | ecosystem: Engineered > Solid waste > Landfill > Unclassified | place...
AGATAGGCGCGGAGTTTGTATCGGATACTCACCCAACTATGCGCGTGTCTCAAATTGGCGTGGAAATGCTCTTAACCACATCTGCCGTAGTAAGCCAGATGGGTGTTGAGATGGTATTGTCTAATGCCATTCCCGGAGACACTACGCCCTATATTGAATCTACGACATACCGAATGCTTACCGATACTGACGGCAGAATACTCCTCGAACGTGAAAATATCGGCGAGTATGACGTTTTGTACGTTCCTTCCGACGACCCTTCACACGACGAATATCTTGCCGCTCGGGCAGATTGGTTCTGCCAGTACGGAGATTATCTGTACGTGTCCGGCTGCGGCAAGCGGTGCGAGGATGTCACGGGGACGGTTTACAAATACGCGCCTATGGTGATTGACCCGTCTATTATGCGTGTGGTTGCCACTACAGATGCGTCGAACGTTGTTGCAATCAGAGGCATATCGCCCGAATACTTCGGGTCGATCATACTGCGCGGAGACAGGATTACTATTACAGATAGTGTAACTGGAGCAGCCGAAACAAGGACCATTATTGATTACTCGGCTCCAAGCACTTTGTATGTGGACAGTGCGTTTGATAATACATACTCATCGCAGGCAGGCATAATAGCCAGGTTGAACTATCTCGGGATAGATGCGCCTGAGGATGCTATAGCCGATGAACGCATATCGAACAAGCAGTATCTTGGGGCTGGGATATATCTGTACAAGTATGTGCTCAAAAACAAACTCAGAGGTGTGAAGAGTGCGGGCAACCCAGAACACGCGGTAGCTGTGACGGACGGGGTAGCTTATGACGTTAGGCTAAGCGGATGGGGCGGAGAGCCGATCGACCAGTATTTGTCGAAGTGGGGCGGTTATCAATGTGACCGAATCATTATTTACAGAACAATCGCGAACGGCGATACGTTTTATCCTCTAACCACGCTATTCAGGAATAAAGGCACGACAGCAAATCCGTATCAGTTCCAGACCGCATATTACGACCACGTGCCTGACTCCGCATTGAACGGCGAAGGGGCTAGGGATTGCATCGGCGCATATACGCTTACTCCTACTGATATAACCGCTTTGATTGACGCCACGCATGGAGATGGCAAGTTCGCCGATGACCCGATAACCGACTGGACCGCAGGGACCGGCTGGACAATATCGAGCGGCGCGGCTTTGCATGCAGCGGGTACGGCAAGCGATTTAACGCATACAAATATTACTGTTGGAGTCAGAGGGTATGAAATACGAATCAAGACGCATGACGTAACTTCCGGCCAAATCTCGTTTAGCCTTGGAACTGTTTCTTCCTACAAGTGGTATAGCGCGAGTGATATTATCGACAACGAAATAGTCGAAACGCTGCTGTCAACATCGAGCGGCAGTACAGAATTCAAAATTAGCGCCAGCGCGGATTTCGTAGGAGTTATAGATAGCGTTTCTGTTCTTGAGGCCGCGCCGGTTGTTGGACAACCTGGGACGCCAAGAATAGTCAGCGTATCGTTCAAAGCTGCTACCGACACGCAATCATATAATCCTGTTACATACACTGTTACCGGACTGGATGAAGGCGGGTCTCGAATTACCGACACTATCAGTTTCGGCGCTGCCGGTTCTGTAACAACGACGACCGCGGCCACGGCAACAAGCCGGTTGAAGTTCTGCTGGATAGAATCCGTTGTCCCTGGCGGCGTTGTCGCAACCACAACACCATCTGAAGTAAACCATGCCGTTGGAGTAGAAGCTGCATCTGCTAGTGGCGCATCCACGACAGCAGGGAACATGATTCGCAACTATTCGTTTGAATCAGGCGCGTATGATGGCAATGAAAGCGGCGTTGATAACTGGGAGTTTACGGGCGGCGCGTCCACTAAGATAAACGGCACAAATGACGGCATGCTTGCAAGAACGGGGTCGTATGCGCTTGAGCTGGACCGCAATATTGAAGCTGCCATTCAGCGCGATATTGCTGTTACTGCCGGGACCGTGTATACCATCACTGCTCATTGTGCGACTAGAGCTAATGCCAAATTCTATGTTGCCATAGATGAGTTCGACGTATCAAACGCGCAGGTTGGTTCTACCACTTACCTGCCGAGCGCAAGCCCCGGTCAATCGGTAGCAATCTCAGACACAGCGTACCAGGAATTCAAGTATTCCTACACAGCCGCGGCAACTGTAACGCATGTCGATTTGCACATTGCATCATTGACAACACAATCCGGCACGTTCTGGTTTGACGATATTTATATGTATCCTGCTACTTTGGCTGAAAGCACTGATATTGACGAACAGGATATAGAGTATACGCCGGATGAGGTTTACGATTCCGCATATAATCAGTCTGCCCCTCCGTTAACATCGCTCATATCGTACAACGAACGGCTTTGGGGTGTGAGCGAACTTGAACCGCAATATCTCGCTATGTCTACTCTTGGACAGCCGGAATACTGGCCCTCATATAGATTCGGTAGTTCCGACACGGCGGGTTTGACGGGTTCAGGCGGACTATTTCAGGCTGGTACAGCAGGAAACAGGGTAATATGCGCAGTGCCGGAAATTGGCGCATACCAGACGGTAGGGCGCGCTGGTTCATCGCTGCTGGTGTTCGCGGAACGTCATGCCAACAGGATATTCGGCTACGATACCAGTGATTTCAAAATGGATGTCGCTTTCCCTGTAGGGTGTAGTAATGCAGCAAAGACCGTGCAGAACTGCGGCGGCGTGATTGTGTGGGCTTCTGATAATGGCATCATGGCAGCTCCTGCCGGTGGCAGCAACCCTAATCTTATCTCTGAGCCTATACGCGCAATGCTGGCACCGTACGTGCCGGGCATCATTACGGCGAGTGGCGGCCACTATACCAATTCTTCCGGTACAAACCAGTTCGCATCTGCTGTGTCCGCTTACTGGCAGGGATATTATTTCCTGTCATGGGGCGATACGGCAAAGGGCGAAACCTCAAACTATAATTGCGTGGTGTGCAATCTGAAAACGGGTTCATGGTTCCTGTGTGACTATATCCAGGCAACCGGCTTTCATGTCTCTTCCGGCCAGGTGCCCGGAGCTACGTCCGGCAGTCTGGGTGATTTGTTATGGTGCAATTCGCAAGTAGCAACATCCGGGCAGTATCCGCTTTACAGAATGCGCCGGATAATCCACGCTGATGTGGCATCGGATTTCACCATTGACGGCGTATGCGGCGTAGGCACTGCCGGAGTACCGTTCAACATCACATACAATGTCTTGCCGATGTCATCGAACTCTGAGACATGGTTACAGCGCAAGATGCTGAAGCGTGTTGTGGTACTGCTCGGCGCAGGCGACGAGGATTTTGATTTAACGCTTGGTGTATGGCCGTTTGGTGACAGTATGGCATTGTACCCGGAAACACCGGAATGCCATGATTCAGATACGCCGACATTTACTCAAACGAAGGCGGTTAGTGCGTCAGCCGGGCATATCGAGTATAGGCTCATTACGTTCTATCCTCAGATACTTTGTCGGTGGCCTATGCTGGCGCTGTCTGGTACGGCAACGAGCGACGTTCGGATTAAGGGAATGCAGATCGAATGGGAGAATCAGGCGCAGGATGATCTTCCGAGCGATTACGAGTAAAGGAGTTTTGACATGGCTGATTTTTGGACTTCGGCTTTGGGCGCGGCAGGTAGTTTAATTGGTGGGTTTGGTGCGGCGGACGAGGAACGCAGGCGGCAAGCAGAAATGGACCGCCGATACAACGAAGCCATGCAAATAATGGACGAGGCAAACAAGTATGACCCGTATCAGACGCCTGAAGGGTATTCGATGAAAAGCGCCGCGTCTATGAACCTGGGAGACTACCGCAACAATATGTTCGACTCGCTCAAGTCCAACTATGGCAACCGTGGGCTTACTGGCTCCAGCATGTCTACAAGTGCGCTAAACCCCGGGATAGAGGATGCGTTCCATCGACAGCGGCAGAGCGCGAATCTCGGCCTTGCAGATGCGTTCAGGCAGATGCGACAGCAAAACATGAGTAATGCGACAAACCGGGCGAATATGACTATGCAGATGGGCGACAGATACGGGCAAATGGCATCACAGGCCGGGCAGGATGCTTCGAGCGCGTTTGGTAATGCTTTCTCGGGACTTGCTCAGTCACTTTCCCGACAGCAGACACCGCAGACTCAATTGCCCGGCAACTACGATAATTATAGTATTCCGGCTGCAAGCGGACTTTCCATAAAATGGAATCCAATAACAGGCCAATATGAATGGATTCAAGGGTAAGGCGGTGAAATATGGCAGGATATAAAATATTTTCAGGTCTTGGAACCGGGATAAATAACGCCGTCTCTGATTTCTACAAAACGAAGGATTATCTGGAGAATCAGAACCGGCAGAATTCGCAGCAAGATTTCACGAACAAACTTCGCCTTCAACAGATTGAGGATGACAAAGCCAGCAAGCAACAGGAAATGGATTGGCGAAAATCTCAGGCTTCGCAAGCAGCCAAAATGCAGTACGAAAAATTTCTGGACGATGCTTATTCTACCGATCTCAGCAATTTACCGAAAGACCGGCAGCAGGCGTTTTGGGAGCATGTGAACGCCATTGAAGATGGACTAGGCAGAAAACAGACGCCTTTTGCATATCAGCCTCCGAGATTCAATTCAGGGATGCTTAAAGACATTACGGCCAATCCTGCACTAATCAACATGCTGCCTGTCGATCAAATTGATGCACTGCGCCAGTCTGCGGCAGCGGGGGGCATAACCGGTACTCCTGCAATTGAGGGCCGTGCCGCAACGCCGGAGCAGATATTCAATATTGGCGGCAATGCAATCGGGCCGTCGCCTACTGAACTTGATACGCTGACGTCGCCGGATTACAGGCGTATTCTTGGAGCACCGGGAACTTCGGGCGCGGTCGGAAATTATACAGCTCCGGCAACGCCTGCTGTAGAAGCACAGCCTGCACGAACATGGCAAGAGAATCTGACACAAGCACTATCTCAGACGCCGAAGAACGCTCGGGAAGATGCCAAGATGCTCAATACCATGTCCAATACCTTCAAAGACCTTAGGCGGCAGAAAACTGATGCGGGCCAAATTGCATTGGCTTACTACCGTCCAATGAGAGATTCAGGTTATACCGGAAGCTTGGATGATTTGACCAAATTCATCAACTCAATCGGTTCTACGACTGGTGCGCAAGATCAAACATATAGTGTGAGTTCTGGAAAAAGTATAGAGACTTCGCGGCATAATAAGGTGACTGAAACAGAGGCAACCAGGCATAACAAGGCAACTGAATCTATTTCAGCAGATAGATCAAAGGCCCAGAACGCATTAGGTCAGCAGCGTGTCGATATTATGCGTCAGAACAATGCACTTGCAAACCAAAATAGGCTGGATAGGCTTGCTCAGTTTAATGCAAAGCAAGCGCAGTTTGCTATAAAAGTGGACAATGATCTTGCAAAATACGAAGACCAATTGACTAGAACCATTTCCAGCGGCAAGGATTCCAATGGCAATGAGTTGCCGGAAGATTATCAATTAGCATTGGGACGACAGTTAATAGACGTCAAAAAGCGTCGTAAAGGCATTGCGGCCAAGATGAATTCTACACCGGCAAGCATTAAGGTTTATCTGGATAATGCCGCAAGTGGCGATCCTCGAATAGCCAAGGCTCGAAAAAACGGCTATTCCGACCAGCAGATATATGACGAGTTGATGAAAGGTAAATAATGCCTACTCTTGACGAAATGGCGGCAACGCCAGCAACTAAATATAGTAGTGCAACTCTTTCGCTTGATGAGATGGCTTCAAAAAAAACACCAGTTACCAGCAATGAGAGAAGCGGCATATATCAGCCTCACCAGGTAATGCTTGGCTATGCATTGTCTGCGGGCACGGATTTCCACAAGGGTACGCCCGGTGTATTCGATGTATCAGGTAATAGTATCAAGGCACGGGGCAAGACGCTCGATCAAGCGGCGCAGGATTTCCGCGATAAGGGCTACTCGGTATACGTGCATTATAAAGCTGGCACGGATGAATTAGGCCATCATGCAACTGCACCTTCCCTCCATGTGGCAGATCCGAATGTTGCGCCTAGAAAAGGGTTCTACGGATATAGTTGGATTGATCGGGCGAACATCAAGCGTGGTCAGCCTACTACGGCCATGACGAAAGCGAAGCAGGGACAGACGGCAATTGCAAAAAACAGTCCGAGTTATCTTAATGCTCTTGGCGAATCCTTTGCCGAAACTGGCAAGGCGATAGGCGCAGGCATAGAACGGCCAGTTATCAAGGTCGAGAAAGCAGTTGCGAAAGCCCCGCAAATGGTAGGACTGAAGCCAAACGAAACAGGCAAGGCATTTCTATCTGGATTGGACATAATGCAACAGCAAGGCGAAGAAGCTATGTCCAAAGCTCCTATTGCTGGCACTATTGGAGAACAGGCGCTTTACTACATTGCGACCATGGGCGCGGGTAATTTGGAAACTATACTCCTCTCCGCCTCGACAAAGGTGCCCGGGCTGGCGATTGCTGCAAAGCCCGTGCTCAAACTATTACAGGCAGGATCGGCAGAGGGCGCGCCCCTTGCAAGAAAATTACTCGTTTCCGCTGTCAGGGGTGGCTTCGGTAATACAATATTTGGGACTGGTATCCGGGCGCTCGATATACCCGATAAAGGATTAAAGCAGGTCGCTAAAGAAGAGTTTTCACCGACTGGCGCGCCTCTTGATTTTGCTGGCGGAGCTGTTATCGGAGGCGGACTTACCGCATTGAGTAGTGCCGTGCGCGGCGTCTCCGGCATGAAGCCGGGAAAACTCGAACTAGTCGAGACGTCGCCGGAAAAAGGAACGTTTACGATTCGCAACAAGACCACCGGGGAAATGCGCACGCTCCAAGTGCAGAAATCCTCGCAATCGCTGAGGCCTGACGCCCCAACTACGACAATAGCGCCTGGCAAGACCTACACTACAGACATGGGGGATATGGCTGTCGAGCGGGTGAGCGATACGCATGTCACTGCCCGCGCCCAGAATGGCGCACGGGTGCAGATTCCTGTTAAAGACTTTCGCTCTGCGGCCATCCACAAAGAAGCGGCCCCCTCAGCGGAAACACCTGTTTCCCGGCCTGTGGAAACTGTCACAAAGCCTTTACCTGTTGAGGCGACTACTCAGCCGCCCACGGCACCGGAGGCGATTACTGGGGCAGCAGGGACATCCGCAACCAAACTGAGCAATGGAGAATTGGTCGCAGGTGAAAATCGCCTTGGCCTTAGCCGTGCGAGAATTGAATCACAACGGCAATCCGAGGGACTTGCTCCAATAGACGTACAACCATTCCGCGCGAAGGAACTAAACTACTCAGAGGGCAAAGCGGCAGTTGATACAGGCAACATTGATCCTGTGGCAGTTGCGAAGGACATTATAGACAATCCGCGCCCTGCAACCGGTACGGAATTGGGCGCTTTGTCGTACAGACTGGACCAGATAGACCATGCGTTGAAAACCGGCGATCCTGCCAAGAAAGAACAATTGCTTGAGATGCGGGATACATTGCAGCATGGAGTGCGCAGGAGTGGCCGGGAATGGTCTTCGACAGGGCATGCCCTGCAACTTACCTATGGTGATGAAACAGATCTCGGTAACGTTTTTCAGGCGGCGCGCGATAACAAGGGGCGTGCCCTTACTCCAAACGAGATAGAACAAATCACTAAACTGCATGATAAATACGACTCTCTAAAAACCGATTACGAAAAGCGTATATCCACGCTCGAATCTCAAGTTGTAAAAGGCGAAAAAGATCCCCGCGCGATAAGAACCGCAAAAACACCTACAGATTTTGTAATCCACAAGTGGGGTGAAGGGAACACGGTTGTAACCAGTTCCATGCGCGATGCTGCCAGGGAGCGATTAAAAGCCAAAATGAGTAGCGCGAATGCTGGTATACCGATAGATTCCATAGCCGATCTTGCTGTGGAGATAGCATATCATGCAGAAGCGGGAGTACGGTTCACCTATGAATCTATGCGCAATTACTTGAAGTCTGAATTCGATGCAAGCGACGAGGATATTCAACGTGCATACCAAATAGCCATGAATGATAAGCGCAATGTGGCTTCACGGAAGAGACTGACCGCCAATCTTGCAAGAACCGGCAAAGCGATAGAGGCAGGAGAACCTATCCCGAAGATGCCGCCTATTCGGTATGACGCAGAAACATTGCGCATGCGCGTGGATTTGAATACCGCTCGTGAAAAACTGCTTGCAATGACGAAAGCGAACTCGCCCGCTTTGTACGCAAGAACGGCAATGGCAGGCATACTCAATGCGCCTACCGGTTGGCTTGCGGCATGGGATAACAGCTTTATCGGCAGGCAAGGCTTAGGAATGCTCGGGCATAATCCAAAAGCATGGGCTGAAGCGTTCAAGAAGAGTCATTCTGCTATGTTCTCTGAAGGCCGGGCATTGCTGTACGACGATGCGATTGTGGGGAATAAATCATTTCCCTTGGCGCAGCAGTCCGGGCTTGCGCATACCAGTATGAGCGCAGAAGCGCCTCTTGCTACAGCCGAAGAAGCATCTATGTATATGCGAACATTCGGAAAGGTACCCGGAATAGGGAAGCTCACTCGTCCTTTTGACAGAGCATACACCACAGCAGCGAACGTAATACGGCACGAAGCTTTCTATAGAATGGCAGAGGCGCAAGGAGACAGATGGACTCCAGCACAATATAAAGACTATGCAAGCCTCCTGAACAAACTTACAGGCAGGGGTAATCTTGGCCGATTAGGTGCATATCAACCCGAATTGAATGCACTGTTCATAAGCATTAGAAAAGTTGCGTCTGATGTTCAACTTCCTCTTACCGTTATTAAGGGAGATAGAGAGGTTCGCGGAATCGCCGCCAAGACATTGGCCGTAAACACGGCAGCCTTGGCATCGCTTGCAATGGTCATTAATGCGTCTGGGACGGCGCATGTCTCTTTGAATCCAGGAGATAAGGACTTCATGAAGGTCAAGATCGGAAACACGCGATTCGATCTACTGGAAAGCGGCAAAGCATCTGCAATTAGAGCTACATGGAAAGCAGCGATAGCGTTGTATAAGCACAGCCGATTTTCATCCCAAAAACCTAATTCTAAGCCTAGATTCAATGAACCTACCGCTCTTGATATTGGATCTCGCTATCTTTCCTACAAGCTTGCCCCCGGCGTTGGATTCGCTAGAAGTGTATGGACAGGAAAGGATTTTAAGGGTGATTCTATTACCGCAAAGCAGGCTGCTATTGACCTGATAACACCGTGGAATGTTGGCGACATAGCTGATGCTTACAAGGATGCTGGCATCGGAATGGCAGCGGCGGTAGCAGCGGCTACATTCTATGGTTTAGGCACCCGGGCATACGAAGATAAGCATGGATCGAATGGCTACCCGATGCAGAACGACTTCAGCAGATTGCGTTCGCTGAAATAGAAATAGGAAATGGTGCAGATGATTTTAACACAAGATCAGGTGATAGAGATATTTACTACCTATGGCATAGGCACTCAGCCAGTTCGTAACAATTGAAGGAGCTATTCCCGATGACACCATTCAACGCGCAACAGTCCGTCCCTGAACGATTAGGCAGAATCGAAGAGAAGCTAAACGGCATACAGGAACTGCTCGAGCAGCGCATCGTCACGCTCGAACGTTCGGTTGGGCGGGTGTACTGGATAGGCGGAGTACTGTTTACCGCGATCTTCGGAGTGTTCATCGAGCATATTTTCACGCGCTGAATATAGGTTTGATGCGCAAAATAGGTTGCGTATCAGAATACAGAAAAGGAGACTCATATGAGCACCAAAACCAAAAAAGCAATTATGTCCGGCGTGAAATTCGCCGCATGGGTGGCAGTAGCGGCCATCGTAGACAAGGGCCTCGTCCTGATCCCCTCGCTGCCCGTCCCGGAGCTGTGGGCTGCCGTCATCGCCATGCTCGGCAAATCGGCCATGACCTGGATTGCCACGCAGGAGACAACGGCGCAGAGCGACTTCACGGCGGCGGTGAAGTAGTTATTGTGTGAAATGCCCTTCAAAACACAATAAGGAGGCAATCTATGAGGCTGCAAATCGGAAACCTGGCCAATCTGCTGGTCCCGGCCTGCATATGCCTGTGCGTGCAGGCCGGGCATGCCTCAAATTCCGTTCCCGCGCTCTTACCGGCAGCGTACACAATCAACAGCACCACATCCGCGCTCGGCGTATCGATCAATTGCAATGCCCGGCCCATGCTCACCTATGACGGGGCGCGAATCTGGCGCGCGACGCTGGACCTGACCGCCGAGATTCGCCCGAATCCGTTCGGCGTGACGGCGGCGGGCGTGGCGGTACTGGGGGATGTGGGCGGCAGTGACCGGTACTACATCGGTCCGTACTGGCAGTACTCCTTCGAGAAGGAGCGTTTCGAGGGCGGGATTTGTTTGGGGATGAGATTCTAGCCGCACGCTGCGGCTGCTCGCGTTCTATGGGGAGCTGGTGGCCGCAGAGCGGGCATTCTGGAGGTAAACCATGAACGAACCAAAACGCGATACTACCCTCGACAATACCCTTGGCTATTTCGCCTTGAGAGTACAGACTGTCATATCACGAATGCAGGCACGGGGTTTCGACCCCGTGGTGTTCGAGGGCAGGCGGTCCGTCGCCCGGCAGCGCTGGCTCTATGGTCAGGGCAGGACGGCGGCGCAGTGCAAGGCGGCGGGGATACCCACGCGATATGCCCACCCGGGCACGGTGGTAACGCATACGCTCAATTCTCTGCACATCAAGGGCAAAGCGGCGGACATTGTATCGAAATCCAAACTGTGGAGTTGGCCAGACTTCTTCGCGGCACTCAAACAGGAGGCAGCCCGGGAGGATCTCCACACGCTGGGATTCGAGCAGTGTCATGTGGAATGGCGGGGATAGGCGTTATAGCACTCTAGCAGAACTTCTTCGCAATTCGTGACGGCCAATCTCGATACATGAAAGGCTTTTCAAATAGGATAAACAATATGCTGGATACAACCAAGATCGGCATGCCAATTAATAGACCTTGAATGCATAAGCCTATATGATAGCCCAGATTCGAGGAAATAGTGCAAGTCCATCTATACAGATAATCTATCACAAGGTAATGATACAAATAGATGGTGTAACACATGCCTCCAATTGTCACAATCCACCGATTTTTCAGTATTCTGCTCCAACATGTCGCCTTAAATGCGCCCAAGCAAATTATCAGCAACATTAATGGCTGAATAGTTAATACTGGCACATTTGGAATTGCCGACATGAATAGTAAAATCCAAGCTGATATGACAAACAAATCCCATACATAGGATTTTTCAGTTTGTTTCTCCGCTACTTGTATATCTGCCACAAGTATTCCTGTAAGAAAGAATGGCAAATAATGCACTATAGACATTTGTACTGCATGAAATCCTGCATGATACAGTAACCAAGTTGCCGGATAGCTTGAAGCTGCAATAGCGATTATCCAAAATCTGCGCAAGCTATTATTTCTAATTCGCAAGACAGCACTCAGTAAAGGGAGCAGGATATAGAACTGCACTTCTATTTCGAGCGACCATGCCACCGCGTTGATAGTGCTCATTTTGGCAAAAATGGCATTATGTGTATATGTCATGCTTGCCGCAAGGTGTGGCAATAGAGAGTGAAATGTAAACCCTTGGCATACAAGTATTGCCGTGAAAATGATAAGCGATATGAAGTATGGCGGCTCGATTCTGGTTACGCGGCGAATGAAATATTGCTTGATAGATATGCTTTTCCCCGACATTCCCGCTGCTATAAATGGTCTCGCAAGTATAAACCCGCTAATACAGAAGAACAAGGAAACTCCAAGAAATCCATTTCGGAGTATTATTGATATAGGGTCTAGCAGAAGAGATTCCAGAGGCAACGTTCTATCCTTTAAGAATGTATCGTGAATATGGAATAGGATTACTAGACCAATAGCAAAAAA
>Ga0172381_10006201_pt1 | contig 12016 bp, 10 predicted proteins | sample Leawel6488metaG_FD_119754 | JGI IMG/M metagenome (GOLD analysis project Ga0172381, IMG submission 119754) | Leachate microbial communities from a municipal landfill in Southern Ontario, Canada - Leachate well 64-88 metaG | ecosystem: Engineered > Solid waste > Landfill > Unclassified | place...
CAAGATCGTAATCAGGAATACGGATTCCTAAAGTACCATATTCAGACTCAACGCCCCGAGCGACTTTTCCCAATCCTTTAGAAACAACAGTTATCGGTCCGGGTAGGTAGTTTTCGTAAAGATTATCAGCGATTTCATTAATATTAACATACGTCGCCGCCATTTTTTTGTCGCTCACGGCAATAGAAAGCGGCTTACCCTCACGTCGAGTCTTGTATAAAAATAGTTTGTCTATGGACTTTTGGTTGGTAGCGCTCGCGCCTATCCCGTAGCAAGTCTCGGTCGGGAAAACAAAAATTCCGCCGTTTTTTAAAACGGTTAAAGCCTTCTTGATAATGGCTTCAGAATTTTTTTTAGTATATTTGATGCGCTCCATTGATCTACGGTTTAAGTTTAGTAAATTATAAAATTTTCTTTTCTTTGTTTTTTTGTTATAATACTATAGCAAAAAGGTCTAGAAAAAACAATGTTTAATTAATGTTTATTGCCTAATAAAAGAATAAATTTTCATGACCCATTTAACTATAAACCCGAAACGCATAAAATCGGCTATCATCGATCTGGTAGCCGGTTCTTTGAAAATCGGCCAGATTATTGTTTTACCGACGGATACTATTTATGGTTTAAGCTGTTTAGCTAATGATCCGCGGGCAATCAAAAAGATTTATCATCTTAAAAAACGGGCTGCCAACAAGCCAGTTCTCATTCTAGTTAGCGATTTAAAAATGGCTCAGAAATACACATTCATTTCCCGCAAGCAAGCGCAATGGCTGAGCAAAGTTTGGACGAAAAATCAAATTCCAACAACGGTTATTCTAAGGAATCGCAATAAATTGCCCCGTGAGCTCACTAGAGGCTCGGATGGTTTAGCTGTCCGTTTGCCTAAAAGCAAATTTTTAATTAAAATAATAGAGAAAGTAAGCTGTCCGATAGTTTCGGCTCGTTTGGGTTTTAGCGGTCGCGAGAATATAACCAATCTTAGTAAACTGCACCACTATTTTCCAAAAAAGAATAATCGGCCAGATTTAGTAGTTGATGCCGGTGCGTCTCTCCGGAATAAGCCTTCGCGGCTAATTGATTTAAGAGATGAAAAAAATCCGATAATTATTAGAGAATAAAATAATAAAAATATGACAATAAATAAAGATAGAGTTAAACAGATAATTCCCGGCTTCGTTTTAGTGGCCGCTCTTTTGGCTACTTTTTGGGGTGGTTTCTATGCGGGTCAGAAAAATACGGTTCTGGCCGAAAATAATCCAAGAATTTTAGCTTATTCTGAAGAAGCAAAAATGGCGGCTAGCGCCACCAGCTCGGATGAAAGTTTTGATTTCAATCTATATTGGCAGGTTTGGGATACTTTAAAGCAGAATTATGTTGATAAAATTAAAATTAAAGATAAAGAACTTTTTTACGGCTCCCTAAAAGGTTTGGCGGCGTCTCTTGATGATCCTTATACAGTGTTCATGGATCCAAAAATGTCGCAAGAGTTCACTAATGATTTAGCCGGCACCTTTGAAGGCATCGGCGCCGAGGTCGGCATGAGAAATGACATTGTAACTGTGATTGCGCCTCTTGACGGTACACCGGCGCAGAAAGCCGGGCTCAGGGCGGGTGATAAAGTTTACGCGATTGACGGCAAATCAACGATTGGGTTGACGGTCGATCAAGCGGTTAAGCAAATTCGCGGCAAAAAGGGAACCAAAGTGGTTTTAACGATTTTGCGTGGCGCGGGCGAGAAACCGAAAGATATTTCGATTACTCGTGATGTTATTTTTATGAAAAGCGTTAAAACTGAAATGCGTAGCGATGGTTTATACGTTATAAAAGTTACTAATTTCAATGATGATACTCTAAGTTTGTTTAACGCGGCGGTAAATGAAGCTTTGCTTAAAAATCCTAAAGGAATCGTTCTTGATTTAAGGAATAACCCCGGCGGATATTTAGAGACGGCCGTGGCGCTAGCCTCGGAATGGGTTGAAGCCGGCCCGGTTGTGTCCGAACAGTTCAGCGGAAATAAACGTAATGAATATCCGTCTAATGGCCGGGCTCGTTTGAAAAAATTTCCGACAATAGTTTTAGTTAATGGTGGTAGTGCCTCAGCTTCGGAAATTTTAGCCGGTGCCTTGAGAGATTATAAGAAAGCAACTTTGGTCGGCGAGCAAACATATGGCAAGGGTTCGGTTCAAACCCTGAAAGATTTCAGCGATGGCTCTGCCTTAAAGGTGACGATTGCTAAATGGATGACTCCAGCCGGTGATTTTATTAATGATAAGGGAATAGCGCCGAATATTAAGGTTGAGTTAACGCAAAATGATATTGATAAAAATATTGATCCGCAATTGAATAAAGCTGTAGAGCTTTTAAAGCCAGTTAAAAAATAAAAGAAAAAAAGGCACTCCTTGCGGCTTGCCTTTTTCGCTTACGTGAATTTGATATTATTCATCCTCATTCAAGTAGGCGCTAATCGGTTCCTTGTCTTCATTCTCAGCCACTTTGTAGATTTCTTCTACAACTTTGGGCAGAAGAAGCTCAAGGCGCCCTTTCTGTGTGCAATTTTTCCTTTTCTCGCAATTTGCGCAAGGAATTTCGTTGCTCACGATTGAGCGTTCTTGAACACTTTCCAGGTGCTCTTCTCCTAAGTGTTTTGCCATTTTTTCAAGCGAATTTGCTTTAAAATTTTTTTGGCATCCACCCAGACTTTCATCTGATAGAATCAGCAAAAAGCTTTCTCCATTGCCGTTTACCGATGATAGCAAAAACAGTTTCTCCATGTTCTCCCGTGTTTTTAAAAAAGGTTAGTGTTATTAGATTGAAATTTTTCGATGTTTACTTTATATCATAATAATATTTAATTGTCAATAAGTATGTCTTTGGCTAAAAAAACAGTAAAAAAAGCTAAAAAAGAAAAGGATTCAACGAAGTATATCTTTGTTGTCGGTGGAGTAATGTCAGGAGTCGGCAAGGGCGTAACAACCGCTTCTATCGGCCAGATTCTCCAGGCGCGCGGTTATAATGTGAGCGCCATTAAGATGGACCCTTATATCAATGTTGATGCTGGTACCATGAACCCGATTGAGCACGGTGAAGTTTTTGTGACCGAAGACGGAGATGAAACCGACCAAGACATTGGTAATTATGAAAGATTTTTAAATAAAAATATTTATCGGGAAAATTACATGACGACCGGCCGGATTTATCAGACGGTTATCAATAAAGAGCGCAACCTAGAATATAAAGGGAAGTGCGTCCAAGTTGTGCCTCATATTCCACAGGAAATAAGAGACCGGATTGATCGCGCAGTTGAAAAAACAAAGGCTGAAATTATGACGATTGAAATCGGCGGCACAGTTGGTGAATATGAGAATTTGATTTTTTTAGAAGCGGCTCGGGTCATGAAACTATATCACCCTAAAGATGTTTTATTTGTAATTGTGTCTTATTTGCCGATTCCGAATAAAATCGGCGAGATGAAAACTAAACCGACGCAGCATGCGATTCGTAATCTTCAGAGCGCCGGGATCCAACCGGACTTCGTTATTGGGCGGAGTGAAAAACCGCTTGATATGCATCGTAAGGAAAAATTGTCTGTTAATTGCGGCGTACCGACTGAAAACGTAATTTCGGCTCCGGATATTGAATCAATTTATGATATTCCTTTAAATTTTGAAAAGGATAATTTTGGTGATCGAATTTTAGAGAAATTCGGATTACCTTTGGGGCACAGAAATAATAATCATGCTTGGCGAAAAATGGTAGCCGCTTCAAAAACTAAGACCCCCGAAATTAATGTTGGAATTGTGGGTAAATATTTCGCAAGCGGTGACTTTTCTCTTGGTGATTCTTATATTTCAGTAATCGAAGCGATCAAACATGCCTCAACTTATAATCATTGCAAGGTTAGAATTCATTGGCTGAGCGCTGAAGAGGTGGAAAAAGATGGTGTTAAGGTCTTAAAAAATATGGACGGCATTATCGTTCCTCAAGGTTGGGGCGGCCGCGGCTCGGAAGGGAAAATAAAAACGATTAAATATTGCCGTGAGAATAAGGTTCCTTATTTTGGACTTTGCTATGGCATGCAAATGGCCGTGATTGAATTCGCGCGTGATGTCGCTAATTTAAAAGATGCTAATTCCGCCGAATGCGATCCGAAGACAAAAAATCCAGTTATTCATATCATGCCCGGTCAGGAAAAATTGATTAAGGAAAAGGGCTATGGTGGAACCATCCGTCTTGGTGGTTGGCCCTGTAAATTAAAGCCGGGAACTCGCTTGGCTAAGGCCTATGCGCGGTTTAGTAATGATAAAGTTGTCTCCGAGCGCCATCGCCACCGCTACGAATTTAATAATGATTATCGAGAAATGTTTGAAAGTTTAGGGCTAACAGTCGCTGGAACTTCGCCGGACAGAAAAATTGTGGAGGCAGTTGAAATCGCCAATCATCCATTTTTTGTCGGCGTTCAGTTTCACCCCGAGTATATTTCTCGACCGCTCGCACCGCACCCCCTCTTTGTAGAATTTGTTAAGGTTTGTAAAGGGAAAAAATAATAATTAGATACAAAAAAATAGCCCATTTAACTGGGCTATTTTTTTATGTTCAGAGTTCTTTATTTTTTGCTAGTCTTTTTAACAGCCGTTTTTTTTGATTTTTTAGCCGGTTTTTTAAGAGTCGCTTCTTTTTGAGCAGCGTTCAAGGGAATAACGTTTACAATCTTAGAGGTTTTGAGAGTATTGTTGAATTTTCTTAATTTTTTGGTAGCAAATTTTACAAAACCGCCTTTGAGAGCAAATAAAGTATCGTCCCCGCCAATACCAACATTAAGGCCAGGATGATATTTAGTACCGCGTTGTCGAATGATAATGGCGCCAGTTTTAGCCCACTCACCATCTGTCAGTTTCACGCCTAAACGCTTACTTTCTGACTCACGGCCTAATGAGGTTGACCCGGCGGCTTTCTTATGTGCCATATGGATGTTCTACACTGAAAATGCTAGCCAGAAGACTAGCATCTTGAGGGTTAATTTAAGTTTTATTGTTCTAATATAACAAATGAGTGGGGAATTGTCAAATATGGCTAATTTTAGGATTAGGACTAAGGTTTTAATTTTTATAAAACATGCTATAATAGAAACATAAAAATCAGCTAAAAAATTAATAAAAAAAATATGGTAAAAGTCAACCAAGAAAAATGCATCGGTTGCGGCATGTGCGCTGGTTTGTGCCCGGAAACATTCGTGATGGGCTCAAGCGGCAAAGCGGAGGTTATAAAGCCTGAGCCGACTGATTGCGCGAAAAATGCCGCGGCCAACTGTCCAGTTGAAGCTATTACTGTTAATTAATCTAATCAATAAATATGGCCGGAGAAATAATTGCCGAAAAGCCAATTATCGAATCACCTAAAGTCACCCCCATTAAAATCGAGCAACTGCCGAATTCGGAAAATAAAGCGGAGCAAATTTTGCCGCCGACAGAGCAAATAAAAGAAATAATCTCTCAGCCCGTTGAGAAAAAGGGAGAGGGTACTATTGTCGCGGTTTCCCGAGTGCAAGATTGGCAAAAGCAACAAGCGGCCGCGATTGATAATATTTTATCCGAGGGCTTAAATGAAGTTTTTTTAAAGATGAACCCGACCGAGCAGGCGGTTTTTAAAAAAACCGGAGAAGAGACGGTTGTAAAAATTAGCAAATTACTCATGGAAACTAAAGTTAAGGTTAATAAAATAGTCGCCCTAATTAGAAAATGGCTGCAGTTAATCCCGGGAGTAAATAAGTTTTTCTTAGAGCAAGAGGTAAAAATCAAAGCGGATAAAATAATGAGAATAAAAAATAAATTTTAAATATGACGGGAACAAACTCGTTAAATGCGACTGATTTTTTAGGGATAATAATCGGAGGAGTGGCGCTGATTGTTTTTTTTATAGTCTTATTGCAGATTCTGCGTTGGTTTTTGTCGCGACGCCATTATTTTCCCCATCAAGTTTTTTTGGTCCGTTTACCTAAAGAGAAACCGGAAGACGATAAGAAAGAGGCAACCGTCCAGCAGCTCAGAGAAGAAATCGCGAAGGGAGAAACAATTTTTGCGGCGATTGGCGGTCTGAAAGCCGAAAGAGGTTTTAAGGCTTGGCTGACCGGGCGTCATGATCACTTTTCTTTCGAAATTGTTGCGAGCCATAATAAAATTGCTTTTTACGTTGTGGCGCCGCATGAACAGGTTCGTTATATCGAACAGCAGATTCAGGCTTATTACCCAGAGGCGATTATTGATGAGGTTGAGGATTACAATCCTTTCAGTATGAACGGCCAGATTGCGGCCGCTTACCTTAAAACCACTAAAAGTTTTCTTTTTCCAATTAAAACCTATCAGAAGATGGAAGTAGATCCTCTTAATTCCTTGATTAATACTTTATCTAAATTAGGTAAGGATGAGAGTCTAGTTATTCAATATTTGGTACGGAGCGCCCATAGCGCTTGGCACAAAAAAGTGCGTCATGTCGTTGAGAAAATTCATCAAAAGAATTCTGTTTCAGCGGGCGTAAAATCGGGCGGCCCCAGTGCTTTAATCGGTGATATTTTTGGCGGCCATAGCCAAAAGAATAATAACGTCCCAGAGGCGCCAAAAAAATTATCAGCGATTGAGGAAGAGATGGTAAAAACGATTGAAGAAAAAAATTTAAAAACCGGTCTAGATGTTAATATCCGTATTATTGCCAGCGCGAAAACCAAGGAAGAAGCCAGTCGGTATTTAGAAAATATTGCCGCGACTTTCGGTGAATATAATAATTTTAGTTATGGTAATAATTTTTCTCGAGCCAATAAAAACGCCCCGGGAAAAATAGTTCAAGATTTCATTTACCGCCACTTTCAAGAACGCAGCGCCTTTTTATTAAACAGTGAAGAGCTGGCCAGCGTTTTTCATTTTCCTTTAAAATCAACCGAGACGCCAAATATTTTATGGCTTACTTCTAAAATCGCGCCCGCGCCCGCGAATGTGCCCACTGAGGGTATAACCCTGGGTGAAAATATCTATCGGGGCATAAAGAAAGAAATCCGCATTAAACGTCAAGACCGCCGCCGCCATACCTATTTAGTTGGTAAATCCGGTGTTGGTAAATCTGTTCTTCTAGCCAATATGGCTATTCAGGATATTCAAAATGGAGAAGGGGTCTGTGTCTTTGATCCTAACGGTGATTTGATTACTGATATTTTAGAGAGAATTCCGCCGGAGAGAGCCGAGGATGTGATTATTTTTTCACCCGGCGATGTTGAGAGACCGCTGGCGTTAAATTTATTAGAATTTGATCCGCGTTATCCTGAGCAGAAGAGTTTCGTAATTAACGAAATGATTGGCATTCTCGATAAGCTCTATGATCTAAAAGCGACGGGTGGTCCGATGTTTGAGCAATATATGCGCAACGCCATGCTTTTAATTATGGACGATGCGGAATCAGGTTCGACATTAATGGAAATTCCTAAAGTTCTAGCCGATGAAGAATTTAGGCGCTATAAATTAAATCAATGTAAAAATCAAACCGTGGTTGATTTTTGGCGCAAGGAAGCGGAAAAGGCGGGCGGAGAAGCGGCTTTGGCCAATATCGTGCCTTATATTACTTCTAAATTAACGCCGTTTATTTCAAACGATATGATGCGGCCGATTATTGGCCAGCAGAAAAGTGCGTTCAATTTACGAGAAGTCATGGATAAGCAGAAAATACTGCTCGTTGATTTGCCTAAGGGTTTGATTGGCGAAACTAACGCTTATCTTTTGGGTATGATTTTGGTCGGAAAAATTTTGATGTCGGCGCTATCGCGTACCGATATGCCGCCGGAACAACGCAAGGATTTTTATTTATACATTGATGAGTTCCAAAATTTTACCACCTCTTCGATTTGCCAAATTTTGTCTGAGGCCCGCAAATACGCCCTTGATTTAATTATCGCCCACCAATACATCGGGCAATTAAGCAAAAATAATAATAACGAAATAAAGGATGCGGTTTTCGGTAACGTCGGAACGATGATCAGTTTTAAAGTCGGTTCTGAAGACGCGGAATTCTTAGTTAAGGAATTCGCGCCCGCCTTCAACCAATATGATCTGATTAACGTTGACAAAGGCATGGCTTGTATTAAGCTTCTAGTTGATAATAGCGCGAGTCGACCCTTTTCACTGGCCACCACTTGGCCGATTCTAGGCGTTAAGCGGCCAGGCATGGCGGATAAGATTAGAGCCTTGAGCCGTTTGAAATATGGGCAGAACGCGCGTTTAGTGGAAGCGGAAATAAGCCGCCGCGCGCGCATTAGTTTAATTAAAGATAAATAAAGTAATTCCTCTATGTCGACCCTTTACCGTGATTATCGCCCCCAGAATTTCGCTGAAGTTTTAGGGCAGAATCATATCAAAATAACTCTGCAGAATGAAATTAGCGTCAATAAATTAGCGCAGGCTTTTTTATTTTGCGGGCCACGAGCAGTCGGTAAAACTACTTTAGCGCGGGTCTTGGCCAAGACAGTAAATTGCCTTAACCGTAAAGACGGGGAATACGAGCCCTGCAATAAATGTGAAAACTGCATTAGTACGACATTGGGAAAGAATTTGGATGTAGTCGAAATTGATGCCGCTTCTAACACGGGAGTTGATAATGTGAGAGAAAATATTATTAGTTTTTCTAGACTTACTCCAGCGAACGCGAAATTCAAAGTCTTTATTATCGATGAAGTCCACATGCTTTCGCTTTCCGCCTTTAACGCGCTTTTAAAAATTATCGAAGAGCCGCCAACTCATGTTATTTTTATTTTATGCACGACCGAAATCCAAAAAGTACCTTTAACGATTATTTCCCGTTGTGAGCGTTTTGACTTCAAGCGGATTAGCGTTTTAGATATCGTCAAAAAATTAAGCTTAATCGCCAGCGCGGAAAAAATTGAGATTGATTCGGAAGTTTTAGAAGCGGTCGCTCGCCGTTCCGGCGGACATTTACGTGACGCCGAAAGTCTCTTGGGTCAGATTTTTTCGCTGGGCGACAAAAAGATTACCTTAGAACAAGCCGAATTAGTCATCCCGCATTACAATAGTAATGAGGCGGCTGATTTGCTTGATTATCTGAGCCGCAAAGACGCTATGAAAGCGATTTCTTTAATTAATAATTTAGTCGACAGCGGAGTTAATTTGAAAAATTTCAGCGGTGAGCTTATCGGGTTGCTTCGAAAAATAATGCTCAGTAAAGTTAACCCGAGCTTATCGGATAATTTAGGCTTGAATTTAGGAGAAAGTTTAGAAATAAAAATTAATGAAATTTCTAATAATTTGAGTTGGGAACAATTATTAGCTTTTACCAGACGATTTCTTGAAGCTTACAACGACAATAAAAATCCTTTAATCTCGCAACTACCTTTAGAGCTCGCGATTATTGATGTCTGTTATGCGCCATTGAAACCGAGCGCCGTATCGGCTTCTAGCTATTCAAGCGGCTCAAGTAATAATCTTAAATCGGTTGCACCTCGGAAAGAGGTCGCGCCAACAAGGCCAGGGCTTAAATCAGAAGACGGAAAAAGCGTGAAAAGCGAAGTAGTTGGTGAAGCGGTAGGGAAGACAGTTATTAATTTAGAACAAGCCGAGGTCTTGGAAAAATGGCCGGAGTTTTTGGTAAAAATAAAAAAATATAACCACTCCTTGTCATTTGTTTTACAAAATTGCCATCCCCAAGATGTGAAGGATAATTGTTTGTGTTTAATTTTTAAATATAAATTTCATCAAGATAGAATTAATGACGCCACGATTAAGAATATAATAGAAACGACTCTCGCTGAAGTTTTTGGTGCGGCTTTAACCTTGAGTTCGCTTATCGACGAAAATCTTGATTTGAAACGTGAAGATAAAACAATTGCTGTCTCAGAAGATACTCCTGTCTCCGCCGGGGCGGCGGAAACAGATATAAAAAAAGGGGGTCTGATTAATGATCTTCTTAAGACATTCGGCGGTGAAATTATTAATTAATAAATAATCATATGTTAGATATAAAATTAATTCGCGAAAATCCGGATTTGATAAAAACCAATGTCCGTAATCGTTTGGCGACGGTCGACATCGATATTTTATTGAATTTGGATAAAGATATTAGAACTTTAATTACCAATATTGAAACGGCTCGGGCGCGGCGTAACCAAGCTTCAAAAACAAAACCGACAGCTGAAATTATCGCGGAGATGAAAACCCTAGGCGATAATTTAAAAAATTGGGAAGCTGATTTAATTGCTAAAGAAGGGCAATTCAAGGAGATGCTGTTAGCTGTTCCTAATTTAACCCATCCGAGCGTTAAGGTCAGCACCAATGAAGACGACAACCCAGTTTTAGAAACCTATGGCGCGCCGACAGAGTTTAAATTTACGCCCAAGGATCACGTGGAACTCGCGGCGGCGCTTGATTTGATAGATTTTGACCGAGGGACAAAAGCGAGCGGCGCTAAATTTTATTACCTCAAGAATGAATTAGCGCTCATGGAGTATGCCCTTATTCAATACGCTTTAAATATTCTAGTCGCACACGGCTATACTCCGGTTATTACTCCCGACTTGGCAAAAAGAGAAGTGGTTGAGGGTATGGGATTTAATCCGCGCGGCGAATCGACTCAGATTTATAATATCGCTAACTCGGATTTAAGCCTTATTGGTACCGCGGAAATTACTATGGGCGGATATCATAAAGACGAGGTCCTGGAAGAATCCGAGCTTCCCAAAAAATATGTGGCCGTTTCTCATTGTTTCCGCACGGAAGCGGGGAGCTATTCGAAATTTTCTAAAGGAATTTTCCGCGTTCATCAATTTACTAAAATTGAAATGTTTCAATACGTGAAACCAGCGGAAGCAGAAAAGGCCCATTTGGAATTATTAGAAATTGAAAAAGAAATTTTTAAAGGCTTGGATTTACCCTTCCAGGTAATTGATCACTGTACGGCTGATTTAGGGGCGCCGTCTATTAGAACATATGATCTTGAAGCTTGGATGCCGGGCAAGCCGGCCGCTGATGGCAGTCAAGGAGCCTGGGCGGAGGTAACCTCAACCTCTAATTGCACGGATTATCAAGCTCGCGCCATGAACACTAAATATCGTAAGGCAAACGGCGAGAAAGAGCTGGTCTATACTCTTAACGGCACGGCGATTGCTATCCCGCGCTGTCTAATCGCTATTATGGAAAATTATCAGACGAGCGACGGTTCGATTGAAATTCCCAAAGCACTCGCTCCTTATATGCCGAAAAACTATAAGAAGATAAAGTCTAAACAGAAGTAAAAATAATGAAAAAGTTTTTAGGATGGAATAAAATTTTTATAGCGGTGTTGGCGATTGTCAGTGCCGGCTTGTTTTTTCCGTCTATCTCTCGGGCGGCTGTTTTGAAAGCTACTTATCCGCGTTTAGCCAATTATTTTTTGAAATGGGAAATTAGCGATGTGGAAGCCCAGGAGTTAGCCAAGTGGGATGTGGTGGTTCTTGATATGGAAGTTCAGGAAAATAGCCCTGAACAATTAAAAAAAATTCGCATACTTAACCCTAACATTGTTATTTTGGCTTATGTTAATGCGGTTGAACAGATTGATAATCCGGAAGACTATAATCGCGCGGAACTACGCAATCGGCTCGCTAAAAATATTGATAGCACGTGGTGGCTGCACGATTCTTCTGGTAATAAAATTTCTAATTGGCCCTATAATTCAATGCTGAATTTGACGGATGGCGTTAGTCCGAATAATCGCGGCCAACGCTTCAATGACTATTTAGTTGATTTTGTAATTAATGAAATTAAAGCGACCGGTCTTTGGGATGGTGTTTATTATGATAATACTTGGGGTGATATCGCTTGGCTCAATCAGGGTAACATTGACGCTAATAATGATGGCATCCGTGATGAAGCGACCAGCCTTAACGCCGCCTGGTCATCGGGCTTTAAAAAGGTTTTAGCGAAGACAAGGGAGTCCGCGGGCTCGGATTTTATCATTGTCGGCAATGGTCGCGTTTATGAAGGTTACCAAA
>Ga0172381_10006202_pt1 | contig 12016 bp, 13 predicted proteins | sample Leawel6488metaG_FD_119754 | JGI IMG/M metagenome (GOLD analysis project Ga0172381, IMG submission 119754) | Leachate microbial communities from a municipal landfill in Southern Ontario, Canada - Leachate well 64-88 metaG | ecosystem: Engineered > Solid waste > Landfill > Unclassified | place...
CTACAGTTGAAGGTAATAAGTCTCTTTTGTTTCCAATTGCTAAAACATCGCATCCTTGAAGCATTTCATCAACTTTAGTTATAAATGAACCTTCAAAAGAAAATAAATCAACAACATAAACAACTAGCGATTTACGAATCTTGATTTGATCTAAAATCTTTTTAAAATCATCTTCTAAAATAGCTTCTTGAGGCAATTTAACTTTCTCCAAACGATAGCATTCATTACAAAGCAAAACACCATCTGGATACCTTTCTAAAGTATCTTTATCGATATACCCAGGTTGATTTGGATTTGCGGTTTGTAAAATCTCACCACAATGGCTACATTTTTTAACTTTGTTCAAGTTTGGCATAAATTTCCCTCCAATCACAAGTCAGTCCTGTTTTTCGAATCTTTTTTCTGTAATGACGATCAATATATCGATTAATAACTGTTATCAATAATTCCTTTTCTACAAGAGGATTTGTTAAAATCGATTTCACTTTTAGCCTATTCGCACAAATAATATCAGTGACTATCTGATCACCTATTATTATAACTGATTTATTCGTAATATTCTCACTTTTAATATAATCCTTAAGCCTAAAAACAAATGGTTTACAAGTTCTGTACATATATCTAACTCCTAGAATGTTTGCATATAACGAAACTCTTTCTTTTGTGTTATTGCTAGTAATAACAGGAATTAAACCAAAATTAACCATTTTTTCAATTAGTAGCATAACTTTATCACTTGGTATTTTTGTATGAGGAGAATCTAATGTGTTATCAAGGTCAATGAAAAGATATTTAACACCTATTTTTTTAAAAAAATCCAAATCAATATCAAAAATTGATTTGGCACTGCAAAATGGAACATATTTTTTCATTTTCACACCCTTATTATAAATAAAGTTGAGTAATAATTCTATTTCTAATAGAATAAATATATGAAAAATCACTCTCAACTTTTCAATGATCTATCAAGATTTTCATCTTTTTTTGGTTTATTTTGGGTTACTGTAAACCCAGTATTAGGCTTTCCTTTTTTTATATTTTCTTTGATTATAGGAATTAAACAAATAAATACCAAAGATGGATTTTATAATATTATCTTTGCATCGATATCAATTTTAATCTCAATTCTCTTTTTAGTATTTTTACTCTTAAGTAATAGTGAAAACTAATCGCCCATATCATCGAAAATAGAAATTTGCTGATAATTTTCATCTTTTTGATCATCTTTTTTTAAGTTTTTATCATCTTTCTTAGGTTCTTCTATAGAAACATGTTCATCCACTACTAATGTGTTGTTGTCTTTACCACCAGTACAATTATTGGATGAAATAATACTTCCTTCAGAAACATATTTTTCATCGATTAAATCAACGTTATTTACATAAATAGCTTTTATTTTAGCATTGCTATTTATTTCCATATTAGCTTTACAATACTTATCTATAGGAGTTAAATAAAAATCCGATAATGTATATAAAACAACAGATTCATCAGTCATTAAGCAATAAAGATTAAGAGGTTGATCTTTATTAAAAATTTTCTGAGAATATACTAACGAATGTAAATCACTCTTAAAAGACTTAAACGCGACTTGAGTTTTGCCAAGACGATCAGTAACTTCAGCATTCCCACTATCATAAAGACGATACATCTTGTTATCAGTAATAAAAAGTAATTTATTTTTTTCGTCTTTTTTAAAACCGAAAACAGCTTTAACAAGCGAATTCTTTAAAGTAGAAATTGCCTTAACACCGCTTGATTTTAATCCAGTCGAACTAATTTGCGATTCATTAAAACAAGTTATGGTTCCCTTCTCAGTTATTACTAAAATATTACTATTTCCACTTAAAATGGCAATATCTATCAATTCATCATCTTTTCCAAGTCTCATACAAGTAATTGGTTTTGAATAGCGAGATGCTAAAAAATCTTTAAGCGACGACTTCTTAATTTGTCCGTTTTTTGATACAAGACAAATGTAAACTGGTCTTTCAAAATCTCTAACGATAATAGATTTAATAATGAATTCATCAAAAGGAAGCGTACTTATATAATTGACATGCTTTCCTTGATCTTTATATTTTGCTTCTTCGATATCGCAAACAGGGATAAATAAATAATTACCCTTATTGGTGAAAGCAAGGATATAGTCCATGGTATTGCAAAGAGTAGACATTACAAAAACATCATCTTCTTTAATCATTGGAATTTGATTATTACTCGCATCATGAGACTTTATCGATGAACGATTAATATAACCATCTCTAGATAAAGTAACATAGCAATCTTCTTTGAGAATTAATGCACGTTTATCGATAACAATACGCGAGTCATAATCATCAATAATCCTTGTTCTACGAGAAACACCAAATTTTTTTTCAATGTCTTTTATATCATCAATTATAATATGTTTAATTTTTGTTTGACTTGCTAATGTTTCTTTTAAATCAGAAATCTCAGTATCTAGAGAGTTTTTTTCATTAATATAAGTTGTTAAATCTGTATTGCTTAATCTATATAAACGCATCATAACAATTGCTTCAGCTTGAGCATCACTGAAACCATATTTTTCAATTAAATTCTTTTTTGAATCATCTTTGTCTTTACTGTTTCTAATAATCTGAACAACTTCATTAACAATAGAGACTGCTTTAATAAGTCCTTCAACTATATGAAGTCTATCTTCTGCTTTGGCAAGATCGAAAGTACTGCGTTTGGTAATTACTTCTTGTTGAAAACTAATAAAATCATCCAAATAGTCGATTAATGGTAAAGTTCTAGGAGAATTATTTGATATCGCAACAATATTGGCATTGTAATAAATTTTTAATTGGGTTTTGCTAAATAAGTATCTAAGGATAATATTTGGATCAATTTCTTTTTTAAGGTTTACAACTATTTTTACATTATCGCCTGCTGTTTCATCAATCACATCGACAATTCCATCTATTTCGCGAGTTTTACGAATTTTATCAATATTATAAACTAAATCGATTTTCACTACCCCAAAAGGAATGTTATGGATAATCAACTTATTAATATCAGCATCACTTGTATCTATTTCCACATCACCTGCTAAGTCAATTTTTCCTCGACCAGTAGCGTAAATATCTTTTATTCCGCTAGATGCAAAGATGACTCCTCCAGTTGGAAAATCAGGTCCCTTAATAATTGTTAAAAGATCCTCTAAAGAACAATTCGGATGACTAATGCGATAAATTGTTGCTTCGCACACTTCTCCTAAATTGTGAGGAGGAATTTCGGTTGCAATTGCAAATGCAATACCACTACCTCCATTAACAAATAAATTAGGAAAACGAACAGGTAAAACTGTTGGTTCAAAAAGTGTATCATCAAAGTTTAAAGTCATATCGACAGTTTCTTTATCTATATCTTCAATCAGATAATTAGAAAATTCATTTAACTTTGCCTCAGTATAACGATATGCAGCCGCTGGATCATTATCAATTGAACCATTATTACCTTGGAATTTAATCAAAGGCATAGACATTTTCCAATCCTGCGACATCCTTACTAAAGCTTCGTAAATCGAAGAATCACCATGTGGATGATACTTTCCCATAACATCACCAACAATACCAGCACACTTACGTGTTGGTTTTTCAAATGTATTGTTTGCACGATACATTGCATAAATAATTCTTCTTTGGACTGGTTTCAAGCCATCTCTAACATCAGGAATAGCACGATCTTGAATGACATCTTTTGCATATAAAGCACTTCGAGTGTCCATCACTGTATCCATAGGTTCAACAGTAATATTTTCAACATAAGAAGGTTCTATTTTTGTTTTTTTAGCCATTATTTCTTAACCTCCTTAATAAATGTATCAACTTCGTTAAAATTGATATTTTCGACAATCCACTCTTTACGTAAATCCGCATCATTACCCATCAAAATATTAACTTTCTTTTCTACAGATAATGGGTCTTCAATTGAAACACGAAGCAGTTCTCTATGTTCTGGATTCATAGTTGTTAAACTTAATTGGTCAGCATTCATTTCACCAAGACCTTTATATCGGTTGATTTTGTAGCCTGCACCAATTTCTATTTTAGCAGCTTCCAAGTCTTTGTCTTGCCAAACATATCTTTCGGTAATTTTGCCTTTGCTATCAACTTTATATACTCGATATAAAGGAGGTATAGCAACATAAACCATTCCGCTGGTAACAAGCGTCTTCATATATAAATAGAAAAAAGTTAATAAAAGAGTTTGTATATGTGCACCATCGGTATCGGCATCGGTCATAATAATTATTTTGCCATAATGACTATCTTCAACATCAAAAGATTGACCGAAACCAGCCCCAATTGTATTTATTATTGTTGAAATCTCTTCATTTTTAAGTATTTTATCAATTGAAAGTCCATAGGTATTTAATGGTTTTCCTCTTAAAGGAAGAATAGCTTGATACTGTGGGAATCTTCCCTTTTTTGCACTACCACCTGCCGAATCGCCTTCAACAATAAAAAGTTCATTTTTTTTGTAATCTTTTCCTTGAGCTGGCGTTAACTTATCACTTACTAAAACCGCTTCCTTTAATTTTTTTGTGGATCTAGCATCATTTTTAGCTTTTCTCGCAGCAAATCTAGCGCGTTGACTGCTAAAACATTTTTCAATAAAATCTACAGCAAATTCCTTATTTTCATTCAAATAATAAGTAAATTTAGTAGAAACCAAATTAGAAACAGCACTCATTGCTTGTTGAGTTCCAAGTTTTTCTTTTGTTTGCCCTTCAAATTCAAGAATTGATTCTGGTAATCTCAAAGAAATAATAGCAGTTAAACCTTCACGAATATCATTGCCATCAAGTTTTTCTTTTGTTTTTGATAATCCATTATTTTCAATAAAATCATTTACGGCCTTTGTCAATCCAATCCTAAAACCAATTTCATGAGTTCCACCATCTCTTGTTCGGACATTATTAACATAACTTAAAACATTTTCGTTATAATCTTCTTTACAATATTGCATCGCAATCTCGATATGAATTCCGTCGATCGTATCATCAAAATCTATTGCATTATCGAGTTTTTGTTTGTTTTGATTTAATACATCAATATACTCACGCAAACCATTTTCATAATAAAAATCTTCTTCTTTTTTAACACGTTCATCGATTAAATGAAAATGAACTTTTTTAAGTAAAAAAGCTTCTTCTTGTAAATGCGTTGCAATTGTATCCCATTTAAATTCAACGGTTGAAAAAATGCTTGGGTCTGGTTTAAAAGTAACGGTTGTTCCGTGTTTTAATGTTTTACCTAAAACTTCAAGTTTAATCTTGGTTTTTCCACCATTCTCAAAACGAATGTGATTAATCTGTCCATCCACATAAACCGTGACATCACAAAATAAACTCAAAGCATTAGTAACCGAGCTACCAACACCATGAAGACCACCACTAGATTTGTAAGAATTATCATTGAACTTTGCACCACTATGCAAAGTTGTAAAAATTAGTTCAACAGCAGGTACACCAGTTTGCTTATTGATTCCACAAGGAATACCACGGCCTTCATCTTGAACAGTTAACGATCCATCCTTATTAATAGTTACAGTAATTTTATCGCCATATCCATTCAATGCTTCATCAACAGCATTATCAATAATTTCCCATACTAAATGATGTAAACCAAAGCTATTTGTACTACCAATATACATGGCAGGTCTTTTTCTTACGCCTTCTAAACCAGTTAAAACCTCGATACTATTCGCGTTATAATCACTTTTTGTTATCATTATTTTTTCTCTTCATCATCTTGTAAATTATACAGTAAAAAGCTATTAATTTCTAGATTTAATACATCAATTATAATAAAATAACTATATGAAATTTTTTTATGTTACTTTATTATTTGCTTGCTCTGCGATAATTGGATATTTATTTGGCGCAATACCAAATTCAGTTATTATAGGGAAAATTTTTTTTCATAAAGATCCGAGAGATGTAGGAAGTAAAAATCCTGGTGGCACTAATGTTGGTCGCAATTTTGGATTAATCGCTGGCATGATTGTAATATTCCTAGATGGACTTAAAATAATTATTCCTTTCTTGCTTTCCTATTTCCTATTTACTAGAGTATCTGATTTTAGAAATTTATTAGATTATAGTAATGAAATAAATTTGTTTGGAAGGGGAAATACACTTTCACAACTTGCATACTATATAACGCCATTCTTTGGGATTATTGGTCATTGTTATAGTATTTTTATTAAATTTTCAGGGGGTAAAGCGGTCAGTTCCTATATTGGATATTGTGTGGGTGCTTCATGGATAGCATTTCCAACTTTCTTAATCGCGTTCTTTACAACCATAAAAATCGACAAACACGTTAGTGCTGCATCAATTGTATCGTCTGGCATATACACTGTAATTTCTTGGGTTATATATATCGTTTATGTTTTTCAAGGTCCGATAATTGCAAATTACTTTATGTATTTTGGTTTAGGACCAGAAGTTTGCATCTATTTTCCAATAGTTGCAACATTTGCTTTTGTAATTATACTCATAAGACATAAACAAAATATTAAAAATTTAAAAAACGGAACAGAAAGCATAGCTTTCTGGTTAAAATAGATTTTAAAAAATATACTAGTAGTTTATTAGTTGTTTTTTAGTAATGTGTAAAAGTTATAAACAATGAGACGAAATTAATTTTATACCCATAGTTATCGTGTTTTTCATTGACATTTTGTTTTAAAAAACAAACAATTAAAAAAGGTAACATCATCGACGTTACCTTTTATTTTTTTAACAATTGTTATTTATTTTGACTATTTACGTTATTCATCACTGCTCTGATTTGTGCTTCACTTGGCTTACGACCCATTTGCATAAACATGGCTCTAATCATTTTTTCATTGATTGGAGGATTTTTTTGAAGTTCTTTTTTAAAGAAAAATCTTGCTCCAAAAAAACCAGCTACAGCTCCACCTAATAAAGCTAAAACAAGGTATAAAACGAATTGCCAGACTTCGATGGTCATAATTAATTACCTGTTGACCTTCCGTCGTAGTCTCCATTATCAGTACGAACTTGAACACTTTCACCTTCGTTAATAAATAATGGAACACGAACCTTCCATCCAGTCTCAAGAGTTGCATCTTTCATTGCCTTATTGACGGTGTCTCCACGAATAGCTGGTTCGCAATGTGTAATTGTTAAATCAACTTTAGCAGGTAAATTGAGTCCCATAATTTCGCCTTCATAACAAACAATTTCAATTTCTTGATTTGCTTTAAGAAAGTTTAATTCCCATTCAAGTCTCTTTTTTTCAACGTTAACTTGTTCATAAGTAACTTGATCCATAAAAATTAAGAAATTCCCATCATCATAAAGGTAATTCATCTTCTTTTTATCTAATCTAATTTGTTCAACATCATATCCACTATTTGCTGACATATCAGTAATAGCACCAGTCCTAACATCTTTAACTTTAAGTTTAGCAACCATTTTTCTCATTGCAGTCTTATTTAATAAGATATCGATAACGAGTAAAATTTTGTTGTTATCAATAAAATAGTTACCTGGTCTTAATTCTGTAACGTTCATATTCTTCCTCCTATTTTAAATAAATATTTTCTTTTAACTCCTTTGCAAGTATACTATCATCTCCATGACCTGGGTAAATATGTAAGTCTGCATCGAGTTTTTTAATCTTTGCCAGCGATTGACTTTGCATCTTGCTAGCACTATGCGGAAGATCACTTCTCCCAACATCACCTTTAAAAAGCGTATCGCCAGTAAAAAGTGCTTTTTCATTTTTGTTTAAAAAACAAACACTTCCAACTGTATGAAATGGAGTCTCGATAACTTCAAATATCAAATTTGAAGAAAACTTTATTTCGTCTCCATCTTCAATTCTATATGGCTCAACATTAACAATTCCATTCGAACCATCCATACTTTTTGATCCGTTTAAATAAGGGTTAATAAGCATTTCCGAATCTAAATCATCAATAAATACTGAAGCGTTTGGGAATGAATCGAGGAAATCAGGCAGGCCACGTATGTGATCCCAATGTCCATGAGTTAATAAAACCCCACTACAAGTACTATGATTTGCTTTTATATATTCGATGACACGTTTACTAGTTGATCCGAGATCAATTACAACACATTGACCACCTTTATCACCAACGACATAGGAATTTGCAGAAAATTCATCTACATCATTTTCGTATCTAAAAGTCTTAACCATTTTTTAGGGTTTACTTCTTTTCCTTGTGAAGAGTCATCTTCTTACATTTTGGACAATATTTCATCTTCTCAATCTTATCAGGATCGTTCTTCTTGTTCTTCTCATCAATGTAGTTTTCCTCACCACAAACTGAACACTTTAAAATAAAACTATCTCTTGCCATATAAAAAAATCCTTTCTTATGCGTATTGAATATATCACAAATAAAGGGAAAAATCTATAATTTATTATCGCTTTAAGATATAATCTTAAATATGATAAAAAGAGAAGAAACTCGCATTGTTCAAAACAGCACATTATTATTTGGACATTCTAATAATATCCTAATTCAATCAATGTGTGATATTAAAACAAGTAAAATAAAAGAAGTGATTAAGCAAATTAACGCTTGTGCAAATGCTGGTGCTAATTTGATGCGTATCAGCGTTTTAGATGAAGAAGATGCAAATGCTATTAAAACGATTCGGAAATTTGTTAAAATTCCTCTTGTTGCCGATATTCATTTTAATTATAAATTAGCGCTTATTTCCATGGAAAACGGAATCGATAAAATTAGAATTAATCCAGGCAACATTACAAGCGAAGAAGAATTGAAAGAAATTATTGAATGTGCAAAAAAGCATAACACAATTATACGAATTGGAGTAAATTCTGGTTCGTTATCAAACGATGCAAAAGGTTCGACTGAAGAAGAAAAAATAGTAGATTCTGCACTAAAGTATATTCGTTTTTTCGAAGATAATGGATTTTATAAGATGGTTATCAGTTTAAAATCTAGCAGCCCAATTACAACTTACAAAGCTTATATGCTTTTTTCTGAAAAATCCGATTATCCAACTCATATTGGCGTTACTGAATCTGGTTTTGATGAAATTGGTATTATTCGTAGTGTCGCAGGCTTATCACCACTGTTAATTTATGGAATTGGTAACACAATGCGTATTTCATTAACTAAAAACCCACTTAAAGAAATCGAGACATGCAAACGTTTATTACATGATTTAGGGTTATTTAAGAAGTATCCAACAATTATTTCGTGTCCTACCTGTGGGAGATGTGCCGTTAACAACACTAAAGATTTAGCCGAAAAAACTTTAAAATATTGTATAAAACATAAAAAATATATAACTGTTGCAATTATGGGTTGTGTGGTTAATGGTGTCGGTGAAGGCAAAAACGCCGATATTGGGTTAGCTGGTGGAAAAGAATCTTTTATAATTTTTAAAAAAGGACAACCAGTAAAAACGGTTGATCAAAATTCAGCGTTAGAAGAATTATTTAAAGAAATTGATACCTTTAATGTAGATGAGAATTTATAATTTTCTCTTTTAATAAACGATCAAATTCTTTTGATTTAATCATCAAAATTTCATCTTTATAAGGTGAAAATTCACCTATATAAGGTGTTTCTAAAATTTTAGGTATGTTTTTTAATTTTGGATCAAATACATATTTTATCAGCGCATCGAAACCTATTTTACCAAAACCAATATTTTCATGACGATCCTTGTGCGAGCCGATTTCATTTTTGCTGTCATTCATATGGATTACTTTTAGTCTACGCAAACCAATAATTTGGTCAAATTGTTCAATAATCTCTTCTTCTTTAGAAACTTCATAACCACTATCGTTGATATGACACGTATCAAGGCAAACGCCAAGTCTTTCTTTGTGTGTAGAATTATTAATTATAAAAGCTAATTCATCAAAATTTTTGCCTAATTCATGGCCTCTACCAGACATGGTTTCTAAAGCAATCGTAACATCTGTTTTATCTTGTTCTAACGCAATATCTAATCCTTTCGCAATTTGTAAAAGCGATTCTTTTTCATCTCCAATGCCATAAGAGCCTGGATGTAAAACCAAAACTTTTGCTCCAAAAGAAAATGTTCGTTTTAATTCATTAATTAAAATTTCTACTGAAAAATTAAACTTATTAATATCAACTGTATTTGCTAAGTTTATTATATAAGGAGCGTGGACTATTATTTTATCAATATTTATTTGGCTGTTTTTTAGTATTTCTTGACCTTCAACTATCTTACATTTTTCTACAGGTGTTCTGATACTATTTTGTGGAGCTCCAGAATAAAACATAAATGTTGTTTCACCAAAAGATAATGCTTTTTTAACTGTGTCCAAAAAATAGTTTGGACCACTCATGCCGATATGCGAACCAATAAGTACTTCATCACTCATCGTAATTTTTTCTACCCTCAGCACGATATCTCTCAGCCATTTGCCTTCTAATATCTTTTTTTATAACTTTACGCTTATGTTCTTTACGAACTTTTTCTACAGCAAGTCTAATTTTTCGTTTATAACCGGGTTTAACACCCTTGCTTCTCGCTTCAAAAGCAGCTTTTTTAATATCTCTTTCAAGTTCTTCATTAACTTTTTTCTTACGATGCAAAGATTCTTTTTCGATAGGTTTATCAACAATTAATTCCGTATCGCCAAATTTTAAATATTCAAACTTAAGTCCATTTTCAAGAAGTTTAGAAACGTTCTTCAAATGATCTAAATCGTAAAGAATATACGAATTTCCAGACTTATAGTTCCTACCAGAACGACCAGCACGATGATAATAATATTCAGTATTATTTGGTAAATCGGTTGATAAAACATCTGTAACATTTTGAATATCCAATCCACGACTTGCAATATCCGTGCAAACTATAATTTGAAATTCATTGTTTTTTATACGTCTAAGCATGGATTTCCTCTCTCGAGGTAGCAACTCACCACTAATTATTCCGCATTTATACTTACAACCACTTAAAAATTTAAACATTTCTCGAGTTTCTTCTTGAGAATTAGTAAAAACCATCAACAAATATGGGTTCTTAAATTTAATAAATTTATGAACACATTCTTTAATATTTGCGTGCCTTGTATTTAACAAATAATGATTAACCGTTGTAGAAGTTGAATTTTTTTCATTTAACGTTAATACGTAATCAGGAGAAATGTATTTCCTTAAAAAAACTTCAACTTTTTTATTGATTGTTGCGCTATATACTTCGATTTGAGGGTTTTTTGCTTTACTTATTATTCCATCAATATCATTTAAAAAATCATCATCCATAAGCATATCAGCTTCATCTAAAATAATTGTTTTAATATCGCTATTATTTTTATTAAAAAAATCTTTTAAGAAATTAAGCCTTCCTGGTGTAGCAACGATTATCTGACACCCGTTTTTTATGGATTCGATATCTCTAGATTGTTCTTGACCACTAACGAAAAGTTTGCAGTTTAACTGATCAAAATATTTCTTAAAATCAACGATAAAATCGTAAGTTTGTCTAGCAAGTTCTCTTGTTGGTGAAACAATAATAACTTGAATCTTATTATCGAAAATAATGTTGTTTATTATAGGAATAATAAAAGCATGGGTCTTCCCCGATCCAGTTTCGCTTTGAACGATAATGTTCTCGTTTTTTAATGCTTTAGGAATTACAACATCCTGAACTGGTGTGGCATCAAAATAGCCCAAACCATTTAAGGCGTTAATAATTTCGGTTTTTAAGTTAAAAGAAGTAAATTTCATAATCAATATTCTACATTAATACAATCAAAATTTACACTTAAATAATTTTTATTTACAAATTTGTTAATATATGTTAAATGACAAAGTCATTGCAACACTTTACATTTTAGAAATATATTACACAATTATTTTAATCTTCTTTGCTTGAGAAAGGACAAATATGAAAAAAAGAAGGTTAGATATAGAAGATAGAATAATTATTCAAGCTTGTCTGCATAACAAAAATAATATTACAGAA
>Ga0172381_10006203_pt1 | contig 12016 bp, 10 predicted proteins | sample Leawel6488metaG_FD_119754 | JGI IMG/M metagenome (GOLD analysis project Ga0172381, IMG submission 119754) | Leachate microbial communities from a municipal landfill in Southern Ontario, Canada - Leachate well 64-88 metaG | ecosystem: Engineered > Solid waste > Landfill > Unclassified | place...
GCCCCGGATCTCATTGTAAAAATAGGGCAAATGAGGTATAGTATTGCTGTAACACCAACATGTAACCATGTCCTTACATAATCATTCTGCGCTCTGGAAACAGTTTCTTGGTGCCACAATAGGGGGTTCTATAGCTCTTGCTCTCTATGGTGTGTATTCCTTTGCATCGCCGCATGTGGCATCCCTGGCTGCGGTGCTCGTCACGCCACAGGCGCGCATTGGCATTGATGCCAGTGCAGTGCGTACAGCTGAAACCGGAATATCAGAGCAAGAGCTCCTGCGTATCGCAAGCCGTGCACAGCAAATTGCGCAACAGTCCGGGGGCGTATCGCCGGATGTACAAAGTGTGCCGGTAGGTGAAGAGCAGATAGCCACGATCGTTCCCCATCCTGTTGTGGTACAAGAATCCAAGGGGCAGCCGATAGAAAACACGCACATAGCTACGGCAACTGCCAACGCATGGCATGCGGATTCTGTAAGCGCGATACAGGAGCCGGTATTCTATGCGCAGGGTAGTCAATTGGCGAGTGCCGGTCTTGGCCTCTGGATCGCAATCCTTGGTGCTGTAGCAGGCGCTGCTCTCTGTCTGCGCAGGCGCATCGCAGCATGTGTGTTGCAGAACATCTTACGGTAGAATACAGAACAATGCTCTTCCTAGAATTTCCGCTGTTCTCAGCATTCCTGCTTTTTGTGCTGGGCCTGTGCTTCGGCAGTTTTAGCAATGTCATTATTGCGAGGGTCCCACGTGGCGAAGGCATAACAGGCCGGTCACATTGCATGTTCTGCAAGGCAAAATTGCATGCACACGAATTGGTTCCCGTGCTGAGCTTTCTAGTACAGGCAGGCAGGTGCCGTACCTGCAAAGAACGCATTGCCTGGCGGTATCCCCTCATTGAACTCGGTGGAGCAACACTTTTCATTGCAGCGGCAATAATGACGGGAACATTTGTCGAAGCATTACTGTTGGGGGTTGCACTCTGGCTTCTTGGAACTATTAGCCTCATTGATATGCAGATGCAACGCATACCAGATGCGCTTAATATCCCTTTTTTCCTCATCGCTGCCTTATACCATATCCTCTTTGTCGTACCGATTGATATTATTGCTCCACTCATCGGAGTGCTCTTTTTTGGTGCACAATGGTTGGTGAGCGGCGGACGTTGGATCGGTTCGGGAGACATTATTCTCATCGCGGGTATAGGTTTGCTGGCTGGGTCGTGGCCACTCATGCTCATTACACTCCTCTGTGCGTATGGCATGGGTGCATTGGTGGCAGCAGGACTGTTACTGCAAGGAAAAAAGAAACGGAACGATACACTGGCGTTTGCCCCTTTTCTTGCTGCGGGTCTTTTGGTTGCACTCCTTGCGGGACCGCGCTTTCTCCAGGTATTCATGTACACATAAAAACAGGGCTTTCGCCCGCATATGTGGGCAAAAGCCCGGTGGAAATCAACGTCGCATATTTATCACGCGGCAGTTGCCGGCGCCGCTTCCATGTAAGGTGGAAAGGAATGCTATGTTGACTAGGACAGAGTACTCATTTTTTCATATTTGTCAATAGCATAGAAAGAGCACACAATGGCGAGTATGAAAGTGGTGGCACAGAACAGGCGCGCACGCTACGACTACGAAATCGTGGATACCGTGGAAGCCGGGATAATGCTCACTGGTCAGGAGGTGAAATCCTGCCGCATGGGTAATGTGAATCTGGGCGGAGCGTACGTATCACTACTCACCGGCGATCCGATTCTGAAAAACGCGAACATCGCGCCATACGCGTTTGCATCTGGACAGACAGAGTATGAACCCGGTCGTGATCGTCGGCTCCTTCTAAAGAAGAGTGAAGTGCGCAAGCTCCAGGCGGCTCTTGCAGAGCAGGGTGTGAGTTTAGTTCCGTTGGAGGTACGCGCCGGCAGGCACATCAAAGTAGTACTGGGTCTTGGTAAGGGCCGCAAACGCATTGATAAGCGTCAGCGTATCAAAGAACGGGATATGAAGAGAAAGATACAAAAGGGGCAGGAATACTGACGGAGAGGATCGACGCAGAGCCATAATCTCACTATTCTCTTATCGTATGAGTCTTCTTCCTCCACAGATTACCCGTGCGATCGAGGAGTTTTCCAAGCTGCCGGGGATAGGACCAAAATCCGCTGAGCGCTTGACGTTCCATCTTCTGCGCAGCTCAAAAGCATCGCCGGAAGGTTTGGGTGGAGCGCTTACAGGGTTAAAGGCGGAATTGCGCTATTGTACTGTGTGCCAGATGGTCACACTGCAGGATATGTGCTCCATTTGCAGCGATCCGTCGCGCGATCACGGCACAATCCTCGTGGTAGAAAACCCGCTCGATGTCATTGCATTTGAGCGTACATCGTATCGGGGGACATATCATGTGTTGCACGGCGTTCTCTCGCCGATCGATGGCATGGGACCGGAGCAGTTGCGGTTGCATGAGCTCATAGAGCGATGCAAGAAAGGCAATGTACAGGAAGTGATTGTTGCCACGAATCCCAATATAGAAGGTGAAGCTACTGCAAGTTATATCCGCCAACACTTACATGGCGTCATCGAGCAAGTAACGCGGTTAGCGCACGGACTTCCCATGGGTGCGGATATAGAATTTGCCGACCAGGTAACACTGCGTGAGGCGTTGGCGGGTCGCAGGCAACTAGGATAACGCGGACGAATTCTTAGTGCCTAAATCCTCGCACTCCTGTAAACACCATCGGAACCCCAAGCTCGTTCGCTTTGGCAATCACATCGCTATCGCGCACAGATCCACCCGGTTGGATAATGGCAGAGATACCATGCTTATGTGCTTCTTCTATACTATCTGGGAATGGGAAGAATGCATCGCTGGCCATAACGGCATCCCGGGCTCGTTCGCCCGCCCGCCGTGCGGCGATGATAGTGGCATCTATGCGACTCGTTTGTCCGGCGCCGATACCCACAGACACCTTCTCTTTTGCAAAGACGATTGCATTGGATTTCGCATGCTTTACGACACGCCATGCAAAAAGCAAATCGGAAATCTGATCGCGCGACGGCTTGCACGTTGTGGCAACGGTCAGATCTTCCTCGGTGACGGAGCGTGCGTCATTGTTCTGTACCAGCATGCCTCCCAGGGCGGTGCGGTACAGGACGGTATCTGCAGTGCGGACGTCGCAGGGATAAGCGATGGCACGCAGTTTGGGGCGCTTGCGCAACAGTTCCAGTGCTTCTGGATCGTATGAAGGTGCGATGAGCAGTTCCGCAAAAATCTTCTGCTGAATAATCTTTTCAATGACAGCCGGAGGGCATGGTCGGTTGAGCGCGATGATGACACCAAACGCAGAGAGTTTATCTGTGTCGTAACTACGCTGGAACGCTTCGGTAATATCCTGATGGCTGGCTATCCCACTGGGGTTCGCATGTTTAATGCATGCTGCTGTAGGTTCCTCAAAATCGCACACAAGGTTCCATGCTCCGTCGGCATCCAGGATATTTAAGTAGCTCATCGGTTTACCATCGTTCTGTTGCACAATGGACCAACCGGCGGGGCATCCTGCCGCTTCGTAGAACATGCCCCATTGGTGGGGGTTTTCGCCATAGCGCAGGCGCATGCCGTTTGTGAGAAGGAAGCCGTTATGTTTTTTCTCAGAGAGCGTTGTAGCAATGAGGGCATCATACGCAGCTGTGTGCAGGAATGCTTTGGCGGCGAGTTCAGCGCGCAGTGCAGGCATGTCTTGTTCCTCAGCTTCCAGCGCATGCAACACCCGATCGTAATCCTCGGGATCACATACCACGGTGACATTCGCATGGTTCTTGGCTGCGCTGCGCAGGAGCGTAGGACCTCCAATGTCGATCTGTTCAATAAGTTCGTTGCCCGTCTTGCCGTCCTGTACGGCATGAGCGAACGGATACAGGTTCACGCAGACGACATCAATAGATTCAATGCCGAGTTTTGCAGCTTGTTCGCGATCCCCCGCATTGTTTCGGCGGTAAAGAATTCCGCCGGCAATCGACGGATGCAGCGTTTTGACACGACCGCCAAAACACTCCGGAAACCGTGTTATATCCTCTACAGCAGTAACAGAAATGCCAGCCTCTTCCAGTGTTTTTTTTGTGCCGCCCGTGGAAATAATATGAAAACCTGCTGCCTTCAATCCCTGGGCGAATGCAACGATTCCCGATTTGTCCGATACAGAGAGGAGAGCGTGCTTTGGCATTGTGAAGGAAAGGGCAGCGAGAGCCAGTGTACACTACGCGATTGCGGAAAACACAGACATTTGCTATAATACAATCAACAATACACACATCCTATGCCGATCAGTAGTAAGCCAAAAACAAAGAAAAACCGTCGTATTCTGGTAGTGGAGGACGAACGTCCGCTGGCACATGCGCTCAAGCTCAAGCTTAGTAATCATGGCCTGGATGTCACCATCGCATCTGATGGGAACGAGGGGCTTAAGGCAGCTTTGAGTGGTGGTTACGATCTGATTCTCCTCGATCTGATTCTCCCGGGGATCGATGGATTTGCGATCCTGGAACAGATCCATAGCAAAAAATCCAAAACGCCCATTGTGGTCCTTTCCAATTTAGGGCAACCCGAAGACCAGCAGCGTGCCAAGGAACTGGGAGCGGTGCAGTACTGCGTTAAAGCGAATACACCACTTTCCGTTATTATCGATCTTATACTTTCTATCCTGCGATAACATGCCGTTTGAAGATGACCAGTTGTTCAAAATCCTCCTCAAGCTCAACTATCTCTCCGAGGAGGACGCGCACAAAGCCGAGAAGGAGGTAAAGGAACGTGGTATATCGGCAAAACAGGCGCTGATGGACATGGATTTGCTCACAGACGAACTCTACGAGAGTGCTATAGCCGAGCATTTCCAATATGACTACTTTGATGCGCAAAAGACGGAGGTTTCTGCAGATACCATCGGCATGCTTCCGGAGGCTGTGGCGCGGGCTTACCACTGCATTGCGGTGGAACGGCCAGCGAAGTCGCAGGTGACAATCGCGACATCCGATCCCGGCAAAGAGGGGCTGGAGGATGCTGTGCGCGACAACTTAGACCAAGAGGAGGTCATCTTGCCGGACAACAAGAAAGACGACAAAAAGAAGAAAAACAAGCGAAAGGATCGCGTGCGGTACACCGGCAAGATCACATGGGTATACGCAAGTCAGTCGGTGATAGAAAACATGATGGCCTATTACCGCAAGCCTTTGGAGACGCGATTCCAGCAAATTATTGATGAACAAAAGAAAGTTGCGCCGGAAATTCTGCAAGAGATTTTCAACGATGCCATCCAACTCAATGCGTCCGATATACACTTCGAGCCGATAGAGCAAGACGTCGTCGTACGTTTCCGCGTAGACGGCGTTCTGCATGAAGCCGGACGCATTCCAAAAGAGTTTTATGAAGGGGTGCTCAACCGCATCAAAATAGCAGGCAATATGCACATTGATGAGCACCTTGCCGCGCAGGATGGGGCTATTCGCTACAAGGCGCCATCCGGTATGAAGGTGGACATGCGTGTATCAGTGATTCCCGTCGTAGACGGGGAAAAGGTCGCACTTCGTCTGCTTTCCGAGTACGTGCACAAGCTGAGCCTGGGTTCCCTGGGTTTTACAGATGCCAATAGGCTGAAGATGGAACAAGCGGCACGCAAACCCTTTGGGATGATCCTGGTCACGGGTCCTACGGGTTCGGGTAAATCTACAACGCTGTATACGCTCCTGAAAATGCGCAACACACCCGATGTAAACATATCGACAGTCGAAGATCCTGTGGAATACAAGATCCAGGGTGTTAATCATATTCAGAAGAATGATGAAACAGGTTTGACGTTTGCCAACGGGCTGCGCGCACTCATGCGCCAAGACCCCGATATTCTTCTTGTTGGAGAAATCCGTGATGGCGAAACAGCGGACATCGCGGTGAACGCCGCTCTTACTGGGCACTTGCTCTTTTCTACTCTGCATGCCAATACGGCGGCCACGGGCATACCGCGGCTCCTGGAAATGGGCGTCGAACCTTTTTTGCTCGCATCTACACTGGAAGTCATTGTTGGTCAGCGCCTGTTGCGGCGCATCTGTCCAAAGTGCCGATACAGCTATTCGCTTTCCAGTGCGGAATTGCAGAAGTTGTATCCTGCTGCGAAGCAGTACTTCACCGGCTCAAAGAAGCATCGGTTGTTCAAAGGGAAAGGGTGTAGTGCGTGCAGCAATACGGGGTATGCGGGACGAACCGGTATCCACGAGCTCGTCGTTATCACGCCGGAAATACAGGAGCTCATTGTGCAGCGCGCATCGAGCAATGACATCGAAGATCTGGCGCGGCAGCAGGGCATGCAATTGATGTTCGAAGACGGCCTGGAAAAAGTGCGTCAGGGTTTTACGACCATTGAGGAGCTCATGAGAGTCGCTTCTCCGCCCCAGAAGCAGATCAAAAAGACTATCTCCCCAAGGTCCCATGCCAGAAAGAGCAAATAAGCACGGGCGCACATATCGGTCCACGTTGGCGCACAGGGCGCTTTTTATGCTGCGTTCATATGTGCCGTTCTGGAGATCGCAACCACGCAGAAAAGTGCGTGCAAAGAGCAAAAAAGATCCCAAATCAAAAAAACAAACAACCAAACGCCGTATGCCTCAAAGGAATGCAGCGACACAGAAACATCGTACAAAAAAAGCTGTTTCAGCATCGGAAACGAGTCGCAAAAAGAAGGCCGGCAAGCCCGTGAAACGTGCGTCTGTATCCGGAGTAGAGGTAGGTTTCAGGCATCGTGTTGTGGGGAAAGCATCATCGTTGCCATCGCCATCCAAGCTTTCCGCGGCTGTATCGGACGAAGAGCGTCACGGCGTTTTTGAAAAGGATCAAAGCATAGAAGCTCGCCTGCAGTCAGCACCGATATTGCTGCCTCAAAAAGAGGAAAAACATTCCGAAAAGCTGCAAACGAATAGTGATGGTCTGGATATTGCATTCATTGATGAAACAGCCACGGCAAGTGAATCTGAAAAAGAAGTGCGCCAGCAATTGCGCGAAGAGGGGTTTTTGGAAATGGATGAGGAGAAAGATGTTGCCAGTGCAAAAGGCGGTATCATGGGGTTTCTGCACATGACACCACAGGAGGCGCTGGGAACAGTGGGACAAAAACTTTCACGTAAACAGCAAAAAAACATTGTTGCAGAACAGCATAAAAAAGAAGTACAGGAAGAAAAAGAATGGAAACGCGAAGCCAAAAAACGTGAAAAACAGGAAGAAGAACGTCGCACAGAGAAGGTAAAACAAGCCAAAGAATCAGGGGGAAACAGTGAGCACATGCATCTGCGTGTTCCCAAAACCAAGAAAGAAAGTGCGGTAACAGCATTCCTCGCGGCGCTTGCGACTATGGGGCTTGGCAGGCAGCGTACAGCGTTTATCGACAACCTGGGTACAATGATGGATGCAGGCTTGCCCCTCTTAGATGCTCTGCGTGCGCTCAAAGAAGAAGAACGCAAAAGACCCATGCGCAAGCTCATTGGCCGCATCATTGTTGCCGTGGAAACAGGTAGCCCTCTGTGGCGTGCCATGGAAGGGCAACACTTCTTTAAGCAGCAGCAGATTGCCATGGTGCGCGTGGGGGAAGAAGCAGGAAATCTGGTGGAAAACATGCAGTACCTCGCGGAGCAAGAGGAAAAAGACCACGCGCTGCGCAGCAAAGTGAAGACGGCGATGATCTATCCGATCATCATACTTGTCATGCTCACAGTTGTTGTGTTTGGTTTGGGACTCTTTATCCTTCCCAATCTCATCCAGGTCATTCAGTCCCTGGGTGTGCCTCTGCCACTTTTCACACGTGCCATTATCCTGTTTACTGGATTCTTCACAACGCATGCCCGGACGATTGTTCCGTCGTTTTTCGGAGGGGTCATCGTTTTTGCGCTCCTCGCGAAGTTCACACCGTTAAAAATAGTCGTACAGTGGCTGATATTGCATACACCGGGTATCGGGACACTTATACGCGAAGCGACGATCTCGCGTTTCGGTGTGGTGATGGGCGGCTTATTGCAGGCGGGAGTTCCCGTAACGGAAGCATTGGAATCCCTAGTCAATGTGTCGGGTATCCATCGGTATCGTGCGTTTTATACGGAACTCCTGGAACATATCCAGTTAGGCGATTCGTTCACCACGAGTTTTCACAAGATCAGGAAAACGGGTAAATGTCTTCCGTCTTCGGTGCAACAGCTCGTGATCACCGGCGAACAGTCCGGGTCGCTCACGAAAGTGATGCTCAAAATTGCACAGATTCACGAAAAACGCGCTGCAGAGGTGGCAGAAAAGCTCCCTGTTATCTTAGAGCCGTTGCTCTTGCTTTTCGTCGGTGGATTAGTGGCCGGTATCGCGCTCGGAGTGCTTGCACCGATTTACAGTGTGGTAGGCAGTATTGGATAAGATTGAAAAAATGCCATCCATTTGGTATAATAGACATGAAATTTCCAAAAGAAACAGTATGAAAAATATCAGTGTGAAACGCGCAGGATTCACTATGATCGAGCTCATGCTCGTCATGGGTATCATCAGCATGTCGACAGGATTTTCCATACCGCTCTATCGCCAATACATCATTCGTAATGATTTGGAAATTGCACGGCAGAATATTTCGCAAGGACTGCAGAGAGCCAGGTTCCTCTCGCAGGTTGCCATGAATGATGCCGGATGGGGATTCTATTCCCAGAACAACGGCGGTCGTGCCACGCTCTTCATGGGTGCATCGTACGCGGTACGTGACCCCAATTACGATGAGTACTATGCAATCCCCGAAACGATTTCCGTGGAGGGTCTCACGGAAGTGGCGTTCTCAAAGATCGGCGGCATGCCCGACAAAACGGGCATCATCACGCTCCGGGCGCTCAATGGCGAAGAACGCACAATCGCCGTAACGGTCGGCGATGAAGGCACGGTGAGCATCCCTGATGACTGGATGGCGATCTGCGTCGATCCGTATACGGATAACCCGCGCACAATTCATGTGCCGGATTCTCTATGGGAGTATTACCAGAGCAGAGGTGCGGAGATTGGCACATGTGAGCAGGTGCTTCAAGGCGGCGAAGATATGGAAGAAGAACAAGGTGGCGATGTTGCAGAAGACGAAACAGGAGTAGATGAAGAAGACATCAGTATTACGGAAGACACAGTCGTTCCTGAAGTCGCATACACATGTACCATCAGTGTTCTGGGTGCCGCGCTTACGAATGGTGCCGGCGGTTATGACATGCCTGTTACCATGCAGGTACGTTTGGGTGCAACAGGTTGGTTGGATGTATTCGGCAACTGGCTGCATCCTGCAGACGCGAATGTGAATGATGGCCAGATGCATATATTCACTTGTCCCGGCGTGTATACAGCAGGCACAACTATCGATCTGAGTGCGCGATCGTGGCAGAAGACGCGGTGGTGGTATAGCGGCAACAGTAACAGTCACTGGCGTACTCACTACACGCGTCAAACCATGGCGCAGAGCGAGCGGTTCGTTTGGGCGCTAAGGGATGGAGACACGGTGCCGGACGTATCCAGTATGGCACAGCAGGCTTCCATTGAATCTTTTCTGAGGGATTACATCAATGCGGAAACAGGCACAGTCATGCTCCCCGACAACCAGGTGATTTACCTCTTTGAACTGGGAACCGCAAACCTGCAGAGTGATGCCGCCGATTATCAGGACTTGGTTGTCCTGGTAAGCTTGCACCAGGTGCAGTAACACATGGGGGCTAGCCCCATCGCAGACATACTGCCTTGGGGGTATAGTGAAATCCGTGCATACGTTTTCGTTTGTTAAACCGCATGCCGGGCGTCCGGGGTCTCTGCTGATCGAGGCACTGCTTGCGATAGCGCTCTTCGCCGTATTCGCCACGGCAACATTTTTGGTGTTGCTCACCGGGCAGGAAGGTTCGCAGGAAGGAGCTGATCGCATGCGTGGCATGCATTACACGCAGGAAGCATTGGAAGTTGCGCAGAGTATCCGTAACAGCGCATTCGAAGAGCTTGTTCCGGGGCAGCATGGGTACACACTCGATGAGAACGGCGCATGGATTCTCACCGGTTCTTCCCTGGAACGGTCGGGATACACAACATCCATGCTTATTGAACCGATCAATAGCGACAAAAAGCGCATTACTGCACAGACAATTTGGAAACATGGTTACCATAGATCGGGGGCGATTGTCCTTTCAATGGAAATAACAGATTGGCGTGCAAGGACGGGTGATTTGGGTGACTGGTCTCTGCCGCAATTGCGCGCAGAAATTGATCTGAGTGGCGGTAGTATTCCCTTCCTCAATGATATCGCCGTATACGATGAATACGTCTTTGTGACGAGTAGTGCAGCAGGGAAAGGTCTTTATATTTTCGATGTGTCGGATCCTGAGTCACCTCTACGTCTAAGCAACACATTCATGCTGGGTGCAGCGTCGCATAAAGCAGTGGTATACAAAAATACGCTGTATCTTGCGGTGGAGGGCATAGGTGATGAGTTGCAGGCATTCGATATCAGCAATCCCGCAGGGCTGGATAGCAGTACGGTCCCGCGTGCGACGTATAACGTGCCGGGTGGCGGTAGGGTTAGAGCATTGGTGCGGTATGGCAGTATTCTCTTTGTGGGTGCAACTGGCATGGATAACGAGAGCGAATTCTATGCATTCGATATCAGCAATCCGGATTCCATAGCATTAATCGGAGAACTGGCAATCGAGGACGATGCGACGGTGAATGATATATTCCTGCGGGGTCAGTACGCATATCTCGCGACGAGCAGAGATGCACAGGAACTCATAGTTATTGATGTCACCAATCCATCTGATATGCGTTTACATGCTGCATACAACGCAGTCGATGCGCAGGACGGTACAGCCGTGCGCGGCACGGCTACCAGTTTTTACATTGGACGGGCATACGGTTCCGCCATTGATGAATTCTTGCTCATCACCGGATCGGAAGGTGTGCCCAGTAGCAATCCCATAGATACATATGGCGCCGATATGGGTAGCGCCGGCGAAGGTCATGTACACGCAATGGATATTGATTTGCTGGGTTGCTATGCATTCATTGCTACGGATTTTTCCCAAAAACAACTCCAGATCCGTTCAGCTGCATCCACAGAAATACCGGAATTAGCCTATCGAAGGCTGGCTGGTCCTGCGCGTGGTGTTCGGTATGACCCAATGAAAGACCGCCTCTATGTGGCTACGAACACCGGTTTTCATATATTCACTGCTCCCGACCAAAGCCCATGCCTGTAAAGACACAGCGTACACGCAGCGGCGCTATTCTCCTGATCACCGTGTTGGTCATAGGTGTTGTGGCAACGGCTTCCGCATCGGCCATTTTACTGCTGGGGCTTGGCATAGAACGCACGGCGTATTCCATGCAGCTTTCCACGCAGGCATTCAATAGCGCATGGACATGCATGGAAAATGCGATCAATACCCTCAAAGGAGATCTGGAGTACACAGGGAATCACGATCGGGCATTCGTATACGGGTATCAGGACGAGAACGGTGAAATCGCCTATGATCTTGCGACATGCCGGATTTACCCCATTGGCGGTAGTGGCAACGAAGACAGGACGATATGCACAGAGGGAACCTTCGGCAATTTTACGACTCGCCGCCTGGAGGCGCATGTAGTGCGGGTGTTACCCAGCCCGGTTATTGACCGGTGGGAAGAGGTGGACGCCATTTATGCATGTAATGATTTTACCGGACCGCCCCCCGTGCATTGCGGCGACGGAATGGTGCAAGAAGAGCTCGATGAGGAATGTGATGACGGTAATACACGTAACAATGATGGCTGCTCTTCGGGCTGCAAGATCGAGCGATGCGGAGACAGTATCATACAGCCCGGCGAAGAGTGCGATGACGGCAACACTGTTTCCGGGGATGGTTGCAGCGAAACGTGCATGACCGAGCGATGCGGAGACAGTATCATACAGCCCGGCGAAGAGTGCGATGACGGCAACACTGTTTCCGGGGATGGTTGCAGCGAAACGTGCATGAC
>Ga0172381_10006204_pt1 | contig 12016 bp, 8 predicted proteins | sample Leawel6488metaG_FD_119754 | JGI IMG/M metagenome (GOLD analysis project Ga0172381, IMG submission 119754) | Leachate microbial communities from a municipal landfill in Southern Ontario, Canada - Leachate well 64-88 metaG | ecosystem: Engineered > Solid waste > Landfill > Unclassified | place...
TTCTTGACCACCATAATATCGTGCTCCAGGATATCCTTCGCTATATTTGTTGGTAAGAACTGTTCCTAACGCTTCCAATACTGCCGGCGAAGCAATGTTCTCAGAAGGAATAAGTTCCATTCCCTCTTGTTGACGCTTCATTTCGTTTTGAATAGCCTTATATATTTTAGAATCTTGTTTTTTTATATTTTTCATATGAATTATTATTGTTTAACCAACGTTAATTAAAGCTAAGACTTAGCATAAAACAAAAAACAGCATTGTTATACACTTTTTTGTTTTATTTAGTTTTGGAAAAACTCAGATCATATCAGTTTTATTATTTAATTGATTTTAACTCATATTGCTCATTATTCCAACAAGTCCCAAACACTAGACTTTGACAAGCTTGGTCTTTTTTTAAACTCCGGAACGAGACAAAATAGTTCTGATTGTCTTTACAAAAATCTTCAAATCAAGAACAAAAGAACGATTTTTAATGTAATAGAGATCGTAAGATAACTTTGTCTTTGTTTCATTATAACCAACAACAAGTTTCGGTGGTTCTTTTTGGTACAATTGAGCCCACCCAGATAAACCTGGTTTTATAATATGACGGATATTATAATAATCTATTTCCTGATTATACATTTCAACCAAAGCTGGAATTTCTGGTCGCGGACCAATCAAAGACATTTCCCCTTTGAGAACATTCCATAATTGGGGCAGTTCATCAATTCTAGTTTTTCTAATAAATTTGCCTACACGAGTTATTTTGGGAGAGTATTTTTTATCTTTAGGACTTTCTAAATGAACTTCCATGCTTCTAATTTTAATAATACGAAAAATTTTGTTATTCTTCCCCACCCTTTCTTGCAAAAAGAAAATTGAACCACCGTCATCAATCTTTATTGCTAAAACGACAAAAGGTAAAATCATCAAAGAAAAAACCCCAAGAACAAAAGAAACAATAACATCCATTAACCGTTTCAAAACATCGTAAGTTGTTTTTGAAGATGAAGAAATATTTTCAAGAAACCAATTGTAATTGATAAGGGAAGAAGGAACTCGTATGAAGACATCTTCATAAGCCTGATACATATCAATAAAATTTATTTTGGAAAAAATAAGGTTATAAAAACAAGGCAAAATAGAAGCTAATTTCTTATTACGAAGATCAACGACAATAGTTGAGATTTTTTTATTTTGAACAATTTCGAGAAGTTCTTTTTTAAAATCTACATTATCAAGATTATCTAAATCTAAAGAAGCGACAAATTTTAATTTGTAACGAGAATTATTATTAACCTCTTCTTTCATTTCTTTCAATTCCTCCCCTCTTCCGACGACAAGAGCATTCTCACGTCTGCCAAAATTTAAAAAAATATCCCCATACAACCGCCAAGCAGCTAAAAAAACAAAAGAGAAAGCCAAAAAAAGCAACAAAATTGTTTTAGGCGTGATTGAAAAAAAAGGAACAAAATAGAAAAAGAAAACAGCAATTACACTGTTTAGAATTTGAACACGAAGAACAGTATCAGGAATTTTGTTTTTTAAAAACAGAGTCTGCTTTTCATATAGACCGGAAATAAAAAATATAAAAAACCAAACTACAAATATTAGAGAAAACGGCTTTATATGATTTATATAAGTTTGGGCACTAGGAATTTCTAAGTATCTCACAAAGAGAGTAAACCATAATGAAGAAACGAGAACGAGAATATCGCCCGCCAATAAAATTAAAGTTTCCTTGCGACGTGTAATCCTCATTACCTAATATCATACAGAAAAAAGACTAACAGACAACTTTTTTGGTTTTTTTAATGTTAATATATAAACAAGTATGAGCACAAAAGAAACACAAACAAGGAAGAAAATATTATATCTTATTACTAAATCATCATGGGGCGGTGCGGGGCGCTATGTTTTTGACCTTGCCACCAGTCTCCCCAAAGAAAAATTTGAAGTCGTTGTTGCCTTGGGAGGTACTGGAGAGCTAAAAGAAAAATTGGAGAAAGAAGGAATTCGTACCATACCAATATCCGGCCTTCAAAGAGACATAAACTGGATTAGCGAAATATCATCCTTTTTCAAAATTATTAAAATCATCAAAAAAGAAAAACCTGACGTTTTGCACACCAATAGCTCAAAAAGTGGGGCATTAGGATCTCTGGCTGGACGTATCAGCCGCACCCCTAAAATAATTTTTACGGCTCATGGCTGGGCTTTTAACGAAGAACGCTCTCGGACTTCACGCATCGCAATCACCTTTGTGCATTGGCTAACAATTTTTTTGAGTCATAAAACTATTGCCGTATCACAACAGACAAAAAAACAAGTTTCAAAAATGCCTTTTATAAAAAACAAAATTGTTGTTATTTATAATGGGGTAAAAGACATTGATTTTAGAGAAAGACTTTTGGCACAAAAAGAAATTTTTCCCAAAGGAATACCAAAAGACATTACCAAAGAGACTGTTTGGATTGGAACAATATCAGAACTCCATAAAAACAAAGGTCTAGATTATATGGTTTCTGCTATCAGCAAAATTTCATCTTCTGAAACTGAGAAAAAATTTATATTTGTCATTATTGGAGAAGGAGAAGAAAGAGAAAATTTGGAAAAACAAATAAAAAAAGAAGGCTCAGAAAACATAATTTTTCTGGCAGGTTACAAAAAAAACGCATCCTCCCTTCTTAAGGCTTTTGATATCTTTACCTTAACATCAAGAACCGAGGCACTGCCCTATGTTTCTCTGGAAGCAGGATTGGCCGAATTACCTATCATCGCTAGCCGTGTTGGCGGAATACCCGAGGTTGTTTCTGATGGTTGTGGAATATTAATAGAACCAGGAAACATAGACAAGATTAAGCAATCCATCATAAAACTATTAGAGGACAACATCCAACACAAAGAGTACGGAAAAAAATTAAAAGAACATGTGACACAAAACTTGTCCACAGAAGGTATGGTAAAAAATACTATCCAATACTATAATGAACTATACAAAAAATAAACTAATTTTATGTCAGAGATTAATTTTAGAGAAGAAGAGGCTCTTTTAAACAGAACCAAAAAGTCTCGCAACCATAAAGGCTCTTTTATTAGTAGCCTTCTAATTAAATATTCGGGTGGTCTTGTAAAAGACCAACAACAAGCAAACAAGGTTTTACTTGTCATAACTATTACACTTTTTCTATACACAACATACCTATTAGTAACTAAAGTATTTTCTTAATTCTATTTCTAAAATGTTTACCTTAACTTCACCATATAATCATTATAAAAGAAGCACAGGTTTTACCCTTATAGAACTTTTAGTGGTGATAGCCATAATAGGAATACTATCAAGTGTTGTTTTGGCAAACTTGGGAGAGACTCGTAAAAAAGCTCGCGACACAGCACGAACAGAACACATAGCACAAGTTCAAAAAGCCTTGGAACTTTTTTTTCTAGAACATGGACGTTATCCAGATGTAGACATTGATGGGCTAAACCCAAATGGAGAAATTATTGGATCAAACGGAGACTTTGACACTATTATTGCAGATTTTCTTTCTGATCCTCAAGCCGACCCTCTCTGGAATCCTACCCTTGGTAACGATCCAACTAATTACCCGACGCCAAATGAAGACTTCTACTACGGCTACGCCCCTGTAAATCCTCTTGGTTCATGTGACCCTGTTTTTTTTATTCATAAATTTGAAACTAATACCATAACCTCCAAATTTAACAAAAAAGACACGAGCGTAGGTGTTTTAGATATTGCGGGCGCCGATTTTGTTTTATGTCCTGACCCTATTAGACATTTCAACCAATAAACCAACATTAGCTTTATCCACCTTAGGTTAAAATTAAACCAACAATAGAACCAACAATAGTAAGTATTTTCTTTTTATTTTTGGACACTCATAATATCCAAAAGTTCATTGCTGGCATCTTCTTTAGATACCGTCCTACTGTTGTATCGCATACTCATTAGGATACCTAATCCCGCGAATTCGGTGATAAGATGAGAACCTCCGTAACTCAAAAAAGGAACAGTTGTCCCGGTAACAGGTAACAATCCAATATTCATACCAATATTAATGATAAAATGACTCATAAAAAAGATAGCGAGCCCTAATCCATAAAGAGTTTCAAAGTTGGTCACACCGTGTATCGCATTTAAAAGAATTCTCCAAATAACAATAAGAAATAAGACAAAGACAAGAACAACTCCAATAAACCCCCACTCTTCTGCGAAAGCGGCAAAAACAAAGTCAGTTTGATATTCAGGCAAAAACTTTAGACGAGATTGTGTTCCATAACCCACTCCTTTTCCCAGTAATTCTCCGGAGCCAACGGCAATGGTCGATTGATAAGCGTTATAACCTGCTCCTCTTATGTCTGTTAGAGGATGGACAAAAGTCATAATACGAGCTTTCTGATAAGGTTGAAATACGAATGTCCATAGCCCCCCAAAAGAAACCAACCCTAAAAAGAACACAACAGCGAGATGTTTTTTTGAAATCCCCGAAACCACAATCATTCCAAACCAAATAAAAAATATTATAATAGCTGTACCAAAATCACCTTGAAGAAAGACAAGTAAAAAAAGTATAAAAGCATAAAGCCCTGAAACAATAATATGCCTAATGTTTGCAATTTCAATATGACGTTTGGAAAAATATTTAGCTAAAATTAGAATAATAACCAGTTTTGCTGGGTCTGAAGGTTGCAAGGAAAATGAACCAAAATGAATCCAACTCACCGCACCTTTTGTTACCGTCCCAAACACAAGAAGAAGAGCAAGAACACCACAAATAAGTCCAAAAATAACCATCAAAACATTCGTTTGCTTTAAGAAACCCAAATCAAGAGAACTGGTGATAAAAAAAACAAGAAGAGCAATAGCAATCCAAAATATTTGTTTTTCAAAAAAATAGTTACTATCGCCCACGAAAGAATTCATCGTAACAAGACCGGCACCCAAAAGAGGAAGAGTAGCAAAAAAAAGCGCCTTGTCTATTTTTGGAGCCCGCATGTGTTCTCTAAAAAATCGAATTATTGTCCTCAACATATCCTCTGAAATGAAAAATTATATCCTAATACACTACAACACTACTACAATTCTCCCATAAAAACGAACTTCTCTCTTTTTTGCACCAATGAACTTATTATAAACTTTTAATAAGGTTTTGTATTATAACGCAAAAAATCTATAACATAGATTTTTATAGCTTAAAGAGACATAAACAATTAACTACACACTAAAAATCAAATTCCTCTGGAACACGAACAAAAGTTTCAACAATAAAAACATTTTCCTCACAAATGGTTTTTGCTATATCTTTATATATTGTGGCAAGTTCTTCCGAGGTAGCCGCTTTGTAAAAACGATCCGGAGTAGTGGCAATTTCGTTTTCCAAAAAAGACTCATTAATATCATTACCTAATCCGACAACATAAAGAAAAATATCCTCATTTTTTACTTCCTGAGCTTGGATTGCCGCATAATCTTCAGGATAGTTTGAATTTCCTGAAGAAAGTGGTCTACTAGCAATACCATCAGTAAGCAACACGATTGCTTTTTTAGCCCTTTCTCTTCCCTTCTCTTGTAATTCTTTTAAAGCTTTTTTTATTCCATCACCGACATTAGTGTGCTGTTCATTATCTGGTTCACCAATTGTAATATTATCAATAGCAAGGGCTATTTCTGAAAAATCCCCTGTCAAAGACTGGTCAATTGGCAAAGATGCTTCTGTAGAAAAAGACACGACTCCACCCCAATCAACACTTTGCATTTCCTCTACAAAAACTTTTCCAGCATCTTTAGCGTCAGTAAGAGGTTGCGGAGGAGATGATCCGTCATCATTCATACTTCCAGACTTATCAAAAACAAGCATTATATCCGATGGATATAATAATTCCGGAGGAAGATCTTCTGGTGAGCTACAAATATCTTTTGTTTGCTCTGAAAAAGAAACTGGCCAAGTAAAAGAAATATCTTTTTTGCTATTAGGATTAAACGTCTTAATATAAGTTTTTGAAACCCCCAAAGGATTTCCCTTAATATCAGAAATTACCGCCAAGACATCAATCTCAGAATAGTAATCAACAATGCCTGTATTTTCTAGAGAAACATTAAGTTTCGTACTACTTTCTTCATTTACTACTTCCTTTTTTCTAGTTTTAATTGAAGATGCTTCCACCTTAGAGTCTGCCCATTCTAAAGGTTCTTGTATTATAAATTCAGATCGATAAGGTTTTTTGTTTTCCATTCGCACGTTCGGTTCAAAAACAATAAACGACTCACCTGCTTTAGCATAATCTTCCCCCTCTTTTTCATAAAGAACAGAATTGTTTTCATCGTAAACTTTGAAAGTATATCCAAAACTCAAGAGCTCAGCGTTGTCGTTAGGGTTCTCAATCTTCGCCGCTAAATCGTACAAACTTCCCGAAATAGGAAGTATTTTGTTCCAAGTAACAGAAAGAGGTTGAGCGTCTCCAATACATATTTTTGTACAAACACCACCACAATCTGTTCCTCGCTCATCTTGATTTTGTACATTATCAAAACAAGAAGGAGGATGAAAGAAAACCGAATTGATAACTAAATAAATAGGATAACCTGCCAATAAAACAAACACAGCAAAAAACCCCAATGAGTACTTCAACTTTTTTTTATCTGCCCAAGAAAGAGGTTTCATAATGTCCTCTTATTATACAAAAAAGAAACCCTTGTGCATATGTGCACAAGGGTTTCTTTTTTAATTTTTGAAAATCAAAAATATTATAAACCAATTCAGTCTAATTGAGACATTTGTTCTGGCGACTGCCTACTTTCCCCCCGAAGGAGTATCATCGGTACGACGGCGCTTAACTTCTGTGTTCGGAATGGGAACAGGTGTGACCACCGCGCTAAGTCACCAGAACAAATGTCTCAATGTCTTTGAATTTTCTGTATAAAAACTATCGTCAAATTTTTCAGAACAAAGAAATAAGGTAAATAAATTATAAAATATTCAGAACTAATTTTAAAATTTTATTAATTTTAAAATTTTATTCACGAAATGCTTTACAAGTTTCCTAATAGGAGACGACGTCGATGTATTAGTACTCCTCGGCTGAACACATTACTGTGCTTACACCTAGAGCCTATCAACCTAGTCATCTCCTAGGAATCTCAAATGAAATCTAATCTTAAAGTTGGCTTCCCTCTTAGATGCTTTCAGAGGTTATCCATTCCCGACATAGCTACCCAGCAGTGCTCCTGGCGGAACAGCTGGTACACCAGAGGTCAGTCCACTCCGGTCCTCTCGTACTAGGAGCAGATCTTCTCAAATTTCGGCGCCTGCAGCAGATAGGAGACCAACCTGTCTCACGACGGTTTTAACCCAGCTCGCGTGACTTTTTAATTGGCGAACAGCCAAACCCTTGGGACCTTCTCCAGCCCCAGGATAAGTCGAGCCGACATCGAGGTGCCGAACTCCGCCGTCGATATGAACTCTTAGGCGGAACTAGCCTGTTATCCCCAGAGTAGCTTTTGTCCGATAATCTCTGGCCGCATCTAAAGCGTACCATCGGTTCACTATGCTCTGCTTTCGCACCTGCTCGGGACGTACCCCTTACAGTCAAGCTCCCTTGTGCCATTACGCTATCGGCACGGTTTCCACTCGCGCCTAGGGAACCTTAATAGACTCCTCCGTTACTTTTTAGGAGGAGAGCGCCCCACTCAAACTACCTACCAGATACTGTTTCCCTACGTTTTTTCCGTAGAGGTTAGAATATGCACTAAAGAAGGGTGGTATTTCACTGGCGACTCCAGTCCAACCAAAATTGAACCTTCAAAGTCTTCCACCTATGCTACGCATCTACAACACATACTCAATATCAAGTTATAGTAAAGCTTCTGGGGTCTTTTCGTCTAGCTGCAGGTAACCGGCGTCTTCACCGGTATTGCATTTTCACCGAGCTATTCCCCGAGACAGTTCTCTAGTCATTACGCCATTCGTGCACGTCTGAACTTACCAGACAAGGAATTTCGCTACCTTAGGACCGTTATAGTTACGGCCGACATTCACCAGGGCTTATATCAGCCAGCATAAAATCCGAAGACCTTACACCACCAATATTTAACCTTCTGGCATTGGTCAGGCGTCACCCCCTATACATCCTCTTACGAGTTCGCAGGGAGCTGTGTTTTAAATAAACAGTTGCTAGAGAATCTTTTGTTGCAGCCCAAGCACCTCACTATTGTTCATTGTGGAATTACAAATTAAAAACACCAAATCTTTTTTACAAATTAGTGTAATTTTCTACATTCCACATCTCACGATAGTGAGATACTCGGGCGAGCCTTATTCCGAAGTTACGGCTGATTTTTTGCCGAGTTCCTTGGGGAATACTCACTCGTTCGCCTTGGTCTTCTCGACCTGACTACCTGTGTCGGTTTACGGTACGGTTTCTATACAATTATAGCTTAGAAGCTTTTCTTGGAAGCGTGCTCCATTATATTCCTTTGGACGAATCCGCCAGTTTTCGCGTTACTTAGAGATTGTCTCGAAGACTAGTTCCCGGATTTACCTAAGAACTCCCCTTATAAAACGAACGTAAATCCAATAATACGCATAATGTACTACCCTTCGTCCCTCCATCGCAATTGTATAAAAGTCACGGAATATTAACCGTGTATCCATCGCGTCCAGCTATCGCCATTCGCTTAGGACCGACTAACCCTTGGCTGATTATCATATCCAAGGAAACCTTAGTCTTTCGGCGTGCGGGGATTTCACCCGCATTGCGGTTACTTGTGCCAACATTCTTACTTCCACACACTCCACAGTGGGTCACCCCTTCTGCTTCAACGTAGAGTGGAATACTCTCCTACCACGCATATCTTCCGAAGAAAATATACATCCTCAGTTTCGGTACTACACTTAGCCCCGATAATCTGCGGCGCAAGATCTCTGAGTGAGTGAGCTGTTACGCTTTCTTTAAAGGATGGCTGCTTCTAAGCCAACCTCCTCACTGTCTGAGAAATTTCACCTCCTTAAGTGCACTTAGTGTAAATTTAGGGACCTTAACTTGAGATCTGGGCTGTTTCCCTTTTGACCAATGGAGCTTCGCCCCCACAGTCTAACTGCTACGTTATTAATTTCCGGTATTCGGAGTTTGATAGAGTTGACGAAGTTTCCTCCTGTTCAACTCTTCCAGTGCTCTACCCCCGGAAGGAACACGTAACGCTAACCCTAAAGCTATTTCGGAGAGAACCAGCTATTACCAAGTTCGATTGGCTTTTCACCCCTTACCACAAGTCATCCGATGGAATCGCACGACCAACCGGTTCGGGCCTCCCCCCACATTTCTGTGGGGTTCACCCTGCTCATGGCAAGCTCACTTGGCTTCGGGTCTTATGCCATACCTCTTGTCCACCGAAATGGACGATCGCCCTATTAAGACTCGCTTTCGCTGTGCCTACGGGGAAGTCCCCTTAAACAAAGGTATAGAATAAACTCGTTGGCTCATTCTTCAATAGGAACGCCATCGCGGTATGTAAACATCCGCTTTGACTCCTTGTAAACATATGGTTTCAGGTTTATTTCAACGCCCTCACCGGGCTACTTTTCACCTTTCCCTCACGGTACTAGTTCACTATCGATCTGAAAAGATATTTAGCCTTACCGGTTAGTACCGGCAGATTCCCCCAGGCTATTCATGTCCTGGAGTACTCAAGAATACAGACAAAGAAGATGTAAAATTTTCATCTACGGGACTATCACCCTCTTGGGTTTAGCTTTCCAGCTAATTTGATTAACTTTACATTTTATAACTTCTCTCCTTGCGGAAGTCTATATCTTACAACCCCGTTCATTAAAAACAAACGGTTTGGGCTTCTCCCGTTTCGCTCGCCGCTACTCAGGGAATACTATTTAGTTTCCTTTCCTCTGGGTACTGAGATGTTTCACTTCCCCAGGTATACTCTCTATTTTTAAAATAGAGTATCTCGATTTAAATCGAGATGGGTTTCCCCATTCGGAGACCTCCGGGTCACAGGTTGCTTGGCACCTTACCGAAGATTATCGCAGCCAGGCTACGTCCTTCATCGCTCTTTTCAGTCTAGGCATCCACCATATGCTCTTACCGCGTCTCCTATTAGGAGACCTATAAATCATTTGTGATTGCTTGATTAAATACAATTTAATTACCTACTGTGTCTATACTAACTAATCCTTAACCTCCTGAAGATTTAAAGACTACTTTTCTTTAGTACGACACTATTTCTTTTTTAATGTTCAAGGCATTCTGTATAATCTCCGTAGAGCAAGTCAAAATAAAAAAACAAAAGCCAAATGCTCTTATTTCTTAATTGCTTTCTACTTTCCTTTCAACAGTGTCCCCTATTATAGCTAAAACTAAAAAGGTGTCAACCTTTTTATGATTGCACCTTATTCTTAGCCCTTAGTCTTTATATTTAGGAGGAGATTTAAGAGGTTCTATTTAGCCTTAACTTCAATTTTATCAACGATTTTTTCATGAGGATAGTCTAGAACATCCCTGATGAATTTATCACAAATTTCAACACGATAAAGAAATTCCTGAGTGCTAAAATAGGCATAGGAAATTTCCTTCCCCACTTCAGATTCCATAGAACGAAGAGCTGTTTCAATAGACGCTTTTTTAATTTGGTCACCCACAATTAAAAGATCTACCCGACTGTCTTCATTTTGGATAAAAATTCCAGAGACAATAAGAAGTCTTATCTTCCCCACGTTTTTAAACCGATTAGCAATTTCAGTCTTACGCATTGGTTCAGTATTTATCAAAAAATTACGCAGAGGTCTCAAAAGCTCAAAAGAACTATTTAACCGCCAACCAGAAACACGTTTTTTCTTAGGTTTTTCATCTTTTTTCTTTAAAGGAATTTCCTTGAAGAAACTTATTTTTTTAATCATTCCCGCTTTTTCCAAAATAGACATCTCTTTGCGCAAAATAGGAGTTTTAACATTACTTCGTTTAGCAATCTCTTCGTTGTCAAAAATACTTTCCGGATTAAGCAAAAACAAGCGCATAATTTTTACGCGAGATTGTGAATCAAAAAGAATGCTAAATGTGTCCATAACAAGCTATTTTAACACCTTACGATTAAAAACTCCAGCAACAGCGATAAAATACATTTAATAAAACAAAAATTATTTTTGTTTTATTATAAAAAAGGAAGAGACAAAAGAAAAGCAACCAACAAAAAACACCTCGAAATCGAAGTGTTTTTTGAGTTCTGTAAAAAAGATTATTTCAATTCTACTTTTGCTCCAGCTTCTTCAATTTTCTTCTTCATTGCTTCCGCCTCTTCTTTCTTAACTCCTTCTTTCAATACAGAAGGAACTCCTTCTACTAGGTCTTTTGCTTCTTTAAGACCTAGTCCAAGAATTTCTTTTACAATCTTCATAGTAGGAATTTTAGCACCACCGTCTGAAACCAAAACAACGTTGAATTCAGTCTTTTCCTCTACATCAGAGTCACCTCCAGCAGCAGGACCAGCTACAGCAACAGCTGCTGCTGAAACACCAAATTTCTTTTCCAAAACTTTTACAAGTTCGTGAAGTTCAAGAACAGACATAGTCTCAATCTGATCTACAAGTTTTTTAAATTTTTCAGGAACTTCAACTTTTTCTTCAGTTTCAATTACCTCTTCTTTTTTAATTTCGTCAGCCATAATTGATATTTCTAAACTAATAATTTGATTATAATTTAAGCTTCTTTTGCCATTGCGATTTGATCAAGAGCCACAACAAATTGTTGAATTGGAGAATTGATCAAATTTACAAACTGACCACGAAGGATATCCATACCAGGAATCGTAGCAATGTTGGTCATTTCTGCCTGCCCCATATATTTTCCTTCAAAAACACCACCCAAAATCTGAATATTGTTTTTGTTTTTCTTTTGGAAATTATATATTTCTCGAGCTGGAGCAAGTAAATCTTCACTGTAAGCAAGAGCAAGCTCCCCATCAAGTGAAGGTAAAACACCTTCTGTTTTGGAGTCAGCAAAA
>Ga0172381_10006205_pt1 | contig 12012 bp, 13 predicted proteins | sample Leawel6488metaG_FD_119754 | JGI IMG/M metagenome (GOLD analysis project Ga0172381, IMG submission 119754) | Leachate microbial communities from a municipal landfill in Southern Ontario, Canada - Leachate well 64-88 metaG | ecosystem: Engineered > Solid waste > Landfill > Unclassified | place...
ACCTCGTCGGTGATCTCGTCGTCGGCCAAGTAGTTGGTGCCATTCTTGTCGCCGAGCTTGACCATCGGCATCTGGATGCTCGCCGTGAGGTGTTTCTTGCTGATCGCGGCAAGCAAAGGCACGTGGTAACCGACGATCGGTACGTTCGCGACCTTGGCAATCGCCGCTTCCCGCTTGGACTCCAGGCAGACGACAATCGCGTCAACCTGTTCTTGCGTGACCTCGCCTTTCGTGACGAGTTCGCCGAGCCGTTCACGCAGGCGCTCAATCTGCTCATTGGCCAAGGCCAACAATCCCTCGGCTGTGTAGACTTTGCGCTGTCTGACCAATTCTTGCCAGATCTCTGCGAGAACATCGCCCAGCTTGTCCAACGGTACATAAGTCAGGACACCAACCGCCTCTCTCACAACCTTATTCATGTTCATGCACATCTCCTTGCAGTAACTCAGGTTAATCACTGCTCTTGGTGGCCAAAATTGCAAAACCTAAAAACAGTAACTTATAATAATATCATTTTTCATTGTTTCTGTCAATAATAACATAATTTAACTTAATTTATGGTGTATTCTAGCCCAATTATTGACAAAAATAATAATCTATGCTATAATTTTTACTTAACTAAAGATTCGATACTCAATTACTTAGCATAGACTATTTAGATACTATTCTGACCTTGAGATTTTCGGGTCAGAATTTATTTATTTTATGTCACCACAAACTTTTGATGGATTAGACATCGCCCCCAAAATCCTGGAAATCCTGGACCGGTTGCGATTTAAAATCCCCACTCCCATTCAGCATCAGGCCATTCCTACGGCCATTGCCGGTAAAGACATTATGGGTATTGCCCAAACTGGCACCGGCAAAACTCTGGCTTTTGGTATTCCCATGATTCAGCGTTTAGCCCAAAATCGCGGCCGCGGTTTGGTAGTTTTACCTACTCGCGAATTAGCCGTGCAGGTTAATGAGGCCTTAAAACAGTTAGGCAAACCATTGGGCCTGAAAACCGCGGTTTTAATTGGCGGCGAAAACATCGGCCGCCAGATTAGTCAATTAAGTCTGCAACCACACATTATTATTGCCACTCCCGGCCGTTTAATTGACCACTTGCGCCAGCATACTGTCGGTTTAGGCCAGGTTAAAATTCTAGTACTAGATGAAGCTGATCGAATGTTTGATATGGGTTTTGCTCCGCAAATCAAATCAATTATTCAAGCCATCCCTGCCGATCGCCAAACTATGTTATTTTCCGCGACTATGCCGCAAGAAATTGTCAGCTTAGCCAAAGCCTACATGAAACTACCGGTGCGGGTAGAAGTGGCTCCAGCCGGCACTGCCGCGGCCAACGTTACTCAAGAATTATTCTTTGTCCAACGCGAGGACAAAGTTTCTTTGCTGACAAAAATTTTAAAAGAATATCATGGCAGCGTTTTGGTGTTTACTCGCACCAAACATGGCGCGAAAAAAATCGCCACCAACGTCAGACACATGGGTTTTACGGCCAACGAGCTTCATTCCAACCGCAGCCTTAATCAACGCTTAGAAGCTTTAAATGGTTTTAAGCTGGGTAAATACCGCATTCTGGTCGCAACCGATATTGCCGCGCGAGGTTTAGACGTTACCGGTATTGAAGTCGTAATTAATTACGACTTGCCGGAACAAGCCAACGACTACGTGCACCGCATCGGTCGCACCGGCCGCGCCAGTCATACCGGTCATGCTATTTCTTTTGCCACGCCGGATCAAAAATTTGATGTCAGAACCATTGAGCGCTTAATCAACAAACAATTAAAAGTTTCGCCGCTGCCGGAGTTACCCAAGCGTCAGCCAATTCAAGCTCAAAGTTTCTATCAAGTAGCCAGTAACACTAAAACTCATCAAAGCAATTATAATAAATTTGAGAAGCGCCAAACTTCAAATACTCAGACTACGCCAAAAAAATTCAATTCATTTGGCCGATCAAATTCTCGCCCGAAATTTCAGGGTAAAAATAATTGGCAGAAAAAAAGATCCTACTAAGCTTCAAATAAAAAAATCCTCCAAATCTTAGAGGATTTTTTTATTGGCGAAACTAATTATTCAACCAGGCAAAAGTCTTGACCCAATTTTCTAAGATGCCTAAAAAATACGGTTTATTAAATTCCACGACGGTGTCCTCGGGATAATTATAAATATTGCCCGAGTGCAGCAGTTCAACAATTTCCCAGCAAACATTATTTTTTACTATCCGATAAATTATTGATTCATAAATATTACCGGCGCCCACGCCTGTGGCCGAAAACTTTTTAAAATTTTGATTGGCGATTATTTGCTCGCCCAAATCTTTTTCGTCGTTAGTAATATTAACCTGCTGGCAACGGCTGACAATCTTTTCGTCCGTACTGGTGCCAATAATTACTGCCGCTTCGCCTAAGTTCGTGCCCGTAAAAAGCTCACGAGGTAAAAAGAATCCGACTAAACCATTTTGGGTTAAACTCAAATATCCTTCTAAATTCTCTTTTCTAATCTCGGTTCCCTGGGGATACCAAATTTCAAAACCCAAACTGTCATTTTGATACAAGAGTGACACAACTTGATTTAAAATTACTGGCGCCTGAGTTTTAATTTCGCGCACAAAAACCTGACCGGTTGGCACTACACAACGCTCGGGATAAGTTTCTTGAATGGGATAACCAGCTTTGGCACATTCATCAAAATTAGTAATGACAGATAATTGCGGTTGATCAATTTTTTTCTGTAGAAATTTAACCGTTAAAGCTCCCAAAATAATAAAGGCAGCAATTAAAACGATTAAAGCCATGATTTTTGTTTTGCCCATAAATTTGAATTATAAAAACCAATAATTTATTACGCCGTAAATAATGGTTAAGGTAATAAAAATTGTATTGATAAAAATGCCGAACTGATCGGCTTGACGCCAGGCTTTGTATGAGCTATAAAACCAAAAAATTTGAGAGACGAGCGCGGCCAGCAAACCGTATTCCGGGAGCTTGAGAGAAGTTAATAAAAAACCCAGAAGAGTAAAAAACATTAAGCCAAATTGGGCCAAATTATTGAGGGTTTTCTGATTCATATTAAGCTAAAAACTAAATTAAAGCTGCCAAAATTTGCTCAGCCGTTTCTTTTATTATAATTGACTAATAATTTTCCTAAATTTTTCTTCGGTTTCCGGCATGGAACAACACATATCAACTAACTTGTAGGTAATTTGGGTCTGTGAAAGCAGCTTAATGAAGGTGTTGGGAAAATCTCGCTTCATTCTTTCTTCAAACGCATCCTTACTGTGTCTCATGCCGCGCTCTACGGCTCGCAGATAGCAAGTCTCTTTGTCAGCGTCACAAAGAAAAACTATGACATCGTATTTATCGTTTAACTTACTCAATTCGTCGATATTTAATTCCGGATGATTGGTGCCAATTTCCAAAATCATTTCTGGCTCGTCCAACTCGGCTAAATATTTATACATGTTTTGATAAGCAATGATAGTTTTTTCTTCAGGTACAATTTTTCCGACTCGAAAAACTTCAATAAATGTTAAAACATCAACAATTTTTTTATCAGGAAAAATTTTATTAATAATGGTGGTTTTACCCGCCCCGGGTTTGCCGGCAAAGACTACGAGTTTGTTTTTCATAAGTTATAAATTTTATTCTTTGGCTTTAAACTTTTCAAATACGCATTTACCGCTTTGATAAATGTCTTCGGTTTGGCCAATAACCCCTAAGGGGCTGGCGCCCTACCCCATGGCCGTGAGGCGAGATCATGTTCAAAACGGTGTTTTTTGAACGAAGTTCGAACATTTTTTGACGAAAATCCGAATTCCGAATTTTAAAATCCAATCGCTCGGGCGGGCAAAAAGGAAGGGGGTTGGGGGGAAATTTTTGCCCGCCCTCGCTTTCCGATTCCAATTTTTTTCCGCCGCCACCGAATTTAGTGCCAGTAAAACTGGCACGCCGCTTTTAAAAAATATCTGCTAATAAAATCCTAAACGGGATTATTTCTAATGTTATGCCATTATTTACCAGTATTAATTCTTATTCTGTTTCTTATATAACGAGAGAGTTTCCTCAACCATTATGTCCAATGTATTGATAACATTTTTATCATTTGCCCTGTTCATCAATGCGAGCTCGGTACAGCCTAAAATTATTATATTATTACCTGTATTAACTTTTTCTAAAAATTTATTAAACAAATCTGCTTGCATCTCCTTATCTATACCAAGATTATATTTTTCAACTAGTTCACTAATAAATAAGCTGTCCTTTTCGTTAATATCAAAATAATTTTTATTTTTAGTGTAATAAAGTTTTTCCTTTATCGTATTCGGCGTCCCTAAAATATAAACATCTTTTTGCGGCAAATCTTCAATTCTTTTTATAATGCACTCTACTATGTTCAAAATTTTGGATTTGGATATTTGCTGCAATTCTTTATAAAAAAGATGAATCGTATTGCAAACCATAACAATAAAATCTGGGCTGTATTTGTTTAAATCTCTTATACCTTTCTTGTAACAGACAACATCTCCTGATTTTATCTCCCCAGAATATATTAGCTCTGGGGCTGGTATGCTATTTATGATGATTTGGGGGAATTCAGCATTCTTTTGCGGATGAAAAGTTGACTGAAAGTTTTCTATTAACTTTTTATAAAAATATGCTGTGGCCTCCGGACCGATACCTCCCAATACCCCAATTTTTATATTATTCGATTTCATATCTAAAATCTTTAATAGCTTCAAAATTTTTATTTTTTGAAAAAATTTCAATCATCTGTGGCATGGTGAATCCGCCTTCTTTCAACATTCTTGTAAAGATACTACAACTCATGAGGCCAGGTATACTATTCGCTTCAAGCAAATATATTTTGTCACCGCTTAATATATAGTCAAATCTACAAAAGTTGGAAAAATTCAATTCATTAAACAGCAATTTAGAATTATCTACCACTGCATCTTTTATTTCTTTCTCAACCTTATTAAAAGTAACTTTGACAAACCCATTTTTATGCTTCTCCTTATGGCCCAGAAAATTATCTTCCGTAAATATTTCAACAATTGGAAGATCTATTAGTTTATCCCCGTCTTGAAAAATACCTAAAGTAAACTCCCTACCATCCATATACTTCTGCAGTAAAATATCTTTATCATATTTCAAAACGTTTTTAAATTCTTCTGATTTGAAAAATGGCAATACTTCATTTTTACTTAATTTTTTAGTAAACAACGAAGCCCCGAGTCTGTTGGGTTTTACAACATAATAGTCACACGGAAATTCTCTCATAAAATTAGCCACCTCTTTTTTTATGCTTTTGTCGTCAAGCTTTGTATATGGTATTGAATTGATTTTGTTTTTTGTTATTGGTTGTGCTAATTCGGCCATCATCCACTTATTCATTGAAATGCCAGCCGACAAAAGATCTCCAAATGACCCTTTTATGCCGAAAATTTCCGCTAATCCTTGATATGCTCCATCCTCGCCCTCATTGCCGTGTAATAATGAAAACCAATAAATATCACCATCTAGTTCTTCTATTATCTGTTTTAAAGATTTTTTTTCTCCGGTCATTAGGGCTTCTTTATTTGGAAACCCTTTTTTGTATACAAAAATTTCATCACCCTTTATATAGATGACCTTTTTTATTAAATCCACCTTATTCTCTGCAACAAAACTTTCCAAAACATTTTTATAAGAATGTATCGATGCATCGTGCTCTGTTGAATTTCCTCCGAAAACGATTCCTATTTTTGTCATTTTTTGCTTCTAATATTATATAATCTTTATTTTGATATTTATTTTTTACCGAAAAACTCTTAAATAATTCTTTTATTTCTGCTTTATCAAGTCCGAAGCCGTCTGTTTTAAATGGCATTCGATCCAGCCATTCTTTTCCTCTGGGTTTAAAAACTCTGCTTATTAGTATGCCGTCTTCTTTAAGCAATTTATAAATATTTTCAACCGCTTTTTTCCTTTCAGACTTCGGGATTGAATGAAGACAACCTATATCTAAAATAACATCATATTTGTCTTTTACGCCATACTTAATCAAATCTCCGTGCATTACTGCTTTTCTACCAAATATCTTATTTGCTCTTACAGCCGCCTTATTGGAAAACTCTATAGCATCAATTTTATATTTTTCATTCTTCAATGCCCAAATATTTTTTCCGTAACCGGCTCCAGCATAAAGAATCTTTTTATTTCTCAAAATATTTTTATCAAAAAAAGACAAAATGTCCTCTATTTCTGTTGGCATAAAATTCCACGGGACCGATAATGGATCTGCGTAAATATCTGTTAATTTGGCATACTTTGGGGGAGTCGATTTTATCTCAGAGCTGTATTTTATTACCCGATCTACAATTTCTTTCTGAATAAACAATTGGGCTTGTGAAAAATTCTTTTCTATTACTTTTAACAGAATATAAAATGCTTCATTCGGCCCTCCATTATTGCAGACTGTCCTAACTATAGGATCATCTCCTACTTTTTGTATTTCAGCAAAATTAATTTGATCAAACAATGTTTTTCCAACACTAAACTTAAAGGAATTATTTTTTAATTCTCTTCCAAGCAAAACGCAATTTTTTCCTACTACAAAAAATTTCTTCATTTAAGCGGTTCATATTTAGGTAACATATCTAAATATTTTTTATTAATCTTTACAAATTTAGAAAACTTTTTACACATTCCACATTTTTGGCACAACTCCCTTGAGCAGTCAACAGATTTATTAAATATATAATCAAAATAAGAATCCATGGATTTAGAATCCAGAGAAAAAATCATGTTATAGTGCTTATTGGAAAAGTTATTAATAACATCCATCAGATCGCCCTCATACTTTCTTGACATATATATTTCTACCGCCTTAGGGATATCCGCACCGGCATTTATCATTTCTCTCCCAGCGATCTTAAACCATCGCACTCCCATATCGATATACCTGTCTATGTCTGAAGGTCTTACCCATGGAATTTTAATAACTTCGTCAGGATTGTTTACTTTAATTTGGCCGCATCGTGCTCCGTAGTATTCAATAACGTCTATCTTATCGTTCTTATCCCTAAAGGACATAAAGTTGTAGTGATGATATCTGTAGGCGCATTGAAAAATGCAGAAAGGATTCACTATTGTTGCGATAGGTACTTCTGTAATGGACACAATCTCTTTTAATTTACGAGGCCTTCTATTCATTTCTTCGCCCACATATGCCCTAATTACCTTCCCGGCCTCTAAAAATTCTTTTAACTGATATTCGCTTGTAATATTATCGACAGCCGATAAAACAACCTCCACATCTTTGAAGTTGTTATTTATTAAGGAAATTATTGACGGCAAAGATACGGTAAATCTCCTAACTCCGGCATCGTGTATTTTTTTTATGAATAGAAGTATCTTTTTCTTATCCGCATTATTAAACTCCCGGTTAGCAAGCGTGTTTGCATTAAATGTATAGTTAAAAACGATGCCATTCTTATTGCATTCCTTTATATATCTCTTAAGTGATGATATATTCACGCTAACAAGACTGGTAGACGACCTTCCTGAACCATAAGGGGTCTGTGGTAAATTGCCATAAACTTCGTCCACTTTTGCATCCTTGTATTTTCGGTTTAATGCGGATAATTTTTCCAGCGTCTCCTTCCTAAAATCGGCTGGCACGCAAAAATAAGCTCTTTTGTCAGCAGAATTATTATAATGATTTTTGAGCAAGGTATTCTGCATGTAATTTTGTTGAATCTGCTAATTTAATATTAATATCTTTTTGATTTATTAACATTGGTATCTCTGTGCAGCCTAATACAAATCCATCAAGCTTATTGCATTTTATCATTTTTTTCATAATAGACAGATACTTTCTTTTGGAACTCGCCTTGATAACACCCCTACAGAGCTCTTTATAGATTACATCATTTATTGCAATCCGGTTAGCTTTATCCGGGACAAAAACCTCTGCATTATATTTATTGATCAAAATATCCTTTATATAATCATCCTCCATCGTATGAATCGTGCCAATCATACCCACTCTTTTCATTCTATTCTTGATTATAAATTCACCAACCGGATCAGCTATATGAACCAACGAAATATTTGTCTTGTCTTTGATCCTGCCTATACATTCATTCCCCGTATTTGAACACACCCCAATAAAATCAGCTCCTGCACTGGCTAATCGTTCGATTTCTTTGCAAATAATTTTTTCTGCTTCAATCCATCTTTTCTCATTCTGTAGCTTTCCTATCTCAGAAAAATTAATGCTTGAAAGTAAAATCTCAGCTGAAGCTAATCCGCCTTTTTTATTTTCTACATATTCATTTATGTATTTGTAATACATTGTTGTGGACTGCCAACTCATGCCACCGATTAAACCAATTTTTTTCATTTCTTGGATATAAATTTTAAAATATGCTCCATTCTTTTTTTATTATTCTCCGCTATGTCTTTGCTATACATCGGCACTATTTCTATCTCATATCCCAATTCTCTGTACAATTCTATAGTCTTATTAAAAATATTTTTTCTCTGATTTAAAGTAGCAACTCTGCCTTTTCTTAAACCCTTATTTGCCTCTGACATATCAAAGTCATCTATTGTTTCTAGAACAAATATTGGAGACTCATAATTCGTAACTTTGCAAAAATCGAAGTATTTTTGAGGTAATTTTTCATCAAATATATTCTCTATAAAAAAATACCCGGGCAACCCTCTCTCCAAAATGCAAATATCACTATTAGGATTCGACGAATCCTCAACAGACTGATCTATTGTCCTTTGGATAAACTGCTTTATATTTTCTGTGGGAACCTTGCCCTCCGCCCTCATGTCATCTGCAATTTTAGTTATCGCTTCACGTACAATGTTAAAACCATGATCGCTTAGCGAAGGTATTTTATTGGCATCATTCGGATCCTCCGGATTTCCAAAAAGCAGCGTAGTTTTACCCGCCCCTGGCGCTCCTTCAATTACAAATTTTCTATTTTCAATGCTCATAAATTTAGAGGGAAATTACCTCAAAAAATACCACAATTTTATCTTTTAATATCTTGGCGAAATCCATTTTAGCCTAAAAAATATTAGATTATTTGATAGGAAAAAAATCTTTGATTTCTTTAAAAAAATCATCCTTTTTAATTTCCCTGACATCTGCAGAACCCCTATCTCTAATACTTAATTTATCCGATGCCATTTCTTTATCCCCTACAACTAAAGTATAAGGAACTCTTTCTTGGGCTGACTTTCTTATTCTGTTGCTAACTGTTTCGCTAGAACTATCTAACTCTACTCTTATTTCTCTAGCAATAAATTCTTCTGCCAATTTTTTACAATATTCAGAATGCTTTTCTCCTACTGGGAGAATTTTGACTTGTACAGGTGACAGCCATACCGGGAATGCGCCAGCGTAATGTTCAATTAAAACGCCTATGAAACGCTCAAACGATCCAAATAGCGCCCTGTGTAGCATATACGGCCGTTCTTCTTTCCCTTCATTATTGATAAAATTCATATCAAATCTTTCAGGTAAATTAAAATCAAACTGCAAAGTTGAACATTGCCACTCCCTGCCAATAGCATCTTTTACTTTGAAATCAAGCTTTGGACCATAGAATACAGCTCCTCCAACATCTTTGCTGATGTTTAATTTTTTATCTTTGGCAACTTTTTCTAGCACCTTTTCTGTAAAATCCCAACCCTCATCCGTACCTGCATATTTTTTTGATTCAGGATCTCTTACAGACAAATAAACATTTATGTTCTCTATTTCAAAACCAAAAGACTTATAAATAAACAGAATAAAGTCAACAACTTTTTTTAATTCGTTTTCTACCTGGTCGGCTCTACAGATAATGTGAGCATCATCTTGAGTAAATCCCCTGACCCTTGTTAGTCCGGATAATTCTCCCTTCTTTTCGTATCTGTACACAGTTCCGCATTCGGCAAATCTTAATGGCAACTCTTTATAAGAATGAGGTTGGTTTTTAAAAATCTGCACGTGAAAAGGACAGTTCATTGGCTTTAATAAAAACTGCTCAGAATCTTTTGTACCCTGTTTATCCTGGTTTTCTTTTAAGGTTTGCCCAACTTCTAACGGCGGATACATGCTTTCATTGTAGAATCCCCAATGCCCAGATGTCTCCCATAATTTTCGGTTTCCGATATGGGGAGTTCTTACGAGCTGGTATCCGTTCTTTAAATGTTCCCTATACCAAAAATCTTCGATTATTCTCCACAGCATTGCTCCCTTGGGATGCCAAAGAGGAAGCCCCAGGCCGACCACTTCATCTAAATGGAATAAATCTAATTCTTTACCAAGCTTTCTGTGATCTCTTTTTTCGGCCTCTTCGATCATTTTTAAATAATTATCCAGCCCCACTTTGTCTTCGAATGCTAATCCATAAATACGGGTAAGCATTTTGTTCTTTTCGCTCCCTCTCCAATATGCTCCGGCCAGTTTATTTAATTTAAAACTACCCTTGGATATCTTTCCCGTAGATTCTACATGAGAGCCTCGACAGAAATCTTTAAAACCACCCAATTTGTAATAACTAACTTTTTTCTCTCCTTTATCCTTTAATTCTTCGATTAATTCTTGTTTATATATTTGTCCTGATTTTTTTTCCTGATCAAGAGCTTCGTCGATATCCATATCTGACTTTTCTATTTTCAGATTTTGTTTTGTAATATGATTCATTTTCTTTTCTATCTCTTTCAAATTGTCGTCGCTTATCTTATCGTCTGCTAAATCAAAATCATAGTAAAAGCCGTTATCGACTGCGGAGCCGATAGCAAATTTTGCATTCGGATATAGCTCTAAAACAGCCGCAGCCATTATGTGCGATAACGAATGACGAATAACTTCTAATTGTTTTTCCATATGTTTAAATATTCAAACGGGAGTAAAAAATAAACCTCGTTTCAATATTAAATTAAAATTATTAATTTAATACTAGAACGAGGCTTATGCCACGCGGTTCCATCTAGTTTCTCGCTTTTGCGAGCGCTTTTTTTATGTAATGGCTAACTTAGAATCCTTTAAATTATCGCTTAGCGATACCGCGTTTGGTAATCACGGCAATCATTAGCATTACTATCTACAATATAATCCAGATGATTAATTAAGTCAAGCTCCCTTTTACCTCTTTAATAATTAATTTTAATATTTCTTTCACCGGCTCTGGATTTAGCTTACTTTTTTTAGCTATTTTTTCAACTTTATCCATTATTTTTAACTCCCTACCTTTGTCCTCAATCGGTAAATTGTTTTCAATTTTTAAAAGTCTAACCCTACTTGTAATTTTAAATCTCTTCGCCAAAACTTTAATCAATTCTGAGTCGACTTTATCAATTTGTTTTCTTAATTTTTCTATTTCTTTAAATTTATTCATAAAATAATTTGTTTAGTTATTTTTTATATGCTCGATAATTTAAAAATAAAATTCCTACCCTTTTAAAAATATTACCTCCTTAATTTTTGTACTCTGCTTTGTAGTTGCTACATATTGCATAAAAACTACTTGATTAAATCATCGACTGAAACATCTAATGCTTTAGCTATTTTTTGCAAAGTATCAATTGTGGGGTTAGTGATTCCACTTGTTTCAAGTTTGATAATTGAATTATAAGAAACATCGGCCAATTTTGAGAGCCGATCTTGCGACAAGCCCTTGGCTTGTCTTAGTTTCTTTATGTTCTTGCTGATTTTATTCTCTTGTGCCATACTTGTATTATAATACTATTATTGATAAAATATTATTATGCGAACTTATACTGAAATCATATTATTAGAATACGTCTTTTCTTTAATTTTAACAAGGGAGTTTTGTTTGTTGTGTGCGCACGGGCGGGCGGGGCAAACACAACATCCGTTCTCTTGGTGGCGCATTTCGCAAAGCGAAATACGAAATTCGGCGGCGGAAAAAAATTGGAATCGGAAAGCGAGGGCGGGCGAAAATCCCCCCCAACCCCCCTCCTTTTTGCCCGCCCGAGCGATTGGATTTTAAAATTC